>VFSW01004333.1_pt1 | contig 21192 bp, 13 predicted proteins | sample 5358111 | NCBI WGS metagenome assembly VFSW01 (sample SAMN11554181, study PRJNA540505) | mine drainage metagenome | isolation source: sediment from site ElyBrook_90M | place: USA: Ely Copper Mine, Vershire, VT | collected 2017
GCCATCATGGGCCCGTCGGGCTCCGGCAAGTCCACGCTGATGAACCTCATCGGCTGCCTGGACACGCCCTCCAAGGGCCGCTATTGGCTCAACGGCCAACTGGTGAGCGAACTGGACGACGACCAGTTGGCGCGCATCCGCAACAAGGAAATCGGCTTCGTCTTCCAGACCTTCAACCTGCTGGCGCGGGCCACTTCGCTGCACAACGTGGAGCTGCCGCTGATTTACAACGGCACGCCCGCTGCGGCACGCATTGAACGCGCCAAGGAATCACTGACCAACGTGGGGCTGGAGTCGCGGATGTATCACAAGCCGAACGAGCTCTCCGGCGGCCAGCGGCAGCGCGTGGCCATCGCCCGTGCTCTGGTGAACCGACCCTCCATCATCCTGGCGGACGAACCCACCGGCAACCTGGACTCAAAGACCGGTCTGGAGATCATGGGACTGTTTGACGAACTGCACGCCGGCGGCAACACCATCGTGCTGGTGACGCACGAACCGGACATCGCCGATTATGCGCACCGCGTGGTTCACATCCGCGACGGACAGATCTTCTCTGACGAGCCCTCCAAGCGCTTCCGCTAAAGCATCGCGGCTTGAACATTAGGATTCGCCCCCTTCTCCCGACCGGAGAGACGCATGTCTCTCCGGTTCATGTTTTTTGCCCGCATGGTCGATAAGTGGACTGTCGGCCTCCCAGGAGAATCGGGGCCGCGGAGACGAGGCACGTTGATCTCCATGCAGACCGCCGCTCAGTATCAAACACAGCCTTCCGGTTCCGGCTTGAAGCTCATTGAGGTAGATGCAGCTCCAACCACTCAGATCGTGGGCGCAAACGCCGCCTGGCGCAAACTGCTTGTGCAGGCTGAGATGGTTGGGCCCTACGTGCAGGTAGCGGCCATCGAGGGCGAGAACGGGGTCGGCAAACAAACGCTGGCGCGCTTTCTGCACAGCCGCTCTCCACTGGCGCGTTCAGTCTTTCAGCGCCGCGATGCACGCGAGTGGCTGGCGACAGATGCGGACCCCGCCACGTTGTCGGGATTTATCTACCTTGACCGCGTCGACCTGCTGACACCGCCGGGGCAGGGACTGCTGCTGAGCGTGCTGAAGGCGCTGCAGGACCGCGCACCAGGACGTGCGGTCGTGGTGGTCGCTTCGCAGACTTCGCTGCGCCAGATGGCCGCTCAAGGGCTGCTGTTGCCCGATCTGGCCTTCCGCCTTGCGGCTGTGCGATTTGCTGTCCCGCCGCTGCGTATGCGCCGGGAAGATATTGCTCCTCTTGCGCAAGCGCTGCTGGAACGCATCTGCGCACGCTATCAACATCGCCCTGTCTCCTTGGGCTCCGCCGCACTCGCGCGGCTCTTGCAACACAACTGGCCGGGCAACGTGCGCGAGCTGGCCAGCGTGCTCGAAGCAGCCTTGCTGAACGCAGTGAACGCCGTCATTCGCGCCGAGGATCTTCCGATTCCTACTGACGCGGAGATGCCTCTGCAAACGCCTGCCCCCATGCGAACGGGAAACCTGGCCCTGGATGCGGTGATTCTTCAACACGTTCAACATGTGCTGAACCTGAATCACGGCAACAAACTGCGCGCCGCGCGCCAACTCGGGATCAGCCGATCCACCCTCTACCGCATCCTGGCCAACCAAACCATCCTGACGCACTAAAGCGACCTGGGACCGGGTTGCAGGCATCCTCTTCCATGTTGCCCGCAACCCACGGCTCATGTCCGGTGCACTACACTCGACGAGAAGGCGCTTTCGCCCCTTGATTTCAATACAAGGACACGTTCCGTTGAGAAAATTCCGGTTCCCTGCTCTCGCTGCTATCGTGCTGCTTCTGCCCACTTTTCAATCCACTCTCCGGGCGCAGGCGCCATCCATCCCTCCGGTTGAAGACCGCCGCAAAGACCTCAACGCCCTCTTCCAGGACTATTGGGAACAGTACCTGAAGAACTCGCCTGAGTTCGCTTCAGTCATTGGCGACAAGCGCTATAACGACCAAGTCTCCGACTACTCCGTGAAGGCATATAACAACTGGCTGGCTGAGGAGCAGAACTTCCTGCTGCGGCTGGCGGCGATTGACCCGACCGGATTCACTGACCAGGAGAAGACCAGCCGCGAGCTGCTGCTGCGGCGCTTTGCCGACGATGAGGAGGCCGCGCAGTTCAAGGATTGGGAGATGCCCGTCAACCAGATGGACGGCATCTACACCACCTACCCGCAACTGGTGGCGGAACTCAGCTTTACCACGGCGAAGGACTATGACGACTGGATTGCCCGCCTGCGTGCCATTCCCAAGGCCTTCGACGAGGTAACGACCAACATGTCCATCGGCATGGAAGACCAACGCGTTCCGCCGAAGTACCTGCTGGAAAAGGCTCTGGCGCAGGTAAAGAAGTTGGCTGACGAGAAGCCCGAGGACTCGCCGCTGGCCCTGCCGTTGAAGAAGTTTCCGGCATCGATCCCGGCCGCCGACCAGGACCGAATCAAGACCGAGATGCTCGGCGTCATCGCCAACCGGGTGCTGCCTGCCTACCAGCGGTTCGCGCGCTTTCTTGATGTCAGCTACATTCCTGCGGGACGCGCGGAACCCGGCATCTCTGCGCTGCCCGACGGAGCAAAGTATTACCAGTTCCTCATCCGCCACACCACCACGACCGACCTGACTGCGGAGCAGATTCACCAGATCGGCCTCGACGAGGTGAAGAGGGACGAGACCGAGATGCTGGCCATCGCGCAAAAGCTCGGCTTCAAAGACCTGAAGAGCTTTCAGGCCAGCCTCAAAACCAATCCCAGGTTCAAGGCAACCTCGCGCGACAACCTGCTGGACGCCTATCGTGGCTACCTGAAACCCATGCAGGCCAAGCTGCCGCAACTGTTCGGACGTTTGCCAAAGGCCGGCTTCGAGGTGGTCCCGGTGCCGGATTATCTTGAGAAAACCGCGGCGCCCGCCTATTACGAGCCGGGCACGCCGGATGGCAGCCGCCCCGGCCGCTTGTTCATCGACACCTACAACGCCACCGACCGCAATCTCTACAACGTGGAGTCAATCGCCTATCACGAGGGCCTCCCCGGCCACCACCTGCAAATTTCCATTTCGCAGGAGTTGCAAGGTGTGCCCCAATTCCGTAAATTCGAACGGTATACGGCCTACACCGAGGGCTGGGGGCTCTATGCCGAACAACTGGGCAAGGACGTGGGCTTCTACCAGGACCCCTATTCGGACTACGGCCGCCTGCAGTCAGACATCTGGCGCGCCATTCGCCTGGTGGTCGATACCGGCGTCCACTCGCAGCACTGGACCCGCCAGCAGATGGTCGACTACTTCCACGATCACTCGGCCATTGACGAAACCAGCATCCAGGCTGAAGTGGACCGCTACGTCGCGTGGCCCAGCCAGGCGTTGGCCTACAAGGTCGGCCAGTTGAAAATCCTGGAACTGCGCGACCGGGCCAAACAGAAACTTGGCGACAAGTTTGATATCCGCGCCTTCCACGATCAGGTGCTGGACTCGGGCGCACTGCCGCTGGATATGCTCAGCGAGCGGATCGACGCCTGGATTGCCAGCCAGAAATGAAACCGGCGCAGTCATAAGGAGCACCGCACAGCACGCGACTGCTGATGGCAGCCGCGCAGAGATGCGAGTATCCTGAAGAGTTGTACCACCACATTCATCCAAGACAAGGAAAACCATGGCGGAGATAGCCGTTGAGGCCACCGAAGTACCCGCGCAGTTGCCCAACGTCCGTGTTGCCGTGCTGGGTGCCGGCAAGATGGGCGGCATCCTGTTGCAGGCCTTCCTGAAACAGAACCTTTTCGCTCCTGATCAGATTCACGCCACCGTGGGCCACGCCGAGCGGGCGCTGGCCTTGAGCACGCAGTGGGGCGTGGACGTGAGCACCAACAATCTGGAGGCGGCCAGCCAGTCCGATCTAATTTTGGTGGGCGTAAAGCCCTTCCAGGTGCCGGACCTGATCGAAGAGATTCGCCCCGCGCTCACCCCAGCCAAAACGCTGGTTTCGTTCGCGGCTTCGGTCAAGACCCGCGCCATCGAAGAAGCCGCTGGCATGAACATCGCCGTCATTCGCGCCATGCCCAACACACCCTCGGCGCTGGGAGCCGGCGCTGCCGGCCTGTGCCGCGGGCGCTTCGTCTCCCCCGCGCAGATGGAACTGGCCCAGCGCATCTTTGAGACCGTAGGTCGCACCGTGGTGGTGGACGAAAAGCACATGGACGCTGTAACTGGGCTGTCGGCCTCGGGACCGGCCTACATTTACATCGTCATTGAGGCCCTTGCCGAGGCGGGCGTCAAGGTGGGCCTGCCCCGCGACATCGCCACCCAACTGGCTGCGCAAACTGTCTTTGGCGCCGCCAAGATGGTGCTCGAAACTGGCTATCATCCGGCTCTGCTCAAGGATGCTGTGACCACCCCCGCCGGCTGCACCATCGACGGCATTCTTGAACTGGAAGAAGGCGGGTTGCGCGTCACGCTCATCAAGGCCGTGATGCGCGCTACCGAGCGGGCCAAGCAACTGGCCGCAGGCTAATCCCCGCGCCGCACTGTTAACTCACTTACAGCATGGGCCCGTATCATGGGCCCATGCACTAACTTGCTGACCATCAATCTTGCCCATTCAACGCCCAACCTGGTTGCCGTCCTACATTCCCGAACTGCAAGGGCTGCGCGGACTCGCGGTTCTGGGCGTGGTGATGTACCACTGCCACCCGCGGCTGGTGGGAACGTGGATTCACTACAGCTCTCTGTGGGGATGGGCTGGGGTTAACCTCTTCTTCGTCCTCTCCGGCTTCCTCATTACTTCCATTCTGCTGGAGGCGCGGGAGAAACCGCTCTACTTTCGCAACTTCTATGGGCGAAGGGCGCTGCGCATCTGGCCGGTGTATGTGCTGGTGCTGGTGGTCTGCTACGCCAACGCGCCGTGGTTCATTGGCCCCACGGTGCTGGATGCGGTGAAGGCCGCGCCCTGGCTGGCCTACATCTTTTTTCTGCAAAACCTCTTCCACCTGTCGCTGCCTCCTTCTGTCGGCCCTACGTGGTCGCTGGCCATTGAGGAGCAGTACTACTTTCTCTGGGCGCCGCTGGTCAGGTTCCTGCGTCGGCCCTGGATGCTGGCCGCAGTGCTGGCCGCCGCCCTCGCCGGCTCACCGCTGCTTCGGCTCTTGAATCTGGACTGGGTAACACCCACGAATACTCTGATTCATCTGGACGGCATCGCGCTGGGCAGCCTGATGGCGCTCGGACTTTATACGCTGCGGCTCAGCCGGCGCGCATGGCTGCTGACAGGGCTTGCGGGCCTGGTGTTGGGCATTGCGGCTGCGGCCACCGTTGCCGGCGGCACCGCGTTTCTTGATTCCGCGCTGGCGGCGGGCTTTGCCGGAGCAGTGCTGGCCGCCATCGCCTCCACCGGCGCACGCAACCCGCTCAGCGCTCTGCTGCGCCGGGGTCCGCTGGCCTTTTACGGCCGCATCAGCTACGGCCTTTACATGATTCACATCATGGTCTTTATCTTCTTTGGGTGGTTTGACCTGCGCATGGACCGCTACGGCACAGTCGGCAACCTGGCGGTGGTCGCCTTCAGGGTGGCGGTCTCCACCGCATGCGCCACCGTGCTCTGGTACGGCTTCGAGTCGCGCATCCTCAAGCTCAAGCGCTACTTTTAGAGCCGCTTCGCACGCCCCGCAGCTCACGAGTCCGGGACGGAAGCAGCAGCACGGCTGCGAGGCGGACGGTCGTCGTCCCACAAAGTAAACTACCGTCTCGCGCCCGTGTGACCTCAATCACCCGTTGCTGTAACCTGCGGCTGCTACGCTTTTTAGTGTCACGGGAAGTCAACTTGCGAGGTGGATCATGAGTGAAACAACGAGCAAGAGCCCGCTGAGCCCGGAGTTATTGGCCAAAATGGACGCCTACTGGCGAGCCGCCAATTATCTTTCCGTCGGCCAGATTTACCTGAAAGACAATCCGCTGCTGGAGCGCCCGCTCACGCTGGACGACGTGAAGCCGCGCCTCCTGGGCCACTGGGGCACCACGCCGGGACTCAACTTCCTCTATGTTCACTGGAATCGCCTGATCCGCGAGCGCGACCTGAACATGATTTACATCATCGGACCAGGGCACGGCGGGCCGGGGCTGGTGGCGAACACCTATCTTGAAGGCTCCTACACTGAAATTTACCCCCACATCGAGCAGAACCGCGACGGCATCAAACGGCTGTTCCGGCAGTTCAGTTGGCCGTATGGGATTCCCAGCCACGTCGCGCCAGAGACGCCGGGCTCCATCCACGAGGGCGGCGAACTGGGCTACTCACTGGTGCATGCCTACGGCGCGGCCTTCGATAATCCAGGTCTCATCGTGGCCTGCGTGATCGGCGATGGAGAGGCCGAAACCGGCCCGCTGGCCACAAGCTGGCACTCCAACAAGTTTCTCAACCCCGCCACTGACGGCGCGGTGCTGCCCATCCTGCACCTGAACGGCTACAAAATCGCCAACCCCACAGTGCTGGCGCGGATTCCTCATGCCGAGTTGGAGAATCTGATGCGCGGCTACGGCTATGAGCCCTTCACACTGGAGGGAGACGATCCGGCCACGATGCACCAGCAGGCCGCCGCGGTCTTCGACACCATCTTCGACCGCATCGCCCAAATCCAGAAGGCTGCGCGCGATGGCAGCTCGACGGAGCGCCCTGCGTGGCCCATGCTGATCATGCGCACGCCCAAGGGCTGGACCGGACCGAAATTCGTGGACGGCAAGCCGGTGGAAAACACTTGGCGTGCCCATCAGGTGCCCTTCTCTGAACTCCGCGAGAAGCCGGACCACTTGCGTCTGCTGCAAGAGTGGATGCACAGCTACAGGCCCGAAGAGTTGTTCGACGAGAAGGGCGCGTTCCGCCCCGAACTGGCTGAACTGGCGCCCAAGGGACGGCGGCGCATGGGCATGAATGACCACGCCAACGGCGGTCTTCTGCTCAAGCCGCTCAAGGTGCCCAACTTCCGCGAATTCGCTGTCAAAATCGAAGGCCGCGGCCAGTCTGACGCCGAATCCACCCGCATTCTTGGTCACATGCTCCACGCGGTAATGGAAGCCAACAAAGAGCAGAAGAACTTCCGTGTCTTCGGCCCCGATGAGACAGCTTCAAACCGCCTTGGTGACGTGATTATCGGAACCGGCAAGACCTGGATGGCCGAGACGCTGCCGGTGGACGAGAACCTGTCGCCAACCGGACGCGTGATGGAAGTGCTAAGCGAACACCTGTGCCAGGGCTGGCTTGAGGGCTACCTGCTCACCGGCCGCCACGGCTTCTTCTCCTGCTACGAGGCCTTCATTCACATTGTGGACTCGATGGTGAACCAACATGCCAAGTGGCTGAAGGTCACACGCGAGATTCCCTGGCGCAAGCCCATCGCTTCGCTCAACTACCTGCTCAGTTCGCTGGTGTGGCGGCAGGATCACAACGGCTTCTCCCACCAGGACCCCGGCTTCATCGATCATCTGGCCAACAAGAAGGCTGACGTGGTACGCATCTATCTACCGCCGGACGCCAACACCCTGCTCTCCGTGGCCGACCACTGCCTGCGCAGCAAGAACTACATCAACCTGATTGTGGCAGGCAAGCAGCCGGCCCCGCAGTGGCTCACCATGGACGAGGCCATCGCCCACTGCACCACCGGAATTGGCGCATGGAACTGGGCATCCAACGACGAGGGCGATCCGGAAGTGGTGATGGCCTGCTCGGGCGACGTGCCTACGCTGGAGACCCTCGCCGCCGTAACCCTGCTGCGGGACAGGATTCCCGATCTACGCATCCGCGTGGTCAATGTGGTGGACCTGATGGCGCTTGAGCCCCAGTCCGAACATCCTCACGGGCTGCCGGACGAAGAGTTCGATCGCCTGTTCCCGGTCGGCGTACCAATCGTCTTCGCTTTTCATGGCTATCCGTGGCTGATTCACCGCCTCACTTACCGGCGCCACAATCACGACAACCTCCATGTGCGCGGCTACAAGGAAGAAGGCACCACAACTACGCCCTTCGATATGTGCGTGCTCAACAACATCGACCGCTTCCAGTTAGCGCTCGACGCCATTACGCGCGTGCCGCGACTGGCATCGCAGGCCGACGCGGCACGGCAATGGTACTCCGAGGCAATTCAACGCCATCGCCTGTATGTAACTGAGCACGGCGAAGACCTGCCCGAAATTCAGAACTGGCACTGGGAACAGAGCTAACTCCGCGAGCACGCGCGCAGCACGGCTAACTTCTTGACTCGCTGATTTGCTAACTCCCTAACCCGTTAACCCGCTGATTCATTCAGCCCCAACTTTCAGAGGTTTTACTTCATGTCGTCTTTGCCTGTACTAGTTTTGAACAGCGGTTCATCTTCCATCAAGTTTTCAGTCTATGAAGCCGTCAACGGCGAGCGCACCAAGCTCGTTGAGGGCGCGGTCGACGGCATCGGCACCGATCTGGGCAAGTTCTGGATCAAGGATGCAGCCGGCAAGAAACTCGTTGACGAGACGCCGGCCCTGCCCACGCGCGCCGTGGCCTTTGCCCTGGTGGCCAAGGCGCTGCACTCGGGCGACTTCCCCGCTCCGCTGGCCATCGGTCATCGCATGGTCTGCGGGGGCCCAACGGTGCTGGAAAACCAGCGCATTACGCCTGAGCTAATCGATGAGATGGAGCTCTATACGGCCTTTGCGCCGCTGCACACGCCCATCGCTGTCTACATCATGCGCGAAGCGCTGCGCCTGTTTCCCGGTGTCCCCAACTTCGTCTGCCTCGACTCCTACTTCCATCGCACCATGCCCGAAGTCGTTACGCACATGCCCATCCCCACGGAGTATGCAGCGATGGGGGTGCGACGCTTCGGCGCGCATGGCATTTCATACGAATCGATCGTGTATCAGTTGCAGCCCAACGTGCCGGAAAAACTGATCGTGGCGCACCTGGGCAACGGCGCATCCATTTCTGCCATCCGCAATGGAAAGTGCCTCGACACCTCAATGGGCCTCACCCCCACGGGCGGCATCATCAGCGGCACACGCACCGGCGACATCGACCCCGGCGTACTGCTGTTCATCCTGCGCAAGATTGCGGAAACGGCCAGGACTGCGGATGAGGCAGCCGATCAGCTCGAAATCGTCGCCAGCAAGAAAGCCGGCCTGCTGGGCGTAAGCGAGCTCTCCAACGACATGCGCGACCTGCGCGATGCCATCAAAGACGGTAACGCCAAAGCGCGCCTGGCCGTCGACAAATTCGCTTGGACGATCGCCAAGTGGATCGGCAGTTATTTTGCCGAACTTGGCGGGCTCGATATGCTGGTCTTCACCGGCGGCATCGGCGAGAACGACATCGCCTCCCGCGCCGAGATCTGCGCCGGACTGGGTGCCTTGGGCATCGTGCTCGACCCCGCACGCAACAACACTCGCGGCGAGGCAGTCATCTCGGCAGAAAATTCACCCGTCACAGTGCGCGTCATTCCGCCAGCGGAAGATCTGATCATCGTCAACCATGTGGTGCGGCTGCTGAAAGAGTAGAACAGCCATCTTCGCGCACAGTGGCTGGGGTTCAAGCGCCGGCCACTGCTGAGCCACCTGTTTTACACTGGAGTGTTCTATACGGAGCCTTCCTGGATGCCTCTTAGCGCAGTTCCTGTGAGCACGCCACCTCTGCCCTCGCCCGCTCTGCGCCGCTTTTCCTGGGCGGTGCTGGCGTACTTTATCGCCGTTATCGTTTGGGGCACACTGGTGCGCGCTACCGGCTCGGGTGCAGGCTGCGGTGATCACTGGCCGCTGTGCAACGGCACGGTGGTCCAGCACTCGCCGCGCTTGGACACGATCATCGAGTTCACCCACCGCATCACCAGCGGCCTCTCGTTCTTCTCTGCCGTCGGACTGCTTGTGTGGACCTTCGCTGGCACCGTACGCGGCCATCTGGCGCGCGCTGCGGCTGTGGCCACGGTCGCCTTCACGCTCGTTGAGGCCATCCTCGGCGCGCTTCTCGTCAAGCTGGGCCTGACTGCGCAGAGCCAGTCGCCACTGCGCGCACCCTACCTGGCGCTGCACCTCACCAACACGCTGCTGCTGCTGGCCGCGCTCACGCTCACCGCCCACCTGCTCAGCCGCCGGAAGGGATTCCTGCGCAGCAAAGTTCGCCTGGTTGCGCCAATGGGAGCGGTTGCTGCCGTCGTGGTGGTGATGATTGTGGGCGTCACCGGTTCATTGGCCGCGCTGGGCGACACGCTCTTCCCGGCAACTTCACTGGGCTCGGCATTGCAGCAGGATTTCTCTTCCACCAGCGGATGGCTGGTCCGCTGGCGTTGGACACACCCCACCATTGCGTTTCTGGCCAGCATCTTCCTTATCTGGCTGCTGGTGCGCGCCGCCCAGCGCACCGCACACTGGGACAATCGCAGCCTCTCCGCCCTCGTGTTGATGCTGCTGGCAGCGCAGTATGTGCTGGGTGTGCTGGACGTGGTGCTGCTGGCTCCGCTGTGGCTGCAACTGGCGCATCTGCTGGGCGCCGATGTGCTGTGGGCTGCGCTGGTGGTGCTAACAGCGCGGTTAACGCTGCAGCCGAAGGATGCGAAGTAGCAGATCAGAGACTCAACGAAAAGGCCCCGCAACGGGGCCTTTTCTGTTCGCGAGATAGCACGCGAATGAGTTTCCTGTTCCCTGCATTACTTCACCAGCACGCCCGCCGTGGAATAGGCCATTCCGTTCACGTTGGCAGCGATCACCGGCAACTCCGGCGTCGCGGTTAAGACCTCGATTTCGCCATCGCGCAGCAGCACCGTGTCCTCGGCCTTGCCGCCGCGGATGCTGGGGTTCCAAGCAAAGGCCTGATTGTTGACCACGGTCTCCGTGCCCGTTGGTGTGGCCACCCATTCGCGCTCCCCGTAGCCGGCCGCGCCACCCTGATGATGAAAGCGCTCCTCACCGGGAAACCCTTCTGCTGCATAGGCCGCCTGTGCCACAGCGAAAAGTTCCGCCGAAGTCGCACCCATGCGGGTCGCGGCCAGCAGTGCGGCATTCACCATTGCCGCGGACTTGAAGCGCGCATCGAGTTCCGCCGGCAGAGCGCCGAAGTGGATGAAGCGCGTAATCGAGGTGACCAACCCCCACTTGCGCGCACACAGGTTGAGCATGCCGTACTGCTTGAGCCGGTGGCCGCGCGCCACGGCGTGCTTGTACTTCAGGATGCGCTCGTCCACTGCATACAACGCCACCGAAGGCATGATGCCGCGCCGCAGCAGGCCAGCCGCCGTCAGAGCCTCAAGGTCATACTCGCTCAGGCCGGGCTCCACCTGATTGAGCGCCTCAACCGTAGCGGCCGCAGTCTCCGCGCCCAGCCAGCGATAGCGTGCAATCTCGGTTTCGCTCAGAGCCGCGCGTAGCGGATAAAGGTTCACCGGCGTCAGTCCCGCGCCCGGCGTATCCGATCCTACCGGCCCGCCGGCCAAACGCAATGATGCCTCCGCCGTCTCGTCTCCGTACCAGGGAAAGAGAACCGGCTCAAAGTCCAGCGCGCCAAACTCTTCGTCGTGGGCCCGCGGCGCCTCATTCTCGGTGGTCAGGTAATAACGCTTGCCCGCGGCGGTCACCAGCACTGAGGCCACCGCAGTCTCGGCGGCTGTGCACACCCGCTCCTCGACCGCGCCTCCGGTGACCCATGCCAGATTCTCGTGGCGCCGCATAAGAACGCCCGCCAGGTGCTGGGCGCGCAGCCATTCCATCAGTTGTTCATGTTTGGCATCTAACTCCGCATTCCACGCGGCTTCTGTCACCAGCGTAGTGCCATTCACTACCAGGCTTTTGCCAATTCTCTTACTCATCAATTCGCTTCCTTCTCAGCGATTCCGCAAAAGAGATTCGGGCGTTGACTGGTTACGTCAACGCCCGCAGAGTGTCCGCGTCCAACTTAGTCCTCAAGCGCGGGATGATAGTGGCTCTCCCAACCCAGGTAGCGAGCGGCCTCGTGCACCGCCTTCGAAACATCACTGAAGTTTGCGGCCACGTGATGTTCGAACCCTTCGCGGCAAATGTACTTCAGCAGCTTCTGCAACTGGGGTATCTCCGCCACACCCGCGCCGCCAAAGGTCTCCAGCGGATCGTCGGTGAAGCGTCCCGCGCCCGTGTAGCCGCGAATCACGCCACGGCGATCGTCGGTGGAGTAGCGGGCAAAGCTCATCGTGCCTGCCTTCACGCGACCCACACAGGTGCCAAAGGTGTTCTCCTTGCCCACTGTGCCGGCAATGATCGCCTGGTAGTCCATCGTCGGGGCTTTCGCGAAGAAGTGCTTGGGCAGGTTGGAACAGTGGAAACAGACACATTTGTCCGGATGGCTGCCGTAGTTGTTATTCCAGTCGAGCAGTGCGCTGGGCGTCTGGCTGGCCAGTGCCAGCATATACATGCTCAGCGTGCCGGGCACATCCACCTCGCAGGCCGAAGGGATCAGTTCGTTGCTCATCATGCTCATGATCGTGCAGGGCACAACGCCGAAGAACTCTTCCATCGATGTCCAGCACTGCACGGCGCTGATGGTCACGTTCGTCTGCTTCATCCAGCCGTCGATCACCGCGCCCAGCTTGGCCATCTTCATCAGCGCTGCCTCGGAAATGCCTGCGGTGCTCACATAGGACTTGATGGCCGCGAGCTTGGCCTGAGCCGCATCGTCCGTGTCCTTCATATGATTGATGCGGCCGAAGATTTCCGACAGATCAATGGGCTCGATCGAGATGCCCGATGTTTCAAAGATGCGCTCGGAGTAGCGAACCGTGTTGAAGGCTGCCGGGCGCGCGCCAATGGCGCCGATGCGCAGGTTTTTCAAGCCCTTCACAATGCGGCAAACCGCCGAGAACCACTCCAGGTCGGCCTTGAACTCGGCTGAGGTCAGGCTCTCGGTATGCAGCGTGGTCAGCGAGTACGGAATACCGTACTGCATCATGTTGTTGCAGGCGCTCATCTTGCCGCAGAAGCTGTCGCGGCGCATGGCGATCGTCATATCGTCGGAGCGATCGGGCGTGGCCTGCACAAGCACCGGAACCTTGAGACCCGAGAGACGGATGGCGTCCACGATGCCCCGTTCCTCGCCAAAGTTGGGTAGCGTCACAATAATGCCGTCGATCTCATCCGCATGCTTCTTGAAGAGATCGGCACAGCGCTGCGACTCGGCATACGTTTCCACCGCGCCGTGCTTTGACTCTTCAGGGCTCAGCACCACCGCCCGCGCTCCCGCGGCCTCAAGGACGGAGATGATTTCTTCGCGGCCGGACTTGGCCAAATGGTCTGGAAAAAAGCCGCGGTTGCCTACCACCACGCCAAACGTCATTGTTCGTTTCGCTGCCATGTTCTTTGCTCCTTCAAGCATTGCCGTTTGCACGGCTTGCGTGCCCTTGCCGGTGCCGGAAATGCCGTCATCGTTCCGGAGTACCCGCGGCAGGGATCAATTTTAAACTGCACCTCGCGCCAGGACGGCCTTGCGCGTACTTCTACAAAACGCCCCCGGGCCATGCGGGCCCAGGCAACAACTACTTGCGGCTGCGCCCAGGGCGGAATTTCAAGACGTAAAACAGCCCCAGGCTTGCCAGAATGCCGCCCCACCAGATGGGCGTATGCAGATTTGTCAACTGCACCAGGGGCGGGTAGTTTCCGGTGACCGCCTCAAAGATGCCGTAACTGCAGATCATCACCCCATACGTCAGTAGCAAAACCCCAATGAAGAACCAGATAGGAATTCCAGAACCATGCATAGGTCGTATGCCCCTTCCTTCTCGTTACCAGAACAAAATGTTGAGACACGCGAAGATGATCACCACCAACACCGCCCAGATGTACTCGTTCTTATAGAACGGGACAGGCGCTTCCTTGGGCAGAATGGTCGCGCCATAGACCAGCCCCTCCAACTCCGCAACAGGCCTCGGCTTAGTGAATAGGCTGACTACATAAATGACGATGACCGTGATCAGAAAGGCCCAGAGGGCGCGATATAGATTCTCGGCCATGGGCTTGGCGTCGGGCGAGAGCGCCACGGTAGCCAGTTCCGAGGGATTCAGCTTGACCCAGACAAACAGGCTGACTGAAGTGACGATTCCGATCAGCAGACCCAGGAATCCAGCGGGCGCCGTGGCCCGCTTCCAGAACATACCCATCAGAATGGCGCCCAGCAGAGGCGCGATAAAAAAGCTGAACAGCGCCTGCACATAATCCATGATGCCGTGAGCATGCATCACCAGGTAGGCAGCGCCAATCGACACCGCCACGCCGACCATGATCGACAGCCGCCCCACCATCACATAATGACTGTCTGTACCCGTCTTCTTGATGAGCGGTTTGTAGATGTCGTAGGTCCACACCGTGGAGAAGGCGCTCACATTGCCGGCCATGCCGCTCATGAAGCCTGCGATCAGCGCCGTAATGCCCAGGCCCAGCAGGCCCGGTCCGCAGTAGCGAACCAGCATCAGCGGCAACGCCTCGTTGTAGCTGTGCAGTTCCGCACCGGGAGCAGCGTTCAAGACATTCTGCTGGTAGGCCGGAGAGAGCCTGGTCTTCGCCATCGCCGCGGTGCATGCACCCGGATCCTCGACCTTGTCCTGAGACGCACTCACGCTACAGGACTTCACTACGTCCTCGCCGACCAACACCCTGCGGCTGCCGTCCGGGTTCTGCAACAGCACCAGGCCCAGCAGTCCCGGCAGGATGACGATAAACGGGACCGCCATCTTGAAGAACGAGCCGATGATGGGAGCCATGCGCGCGGCGCGCAGGTTGTGGGCCGCCAGCACGCGCTGCACCACCAGAAAGTCCGTAGTCCAGTACCCGAAGCTGATCACGAAGCCCAAGCCCAGGACAATGCCTGTCCAGTGGACTCCCATGGGATTGGCGGCAAAGGTGCCGGTGTCGCGCCACAGGTGAAAGTAGGTGTCGGAGTGGAGGTTGGTGATGATTTTGGTCTTCAGGCCGCTCCATCCCCCGGCCTGCAGCAGGCCAAGAATGGGCACCAGCATCGCACCGCCCCAGATGAGTACAAACTGCAGAACCTCATTGAAGATGGCCGACCGCAACCCGCCCAGACCCACGTACAGCGCCACAGCAACCGAGGAAACAAGGATGCTGAAGGTGATATCCCAACCCAACACAACCTTCATCACCACGGCCATGGCGAACATGTTCACGCCGCTCATCAGGATCATCTCCGTGGCAAAGGAGATGGCGGCCAGAATGCGGGCGTGCTCGCCGAAGCGCAGCTTCAGGTACCCGGGCACAGAATGCGTTTTCGAAACGTAGTAGAACGGCATCATCACCAGGCCGAGAAACAGCATGGCTGGAATGGCGCCCACCCAGTACCAGTGTGTCGCCAGGATGCCGTATTGGTAGGCCGAGCCGGCCCAACCCATCAACTCCAGCGAGCCCATGTTGGCTGAGACAAAGCTCAAACCCGCAATCCAGGCCGTCATTTCACGACCGGCCATAAAGAATTCTTCGCTGGTGTTCGATCTTCCTTTGAGGTAAAAGCCGATCCACACCACCATCGCAAAGTAGATGGCGATTACGGCGATATCAAGCGGTCTCAGGCGTGCCAGGGGCGTAGCGCTGAAAGCCAGGAGCGCCGGGAAAACAGACGAGGAGCCGGCGGCGATGGAGGCTGGAACCAATCCGAACATTGCGTCACCTGAGTGGCCTTTTCGTTCGCGAAATCTGCGGACGTTTGACCCTAAGTAAATGGCTTTACTGATAAGTCTGTCAAGCGGCAAACTACGGCCGCTGGAAAAACCCTGAAATGCAGCTCTCCGACTGTGCAAATCCGGAGAGCTGCACAGTAGGGCGGCAACCGGAAGCTGGAAAGCGTTTACCGGACGAAGTTTAGCACATCTCACTGTCCTTGCAATACCCCCCACAATTTCTTCCTTGTCTTCTATGAGCCGGGAGGGTACTTTGAGATATGGGACCCTCTTCCCTCTTTTCCAACAGACGTAATTTCCAGCCTCCCGCGGTTCTCCCGCGCACAGGCCAAACCTGTGCACTCCCCATTCCTTGCCCTGTCCATCCTCATCCCAAGGAGTCTCGCCGATGCTTCCAACTATCGATCCCGTAGCTTGTAGCGGCTTCTCCCGTCGCACCTTCTTCCGCTTCGCCGCAGGCGCCTCTGCCCTTGCCAGCCTGCCCATGATTACCGAACCGCGCCTTGCGCTGGCTGCGCGTCCCAAGTTCGCGGACCCCAACATCGGCATTCATATCGATGCCAATGAGAACCCAATGGGACCCTCGGAAGGCGCGCGCCAGGCGATTGCAAACATCATCCCCAGGGGCGGCCGTTACTTGTTCAACATGGAAGATGATCTGGCTGAAACCTTCGCAAAGCTCGAAGGCCTCAATCCCGAATCGGTGCTGCCGTTTGCGGGCTCCACTGAGCCGCTGCACTACACGGTGCTGGCCTTCACCGGCAGTAACAAGCCACTGGTGGTCGCAGATCCCGGCTACGAAGCGCCCACCTGGGCTGCGCAAGTCACAGGCGCGCCGGTTCTCAAGGTGCCGCTCGCCGATCCCAAGGGAGCTGCCACGCACGACATCAAGGCAATGCTTGCCGCCGCGTCCACTCCCGGCGTGATCTACATCTGCAATCCCAACAATCCCACGGGGACGGTCACTCCCCGTGCAGACATCGAGTACGCGGTGGCCAACGCTCCCAAGGGAACGATTCTGCTGATCGACGAGGCCTACATTCATCTTTCCAACGCCACGCCCTCGCTGGACTTTGTGAAGGAAGGCAAGGATGTGATCGTGCTGCGCACCTTCTCAAAACTCTACGGAATGGCCGGCATCCGCATGGGTTTCGTCGTCGCCCGGCCCGACCTGCTGGCAAAGATCGCGCCGCTCGGTGGGCAGAACTCACTGCCCATCACCGCCGTGGCAGCGGCCAAGGCCAGCCTGCTCGAACCCGGCCTGGTCCCCACGCGCAAAAAGATCATCGGCGACACCCGCCGCGAGACCCTTGCCTGGCTTAATAGCGAGGGCTACGCCACCACGCCGTCAGACAGTAATTGCTTCATGCTCGACGTAAAGCGACCCGGCAAGGAAGTGCAGGCCGCCCTGGCAGCGAAAGATATGTTTGTCGGCCGCATCTGGCCTGCCTGGCCCACCTACCTGCGCATCACGGTCGGCACGCCCGACGAGATGATGGCCTTCCGCAAGGCATTCGCACAAGTCATGAGCAGCTCGACAGCGGGCCTGGTTCCGCCGCCGTTGCCGCATAGGCTGGCCCAGCATCCCTTCACTCACCTGTCGTAACGGCAGTCCTCATTCTCGGTCCTCAGTAAAATGAAAAATCCCCCGCCAACTCTAGCGGGGGATTTCTTGTTGATAAGTCATTCGTTGTTAACTGGCTCGCGACTTATGATGTTGGTTAGAAGATGATCTTCATCGCCAGCTGCGTGTTGAACGGCTCTCCCGCGCCAATACCCGGCGCACCGTAGGCGCTTCCAATGGTCGTTGTGATCGAGCACGAGCTTGAATCCGTACAATAGCCGCCGCCGGGAGACGCCAGGTTCAGACGGTTGAACAGGTTGAACATCTCAACGCGGAACTGCGTGTTGATGCGTTCGCCGATCTTCGTATTCTTGAAGACTGAGAAGTCCACATCCGAGAAGCCCGGCCCGTGCAGATCGTTCCTGTGGCTGTTACCATACTCTCCATTCGCCGACGGCGTATACGCCTTGGGATTAATCCAACTGACGTAGTATCCATTTGTGCTGTCGCCCTGCACGCTGTGCGATACACCATCATAGGGACTTACTCCTGAATTCAGATTGGCTCGTTCCGCGAACTCGCCATTTCCGCTTCCTCCGGTATTGCTGGAGAAGATGGTGAAAGGCTGACCTCCGTGGAAACTAAGTAGACTATTGAATTGCCAACCTTCCGTTAGCAGTCTCGGACCATGACCAAAAGCCGGAACCAGATAGGAAATGTAACTGGTGAAGGTGTTGCGAACGTCGAAATCACTGTTGCCATATTCGCACTTGAAGCAAAAACTGTTTTGCGGGTTGAACAAATAGATCTCGCTGATTTCATCCAACGAGTGCCCCCAGGTGTAGGCAAGCTGCGATGTTAGTCTGTGCCAATTGGCCATGCGGAGCGAGGCCTGCAGCGCGTTGTAGTTGGAAGTGCCGATCGACTGCACCTGGTTGATAACGCCATAGTTCGGATACAGGGAAGAATATGGACGCAGCCCAGTGGTCGGATTTAGTTGATTAATGTCCAGCAACGCTCGCAGCCTGCGGCCTTCGCTGCCTACATACCCAAGCTGTGCGATCATGCCGCTGCCAAGACTTTTTTCTACGTTCAGGTTGTAGTTATACATATAGCCCGGTCGCAGATTCCGATTTACAGAAAACACGTTCGTGGTCGAGCAACCATATTGCGGTTGTAAAGCACTCGGGTTGGCAATGCATGGATTGGAAGAACTAGCGGCGTTCGGGAAAATAGGTGAACCCTGAGATGCGCCGGACGGAATGACCTTGACCGACGCGCCCGTATCCACCACCGGGCTCGATCCCGATGGGTTGTCCTGTACGCCGAATGCGCCGCCATTGCTGCTAAAGCGCGAGTTGAGAAAGTTGACAATATTCGGGCTGTCATACCCCAGTCCAAATCCTCCCCTCACCACAATCTGGCTTGCGCCGGCGGGCTGCCAGTCGAAGCCCACACGCGGACCCCAGCCAGCGTAATACTGCTGGTAGAGGGTGGAGATATCCACTCCCGCTGTCGCAATTCCATTCGGTGCACCGGGAAGAAACGTGGTTAGATCCTTCGTGCCGTTGTGCACCGGACCAACATATTCATAGCGAAGTCCATAGTTCAGATTCAGAGTCGGCGTCACCTGGAATGCATCCTGAGCAAACAACGCCCAACTGTTCACGAATACTTGCCGCTTGGGATCGCCCTGCACAATGTTGGTGCCGCCGCTGTCAAAGCACCCAGCAAGAAAGTCAGCCAACTCAAAATAGTGCGGATCAGAGGTAATGGATGACGGGAGCGACACCGAACCAGCCTCCGTCGCCGTCAGGCCGTCGCATGAAGTCTTTGTGTTACCAGACCAGGGCCCCTGGGTGCCGTCAAACAAGAACGTTCCGCGCTGTCCTGACTGGTAAAAGTCGTCGACCTGCGCTTGTCGGAACTCGCCTCCGAAGCGGTATTCGTGCTTGCCCACCGTCCAGGAAAGAGCTTCATCGAGATGCCCGGTAATATCGTTACGCCCTGAATTAGGTGTCGCGCCCACGGTGTCGAACCCACCCGCCGAAGCGCCCAATCCACTGCTGGAACTTGGAGATGCGATCTCCAGGCGCGGAGCGCCAATCAGCGAAGCGCTGGTTGCCCCTGTGTTCAAACCGAGAGCAATCGGATTATAGTTCGTCTGTTGGTCAGAAAATGCCTGATTGAAATAGTTCACGCCCGCAAATACCTGATTCGTAAGCCTGGGCGAAAGCACCGTGTTGTAAGTGAGCGAATAGTTCTGCACGTGGATCGGCGCCACCTCATAGTACGGCGAGAGGAGCGATACCGTCGGTGCAATCTGGTTGCCTTGCCCTACATACCACTTGAAGGAGATCTTATTGTTTGCATTCAGGTCATAATCCAGTTTAGCCAACCCATTATGACTGAATCCGTGCTCGTTTGCTGGATTGGTGTAGTTGAATGGCTGCGCAGGCCCCGTCAGCGCGGCCGTGGGCCATAGTCCGGGGGTACTCCCAGTGCCGTTGAGCAGGTTCACAGCAGTCTGGCTTACCGGAACGTTGTACGCCGCAAGGATGCTGGTCGCAGCCTTCTGATAGGCAGCGGAGGGTTCAGTCGACGGCGAATTCACACCAATAAGAAATCGCTGCCCTTCATAAGTTGTAAAGAAGAATAGTTTGTCGCGCCAGATAGGACCGCCTGCCGAATATCCAAACTGCTGATTGCGTAACTCCGGCTTGGTACTTGATAGTTGCGATTGCGCGGCCAGCGCTTCGTTGCGATTGAAGTAATAGAGCGTTCCATGCAGTTGGTTAGTTCCTGATTTGATTGCCAGGTTGACCGTCGCTCCCGGACTCCGCCCCGTATCCGCGCTTGCCTGTGTCACCACGGAGACCTGCTCGATCGCATCCAAAGGCAGCGTAATTCCCGCTATTCCTGAGACGCCGCCCTGGTTCACCGCCGGAATGTTCCACCAGACATCGTTGTTGTCAGCGCCTTCAATCTGCCAATTCACCATGTCGGGGCGGGAGCCGTTTACCGAACCATATCCGCCTCCCGAATATCCTGCGTAACCTGGTGTAACCGCAATCAGCTGTGTGAAATCACGGCCATTCATCGGCGTGTTCTCTACTGTCTCACTGGGAATATCCGTAGTTTCTACCGTCGACGTCGTATCCAGCGCAAGCGCGTCGGCAGAGACTTCCACGGTTTCTCCCGTGGTGGCAATGCTTAGTTTGACCGGCAGCGTATAGATTGTTCCAGCCGATACGGGAACATGTTGAATCTTTTCCGTCTTGAAGCCCGCGAGGCTCACGTTGATGATGTAGCTTCCCACAGGCAAGTCGCGGAAACTAAACTCACCCGCGCTTGAGCTCATAGTCTTCGAAGAAGCGCTGGTTCCCATATTGACGATTTCTACCAGGGCTCCCGGTATTGACGCATCCGATTGGTCGGTGACCGTACCGTTGATACCGCCGCGGAACGTCTGGCCAAAGCTGGCTGCCGGCAGCATGAGCAGCGCTGCGAACATCAGCGGAAAAATATAGCATACAAATCGCATACCTCGATTCAACATTGCGCATGTCCTCCAGAAGATACAGGTAAAGTTGTGCTGTTATGCGCCCGATAAGATTGAAAAATGGGTACAGAAAGGCGGGCGCTAATGCGCAGACCAATAGCTAACTTATCTTTGGGTGTCTACAAGGATGGAATGTGTGAGGATTTACTTCCATCTCCAAACATAGTTGGAAGTCGCATAAGGATGCAATAAAGAAACCGATAAAAACGAACTGCTGCAGGTTGATGGCAGCCAGCAAGGCACTTGCACCCAGCTCCCTGAAGAACCCTGACAAACAGCCGCTCACATTACGTGTATGTTGACGGATATGTGCAATTAGAGCATTTCTCCTATTGCTGTAGAGCCTGGAATGGGAGCCTGAACCAAGCTT
>VFSW01004334.1_pt1 | contig 21190 bp, 18 predicted proteins | sample 5358111 | NCBI WGS metagenome assembly VFSW01 (sample SAMN11554181, study PRJNA540505) | mine drainage metagenome | isolation source: sediment from site ElyBrook_90M | place: USA: Ely Copper Mine, Vershire, VT | collected 2017
GTTGCATGCCGTTGCACGGCATGCAACAACCTGAAAGTTCAATCTTTTCGAGTGCGGAGAGGCGTTCGGCCGCCTGTTTGAGTGTTTCCCCACCGTCTGAGCGCAGGTCGGGCAGCAGTTCAGCCACCGGCACTGCCCGGTAAGCGTGCTTCCATAGCAGCCCGTCGACCGTTTCCCCGTCGAAGACAATAATATCCAGGTCAATCGGCCGTGGGGCGTTTTTATCCGCCGATCTGACCCGGCCCATCCCGGCTTCCAGGGGCCGCAGCACCTGCTCTTTCAACTCAGTCGCCTCCAGCGGGGTGGCGACCAGCAGCGCCAGGTTCAGAAAATCCGGGCCATCTGACCCAACCGCAGCGGTTTCCCAGACCGAAGATGCCTCCAGGATCACCACCCATTCTTGCAAGCGCTGCAGCGCCAGGCGCAAGTTTTCCTCAGCCCGGATGTTCGATCCCACTAACAAGCATGCCTGATGGTTAGCCGGTTTCATGCCAGATCTCCCCGTTCTCGTTCGATCTCGACCCCTACTGAACGGGAAAACCGCACCGCGCCTGGTTTCTCCACGCGCACGCGCACTTTTTTCACACCGCTCTCTGCCAGGCACAGGCCTGCAACATCCGCAGCCAGCGCTTCCACCGTCCGGCGAGCGGCAGTCTCGGCATGCTCCAGCACGCGTTTGGCGATAGTGCGGTAATTCACGCTGTCTTCCAGGTTGTCGCTCTGACCGGCCTGGCGAGTATCCACAAACAACACCAGGTTGATGCGGATTTCCTGCGGGTTTTCACGTTCGCTCTTATTGATGCCGATAATTCCATGCGCCAGGAGATCGGTAATAAAAATCTGGTCGAGTGTCTCGTTCACAACAGGTGCCTCCCTCCATCCACATACAAAACTTCGCCGGTAATGTATTCAGGCCCGCCCAACAAGAATACCAGCGCATCGCCCACTTCGGCCAGGGTTCCCCAACGCTGCGCCGGCACCTTCTGTAAAATGGCCGAGTCGGCGCCCGCGGCAGGAGGCATACTGCCTCCTGCAGGAGGCAGTATCGCCCCTAACGCCAGACCATTGACGCTCACCCTGGGCGCCAGGGCAGCCGCCAGCGAACGGGTGAGCGCCGCCAACGCCGCTTTGCTGACCGTATAAGGCAGGTGGTCCGGGCCTGGGCGCAAGGCGCGCCAATCCAGCAGGTTGACAATGCGCCCGTGCTCTTCGTCCGGCAGCCGGCGGGCAAAAGCCTGGCTGAGCAGGAAAGGCGCCACCAGGTTGAGCGCCAGGTGGGTGTTCCAATCTTCCACGCCACTGTTTTGCCAGGTCAGCGGCGCAAAAACCGCCGCGCTGTTCACCAGGCCATACAATGGCCCACCTTCCAGGGCCAGATCCACGAGGCCGGACGCCTGGGCCGGGTCAGACAGGTCGGCTTGCAGCAGCAGGGTTTTGCGGCCCATTTGCTCGATCTCTGACTGGACGGTCTCCGCGTCGGAGCGCGAGTGGTTATAGTGGATGACCACGTCTGCCCCGGCGCGGGCGGCGGCCAGTGCCAGGGCTCGCCCGATCCTATGGGCGGCCCCGGTCACCAGTACCCGTTTATCCTCAAGCGTACTGCTACGCTTGTCCTCAAGCATGTGACATCAGCGCCTCTGCACGCTTTTCTTTAATCACTGCCATCAACTGGTCCAGCGCCTTGTTGAATTTATCGACTCCTTCGTCTTCGAGCTGCTGCGTGGACGCATCCAGGTCAATCCCCAATTTTTCCAGATCTTTCAAAACACGCCGCGCTTCCGCGATACCCTTATCCAACTGTAAAGATGGTTTGCCATGCTGGCGATAAGCGTCGATGGTTTCAGTCGGCAGAGTATTGATCGTGTCGACCCCTATCAGCGGTTCCACGTATTTTACGTCGCTGTAAGCCGGGTTTTTGGTGCTCGTACTGGCCCACAGCAGGCGCTGGGTTCTGGCTCCCAGGCGCGCCAGCCGGTTGAAGCGCGGCGAATAGAACAGCTCGCGGTACAGGCCATAGGCAGCTTTGGCGCTGGCGATGGCTGCCTGGCCGCGCAGCTCGGCGGCCAACCCGGCGTTTGGACCCGCCTCGTTGGCCTTCTTTTCCAACTGCGGGTCGAGTAAGACGTCGATGCGACTGAGGAAAAAACTCGCCACTGAGGCGGCCTTATCCACCGCCTTGCCATGCTCCACCAGCGATTCGAGCCCGGCCTGGTAAGCTTCGGCTACTTGCTGGTAGCGAGGCAGCCCGAAGAGCAGCGTGATATTGATGTTCAATCCTTCGGCGATCAATTGTTCAATGGCCGGAAGGCCCTCTTGCGTGCCCGGCACTTTGATCATCAAGTTGGGGCGTTCGACTGCTTTCCACAAGCGGTGGGCTTCTTTAATCGTCTCTGTTGTATCGTGAGCGAGTCGCGGCGAAACTTCCAGGCTGACGAAGCCATCTCCGCCGTGGGTACGATTATATACCGGGCGGAAAACATCCGTCGCCATCTGGATATCCTGGATGGTGACGGCCTGGTAAATTTCGTCGCTGCTTTTCCCCTGGCGAGCCAGGTTACGGATCTGATCGTCGTAATCGTGCGTGCCTCCAATTGCTTTTTCAAAAATCGATGGGTTGGAAGTCACTCCCGATATCCCATCCTGTTCGATCAGGCGTTTCAGCTCTCCCGATGTGACCGTATCACGGCGGATAAAGTCCATCCAGAGGCTCTGTCCAAACGATTCAAGAGTTAAAAGTGGATTTTCAGTCATCGTTTTACTCCTTATCTTTTCAATTCTTTGATGCGTGGTTTCACACGGGTCTTACTGGATTGCATAATTTCGTAGACTTTACGGACCACGTTATCCAGGTTGAAGCCATATTCCCGTAAAACCACGTCACCCGGCGCCGAGGCGCCAAAATGCTCCACGCCAATCACACCCGCTATGTGGGGGCCAACGTAAGGCAGCCAGCCCAGGGGTGTGCCGGCTTCGATGGCGAGGATGGGAATATCTTCCGGAAGCACTTCTGCCTTGTATTCTTGCGGCTGTGCGCTATACAGGTTCCAGCTTGGCATGCTTACCACGCGGACCTGCAGCCCTTCGGCGGTCAGCTTCTCACGCGCCGCCAGGGCCAGGTGTACTTCTGCCCCGCTCGCTACCAGATTAATTTCGGCCTTGTGCTGGGAGTGTGCCAGCACGTAACCGCCGGCCTTCACTCCCAGGGATATTTGCGGATACTGCTGCATGTCCAGAATAGGCAGGGCCTGGCGGGAGAGCGCCAGCGCCACCGGCCCCTCGGTATGCTCTACCGCAATGCGCCACGCCTCAGCAGCCTCGTTGGCGTCCGCCGGGCGGATGACGGTCATGCCTGGGATGGCGCGCAGCCCCAGAAGTTGTTCCACCGGCTGGTGGGTCGGGCCGTCTTCGCCCAGGGCAATGCTGTCGTGGGTAAACACATAAATCACGTGCGCTTTCATCAGCGCTGCCAGGCGAATGGACGGGCGCATATAGTCCGAGAAAATCAAGAAAGTGGCGCCGTAAGGCAGGGTGCCGCCGTGCACGGCCAGGCCGTTCAAGATAGACGCCATACCGTGTTCGCGCACTCCAAAGTGCAGGTTCGCTCCGGCATAGTTCCACCCGCCCCCGGCCGAGCCCTGTATATCTGTGCTGGGTTCAGGCAGGGGGCCAAAATCACCCAACTCCGCCAATGCAGTAAACGTTGAAGGGTCCAGGTCGCCTGAACCGCCGATCAGCGCCGGCAGGTTTGGGGCGGTGGCGTTCATTACCTTACCAACCGCCGAACGGGTGGCCAGCTTGGTAGCGCCTGAAAAACGAGGTACAGCAATGTCCCAATCATCCTTCAGCTTGCCCTGCATGACGTGCTCGAATTCCTCGGCCAGGTCGGGATAATCCTCGGCGTAGCGGTCGAAGCGGGTTTGCCACTCGGCTTCCAGCTTGCGCCCCTGCCGGATGGCCCGGTGAAAATGCTTGAGCACCTGGTCGGGCACGTAAAAGTCCGGTTCGACCGGCCAACCCAACGCCTGCTTGGTCAGCCGGACTTCTTCGACACCCAGGGGACTGCCATGCGCTTCCCAGGTGTCTTGCTTATGCGGTGAGCCATAACCCAGGTGCGTCCTGACCGTAATCAACGACGGGCGGTCCTGTTCACGGCGCGCTGCCCTGATCGCCCGGGATATGGCGTTCAGGTCGTTGCCATCCGCTACCAGGCCAGTATGCCAGCCAAAAGCGCGGAAGCGATGAGAAATATCTTCAGTAAAAGTGACATTCGTAGTGGCAGACAGTGTCACGGAGTTGCTGTCGTATAGTACGATCAACTTGCCTAAACCCAGGTGCCCGGCCAACGAGGCGGTCTCCGAGGCGACCCCCTCCATCAGATCCCCGTCGCTGGCGATGGCGTAAGTATAATGGCGCACCACCTCGTGCCCGGAGCGGTTGTATTTCGCCGCCAGATGGGCTTCTGCAATCGCCATACCTACCGCGTTGCCGAACCCCTGCCCCAGCGGGCCGGTAGTCGTCTCCACTCCCGGGGTCAGGCCGCGTTCGGGATGACCGGGAGCCATGCTGCCCCACTGGCGGAACTGTTTGATCTGTTCCAGGGGCAGGTTATAACCGGTCAGGTACAAAAGGCTGTATAACAACATCGACCCATGCCCCGCAGAAAGGACAAAACGGTCCCGGTCATACCAGCCCGGGTTAGCCGGGTTATGTCGCAAAAAACGCGTCCACAACACGTACGCCATGGGCGCTGCCCCTAATGGCATGCCCGGATGGCCGCTGTTGGCTTTTTGGACCGCATCGACCGACAAAAAACGGACTGCATCCACACTCATCCGGTCCAACTCGGATCGGCTGAACCGGCTGGCTGATTGAGGTGACTTTTGTTCTGGCATAGTGTCCTTCTTTCTATAAAAGCCGGTTCACCGGCTGGTTTCGAGAGTTTGCATAAAATGCATAAGCGCCAGGGCGTTGTTATGCTCGGTGTCGTGGGCGCTGTAAAGCAGGGTCACATTCCCCTGCCGGGCCGCTTCAAGGACCGGCGCCCAGTGCTCGGGGTGGTCCGCTAATTCCTTCCGGTATCTGGCCTGGAACTCATCCCATTTTTCGGGTTCGTGATGGAACCACTCGCGCAGTTCGGTGCTCGGGGCGGCTTCTTTAAGCCAGCCATCCATCACCAGCTCAGATTTACGCATGCCACGCGGCCACAAACGCTCCACCAGGAAGCGTTTTCCATCGCTCTTCTCTGCTAATTCATACACTCGCTTAATCGTTATCATAAGGTCTCCCGCGCGCTAAACGGCCAACCGGCCTTCCTCCGCCAGGCCGTTCAGTAAAAGGTGAAAATAAACCAACCCGGCGTAAGGCTTCCAGGCCGCCAGGATTTCTTCTACGCTCTCGTAATCCAATTTATCCGCCAATCCCAGCCAACGCTGAAGGTGGTTGCGCCCGCCCACATCGTCGCCGGGGAAAGAATCCAATCGCCCGGCCCCACGTAGTAGAAAATATTCCGCCGTCCATCTCCCGATTCCCGGCCAGCCGGTCAGCATCCGGATGGCAGTCTCGTCATTTTCGCCAAGCAAAGCCTCCAGGTCGAAGCGATGCTCCACCACAGCGGAGGCCAGCCCAACCAGCGAGCGCGACTTGGCCCGGCTCAAACCTAACGGGCGCAGGCCTTCCGGCGGCAGGAGGGCCAGGTCTTCCGGGCGTGGAAAGGCAAAAACCGAGCCTGCTTGCCCGGCCATAGGCAGCCCGTAGGCTTCAGCCATCTTATTCAGGATACGAATGCCCAGCGACAGGGTGATCTGCTGGCAGGTGATGGCGTTGGCAAGCGTTTCGAACAGGCTGGGGTAACGCGGCGGCTTGACCCCGCGAAAAGGCTGGACCAGCTTATCTAACTGCTGGTCGGTCCTGGCCAGGTTATAAAACCCGGATAAATTTACCCCGATACCCAGGGCTCTATCCATGGCCAGGGTGACTGCCTGGCGGGTACCCGCAGGGAGTCTGGCCCCGGTTACTTCGACCTCCAAGAGCGCCGCTTTGGCCGGACTTACCTGCACCACAGCCACTTCGACGGCTTCGTTTTCCAAAGCCAAAACCCTGCGGTAGGTTTTACCATCCCACCGGTCGATGATATTATCGGCGCGGCGGCGCAGCAGCCAGGCGGTCAGGTCAAGCCGGAAGGGTGGCACAGGGTCAAGGTGAAAGGTCAACTTTTCCATTCAAGGCTTCGATTCCAGATCAACATTAAAGTTTAGTCATAATTCGTGATAAAGTCTTTAATTTCTACTAAAGATTAGCTTAAATATCCAAAAATCAGGATCTTTGGGAGTTGCCGTAGTGCCCCCCGGATTTGGGGGCGGGACGGGGATCAAACGTCTTGACTAAAACCGGCACAAATACTATATTAATTAAGTAAGTCTGCATCCTTCGAATACCTGCGAGGAATACCGGGGAACGAGATAACCTATGGTGTTTACTTGCCTGGTGGGCATTCGTCAGCCCCGTATGGCCGAGAGGTATCAAAACACAGTCAAATGGATGTTCAAGATAATCGGGTCGGTAAGATCTTAGACTACATGCTGGAAGGCTGCCAGATTATCGGTTTCGATTGGCAGTACCTTTACTTGAACGAGGCGGCTCAAGCCCACTCCCATTTGCCAAAAGAAGAATTACTCGGGCGCAAGATGATGGATGTATTTCCGGGGATTGAAAATACCGCCATGTTCCAGCAGCTCAACAAATGCATGGAGCAGCGCCAGCCGGTTAGATTTACCAACGAATTCAGCTATCCCGATCTCACTTCGGGTTGGTTCGATATCAGCGCCATCCCCGTAGAGGAAGGCATCCTGGTCATGACGTTGGACCTATCGCTTGCGCGAGAACGGTCTATCGCCAGGCACGAAAATGGGATGGCCGGAAAGACCCTGGCCGAAAGCGAACTCCGTTTCCGCACGTTGATCGACAAGGCCCCGATTGCGATTGCCGTTTCACGGGAAAGCAAATTCTTGTACGTCAATCCGGCTTATCTTGCCATGCACGGCCTGACAGGTTCTGATGGATTGATGGGGAGCCCAATTTACGAACGGGTAGCCCCACAAAGCCGGGAAGAATCCAAAGAGCGCGCCTACCGGCGTTTGCATGGCCTACCGGTCAAAGAAACTTACGAGTATACCGGGCTGCGCGCAGATGGCAGCGATTTTTTTGCGCTGGCCTCCGTAACACGGGTAAATCTCGTCGATGGCCCGGCTACGATTGGTTTTTTCCAGGATATCTCCGAGCTTAAGCGCGCTCAACAGGAAATTCGGGCCAGTGAAGCGCGTTATCGCAACTTATTCGACAATATGCTCGAAGGGTTTGCCTTTTGCCAGATGATCTACGAAGACGGCCGGCCGGTCGATTTTATCTATCTGCATATCAACGAAGCTTTCAGCCGGTTGACCGGGTTGAGAAACGTGGAAGGGAAAAGAGTTACGGAGGTTATTCCCGGGGTATACGATACCAACCCGGAACTTTTTGAGGTTTACGGCAGAGTAGCCTTGAGCGGTAACCGTGAGAAATTTGAAACCTACCTGCCAATCCTGGGGATCTGGTTAATCATTTCTATCTACAGCCCGGAAAATGGTAAATTTGTGACGGTTTTCGAGAACTCCACTGCCCGCCGGCAGGCAGAAATTGCGCTGAAGCAATCGAATGAAGCCTTGGAACAACGCGTGCGCGAGCGCACCATCGAGTTGAGCGATCTATATAATAACGTTCCCTGCGGTTACCACTCGCTGGATGCTAACGGGGTATTCGTGCGCATTAACGACACTGAGCTGAACTGGCTGGGGTATGCGCGGGATGAGATTGTGGGCAAGAAAAAGTTCACCGACCTGATCACTGCCGAAAGCCGGCTGATCTTCGCAGAAAATTTCCCGGGTTTTATGGAACGCGGCTGGGTAAACAACCTGGAATTCGACATGCTGCGCAAAGACGGATCTATTTTGCCAGTTCTGGTTAGCGGTACAGCAGTAAAGGATAGCGCAGGGAACTTTCTTTACAGCCGCTCATCCTTGATCGACAACACCGAACAAAAACGGGCTGAGGCGGCCCGGCAAGAAGCTCAAAAACGACTCGAAGCCGCCAACGTGGAACTGGAGGCCTTCGCTTACTCGGTATCCCATGATCTGCGCGCTCCTCTGCGGGCAATCGATGGGTTCTCGCGCATCCTGTCTGAAGAATACGCGGGAGACCTGGACACTGAGGCCGACCGCTTGCTGACTATCATCCAGGCCAATACCAGGAAGATGGACCAGCTCATCTCCGACCTGCTGAACCTGTCCAGAATTAACCGGACCGATATGCGTCTTTCCAATATCGACATGACCAGCCTGGCCGTATCTGTTTTTACAGAAATTACCCCGCCAGAAATTCGCCAGGAATTCAACTTCAGGGTCGACCCGCTGCCGGTCGCTTACAGCGATATCAACCTGATCCGCCAGGTGTGGAGCAACCTGCTTTCTAATGCCGTAAAATATACCCGCCCCAAAGCAGAGCGCCGTATCGAAGTGGGCGGCTACGAGGAAAAAAACGTCATCATTTACTATGTTAAAGATAGCGGTGTGGGGTTCAACCCGGCTTATTCTAATAAACTTTTTGGAGTCTTCGAGAGGCTGCACAATTCCGAAGATTTCGAAGGCACCGGCGTCGGATTAGCCATTGTCAGGCGCATCATCAACCGCCTGGGCGGCCTTACCTGGGCTGAAGGGAAACCGGACGAGGGAGCCACTTTTTATTTCTCCCTGCCGATTAAGGAAAAGAATGGGTGAGAGAATGGGTAATATAAACGAGGTCGAAATTCTCCTGGTCGAAGATAGCCCAACCGACGCCGAATTAACCTTAAGGGTCTTGAAGAAAAACCACCTGGCCAACCAGGTGATCCACGTCACGGATGGCGAAGAAGCCCTGGATTTCCTGTTTGCCCGCGGGACTTATGCCGGCCGGAACGTAGACCGCCGGCCCAAGGTCATCCTGCTGGATTTGAAGCTCCCAAAAATCGATGGGCTGGAAGTGCTCAAAATTATTAAGACAGACCCGCTCACCCGCACCATCCCGGTCGTCGTGCTGACTTCTTCGAAAGAAGAAACCGATATGGTGGCCAGCTATGCCATGGGAGTGAACAGCTATATCGTCAAACCGGTTAATTTCGACAGTTTTGTAGAAGCTGTCACCCACCTGGGGATGTACTGGCTGCTGCTAAACCAGCTCCCACTGCAATAACGTTTAAGCTTCGACGTCAAAGCGCAGCTTCGTCTCCGGGCCGAGCTGGATTTCCTCCCCACCGCACAGGGGCACAGGCTGGTCAGGCTGCAGAGGTGCACCGTTTATTTGCGTGCCGTTGATCCCCCCCAGGTCTGCCAGGGTGTAGGTGATTCCCTTTTCATCATAATCAAGCAAGGCATGTCGCCGCGAAATGCCCATATCGCCAGACAGGGTCAAATCGCAGTCCTTGCGCCCCAGGCTAAAGGGCGTCTTGGAAACCGGGTACACGCTTCCGGCTTCTACCCCGGGGGAAACCGCCACCACCAGCCTGGCAGCCAGCCGCCGCACCATGGCCACTTTCTGTGAATCTTCGGCAGTAAACACCAGCTCGATCCGGCTCGAACCCAGGCTAATATGGTCGCCCGGCTGCAGCAGCGCTTTAGATTGAACCGCCAGGGGAGCATCGTTGAGAAAAGTTGGGTTGGTAGCCGACAGCGCTTCGAGGAAATATTGTTCACCTTCGAAGCTCACCTGGGCATGCCGGCGAGAAATGCTCATCCCGCCCGGCGAATTCTGCAAGTTGATCGCCAGCAGCTCATTGTGCGAAGGGTTATTATCCGGGCGGCCGATGATCGCCGGCTGCCAGCGGATTTCGTGCCGTATCCCGGTGAGCACTTCTAATAAATAATATTGTTTCGACCCGGCCGCGCTGGACTGTCGCTCTGACGGCCTGGCGTGCTTGAAGACCAGTTCATCGTGGTCCTGGATGTTCAACTGCTCCATACTCAGCCCGTGCTCAAGCGGTTTTTCTTCGCCGCGCAGAAACAGGGCATACGCCTCGGGGGTTTTCTGGTCAAGATCGTCAAACTCTCGCAGGATCTCACCAATCAGCTCGCCGGCGGTCAAGGTCTTTTTCACCCGGGCGCGCTGGCCGGTATTGTCAAACACGTCGACGATCAAATCAAGATATTCAACCGGACCTGCCACAATTCCCTCTCCTTAGACCTTTAAATAGTTCATTTCTTTTCCAGCAGTCCAAACTGGACCGCCATGGTGATGACATCCTGCGAGGAAAAAGCTTTCAGCATATCATCTGGGACGCCAAATTGTTGAAGTTTGACCTTCAACGTCTCAATATCGGCTCCCGGCTCGGCAGGCTTGCTGGCTGGCGCGGAAGACTTCGCAGGCTCAACCCTGTTCACACCGCCATCATCCGGCGTTGTAACAGCCGCTTCGACCGGCTGGCTGCTCCAGGCGGCTTTTTGCCCGGCGAAGTCAGCGCAAAGTTTCTCTACCCAGGCGTCGAGAGAGGACTCGACGGCATCGTCGCTGGTATACGGTACCGCCAGCTGCAGCATGGCCGTACGGCCAGACTTGATCACAAACGCCCGGCCGGCGGGCAACTCCACGTCCTTCAGACTGCGCGGCATCCTGCCGTTTAGTTTATCCACCGCATCGGCCGATTGCAGGGCGATACCGTAGCTGGAAGATAGGATTTGCTTACGCAAGTCTTCAATGCCGCTGAATCCCGAAAGCGAGCCGGCCGCCAGAAAATGCAGCCCGGCTGTGCCATATTCACGCGCCAGCAGCGACATCGTCTCGAAGGGTTTACGGCTTTTACTGCCTTCGTCGCTGAAACTGTCGTAGTTGTCGATCATCACATAAATATGGGTCTTACCGGCCGACTCTGCCAGCAGCTTGCACTCTGCCGAAAGGTTAGCCACCATCGGCTCCAACTGTTCGACGCGCTGCACCACCTGGATGACCTGGGGCAGCTCACCCAGGTTATGTTTACCGCCATATTCGAAGAAGCGCCGCTGGAAATCCACCAGCACGATCTTCACCTGTGCGGGTGAATACTGGCAAGCAATCCCCAGCAAAATCGTGCGCAGCGTGGTGGTTTTACCCGAGTTTGGCGGGCCAAGGATCACAAAGTGTGGGCCGTTGCGCTGCAGGTCCAGGCGGAAGATGGCCAGGTCAAGGTCGTTGATACCAATGGCGGCCTGGATGCGGTGCCCGGCAGGCGCTCCGGCCATCTCGACCGCCTTCTCCAGCGGCACGCGCACCGGCAGCGTTTCGATCGAAACCGGCGGAGTGCCCTTCCAGGCTCTGCCCCACGCCTGGGTCATCCTGGCCGCCAGGCGGTTGATCTTTTCGGCCTCGTCGATGCCCTTCAGGCGGTCTTCTTCGTCCACCCCCAACGGCAGGGCCGCCTGAAATTCAAGCGGCATGCGCCCGACCCGCACGTAGCCGCGCCCGGGGATAGGGTCGACGTCTTTGACGCCGCGTCCAACGATATTGGTATATTCGCCGGCGTCGGATAGTTTGAGGGTATAACGTTCGGTAATAATGCTGAACATTTTGCCGGGCATGGCGTTGGTCTGATCGCCGGATATGGCGAAATGGATGCCGTAGGCGCGAGCGTCGCGCACCAGGGCGGTCAGGTCGGGCAGCAAGGCGTCGAAGTTTTCCTTGAGCTCGGCAAAGTTATCGATCACCACCAGCACCGCCGGAAGGGGGTTGGCAGGATGTTTTACATTGTAGGCATACAGATCGCTGTCGCCGGATTGGCTCAACAAGTTCTGGCGCTGCTCCAGCATACCGGTCAGCAGGCGCACCAGGCGTTTGACGCGCTCCTCTTCGTCCGAGGTAATGACTGCCCCCACGTGGGGCAGGTCACGCAGCAGGGCCAGGTTGCGCCCGCCAAAGTCGAGGATATAAATTTGCAGCTCATCCGGTGAATGGGTCGCCGCCAGGCTGAGCACCACCGTGCGCAAAAAGACGGTTTTGCCCCATCCGGAAGCGCTGAAAACCGCCATGTGCCCGACCGGGAAGTTGATCGTCAGCGGCATCTGGCGCGCATTGTACGGGTCATCGATCAGCCCCACTACCGGGCGCATGGCGTTGCGGTCCCAATGGACGCCTGACCAGCCGGGTGTACCTGTCAGCCATTTGTCCATGGCCCCGTTGAGCAGCACCTTTCCGGCCGCCTGCCCGTCCGACTCAACCGGAGCGTGGACATCTCCGGACAGGAAGGCCAGGTCGTTTTCGTTCATGTAGGTCGGGTCGACGGCCGTGCGCAGGGTCAATACGTGCGGCAAGAAAGCCGGCCAGGGTCGCCACTGTGGAGTGGAATGCTGCCTGGCCAGGTCGGCCAGGGTTTGCACTACCACCTCGTACAGCTTGGGCGCTTCGCCTTTGGATTTGTCGGTTTTCTTTTTCCGGTCCATCCAGATCACATTCGGGCTGGCATTTTCCTGCGGCCCCAGGTAATCACCGCCGGTGTGCGCCACCTGGATCAGCTCGATGTTCTCGTTACCCACCTGCAGGTAGCCGCGCCCGGGAATGCCGGGGGGCAGAAAAGCCGCATCTGAACGGCGTAATAACTCGCGGCTGTCGTCCGGGGTTTCTACACGCAGGCAGATCCTGAATTTAATATTGGCGCGCATCTGGTCGGTTACGCCGGTCGGGCGCTGGGCAGCTAGAATCAGGGTTACCCCCAACGAGCGGCCCAGGCGGGTGATGCTCTCCAACTGCGACTTGAACTCGGCATTACCCGCCATCATTTCGGCGAACTCATCGATGATCACGAATAAGTGCGGGTAGGGCGGAGAACCTTCCGCTAGGTGCAGGCCCTTCTTGCGGTAATGCACGATATCCTTGGAATCCGAGTAGGTGTTCAGGCGCTGGCGGCGGTCCAGCTCGGCCTTGATCGAAGCAAACATGCGGTCGGTCGCCGAACCTTCCAGGTTGGTGACAATATCTACGGCGTGGGGCAGGTTGCGGAATGGCTCGAAGGCCGAACCGCCTTTGTAATCGACCAACACGAAGTTGATAATGCTCGGGTCGTAATTAATGGCGAGGCCCAGGATCAACGTCATCAGCAGCTCGGATTTGCCCGAGCCGGTCGAGCCGGCGATCATACCGTGTACGCCATCGGCTTTGGCCGAAAAGACCAGCTTGCGCACCTCGTTGCCCGACATGGCGCCCACATTCACCCCCAGCCAATCGGCGAACTTGGGTGATTTGCTGCGTTCCCAGCCGGCTATGGTTATTTCGGTCATCTGGTCAATCGAGGTGAGCCCATTCATCTCAAACAAGGTCACGTTGGTAGCCAGGTCTGCTCCATAGGCGCGGCGGATACCCAGCGGTTCGATGGTACGGGCAAAATCACGCGCCTGGTCCTGGCTTTTGACCAGGTCGGCCCGCCCGACGTAACGCGGCCGGTTGATATCTACCTCGGCATAGCGGAAAACCGGCAGCTTTTCACTCTTTGCCTCGGCCTCAACCTCGATCACCGCCAGGCAGGCGCTGGGCACCTTGCTGCGTTCGGGAACCAGGAAGATAATGGCTGCCCCAAGCTGCGGGCCTTCTTCCAGCAAGAGAGACACCCCCGGGTCAGATTCCAGGTCGCGCAGGGATGAATTCTCGCCCAATGGCGCCAGCATATCCACCACCACCAGGATAAAGGGCAGCGCCACGGCGCTGCTGGCCTCTTTATCATCGCGCATGCGCGCCTTGCGCCGCTCGAGTAAGAGACGCATCTTCTTCCAAAACAGCTTCACCCGGTCGACGGTTGCTTCGCCCGGTTTTTCATCTTCGAAGGAAAGCGTCTCTTCCTGGGTAGTTTCCTTGCAGTGCGGCAGGGGGAAAGCCCAGCGCCAGTTGGGGCGCGCTTCGTAATTGCCCACTACGTACAGACGCGCGTCGGTGGGCGAGTGAAAGGCGGCATAATCCACCAACATGGCGCGCATGTACGCGTAGACGGCCTCGGGTTTGTTACCGGCAATCCCGATGGCATGCCGGGGTTTGGTATCCGCCAGCGGGCCGACCAGCTTAGTTCTGGTGGCCGTTTCGCCCGGCGCTTCGTCATCTTTCTTATCGCCCTGGCGCAGCGGGATAGTTACCGGCACATCCGTGACGAAAAGCGACGTCTCGGCCAGGCGGGTGGCGTCCCTGGTCAACGTATCGTCACCAAATTCTTGCATCTGGGGCGCCTTATAGATTACGGTGGAGGGTAAGGTGCCCGTGCCCAGGCGGATGCGGGCAAAATCCACGTCGTCCGGATGGCGTTCCCACAGGCGTGAGCCGCCCCGGCTGTCTTCGATGCGTTCTTCTGCCGGCCGGCTGAGATCCCTGGCAATCTCCAGGGTCATTTCCGGGTTGGGATAATTGTAATTATAGTAAATGCGCTGCATCTCATGGAAGCTTTGCACTTCCTTGTACAGTTCGCTGATGCGCTGCTTATAGGCCGCTTCAATCGCTTTACGTTTTTTCGAAACGGTCTGGTTGGTATAAACTGCCAGCAGGGTCGAAGCCACCACCGAAAGCACCATGGGGATCATCATCAACATGTTGCGGCTTTGTCCGAACGTGGCGATCGCGATATAGCCAATAATAGTAACCAGCGGGAGAGACGCCTGGATCAGCACCTGGTTGCCGCTTTCCTGGAATTGGGGCGGAGCAGGGATATTGTATTCCCCTGTGGGCAGCTCGGGCTGCAAACGCGGTGGGCGATCGATGTAATTTAACCTGGGCACCAGTAGTACCTCCTCGTGGGTTCACTTTTTTTAGATGTACAATGCGTAGCTTTTTACATCTACGAAAAAAAAGTGACTGCCTATAACATGGTAGCCAATACTACTAACAGCGAGATCGCCAGCAGCACGGCTACTCCGATCAACATAAAACGCCAGTTGACTTTTACCTGCTTCTTCACTTTCGGCACGGGTCGAAAATTGCGCTGAAGCTCGCGGGCGAAATCAACCACACTCTTATAACGGCGTTCATAATCTTTTTGAGCAGCAGCCAGGGCAATCTCGGGAATATTCTTCAGGTCAGCCCGTCCCGGGTTAGCGGGCAGGTGGTTCAACACGGCGTTGTAAACGTCTTCGTCGCGCTGAGAGCGGAACTCGTGTACCGGGTGGCCTGCCAGCATTTCATACAGCAGCAGGCCCAACCCATACACTTCGGTGGCTGGTCCGATCTTGCCTTTCAGCTCGATCAGCTCCGGGGCCGTGTAAGCCGGTGGCACAAACCGGCGGTCCCAGGTATTTCGCAGGTCCTGCACGCCGTCAGCCAGCCCCAGGTCCAGCAGCATGGGGCGCGGTACGTGCTGGTTGTCGAAATTTACCAGCACCATTTCAGGGCTCAGGCACAAATGCAGCCGCCCGGCCTGGTTGAGACTGAGCACCACGTCGGCCAGGCTGATCACCAGCCAGCCCACGTCCTGGTACCAGGGCTGCGGGGTGCGGTTTAGTATATCGCGCAGCAGTTCGCCTTCCTGGTACTCGAAGACCAGGTAGTACTTCTGCTTGGCGCCGAAGGCCACTTTCCCATAAGGGAAGTCTGCCAGGCTGGCCTGAGCGTAAGCCGGCAGCAGCCTGGGCAGCATGGGATGCTGGCGGACTTTCGAAAGGTCCAGCAAGGTTTTGGCTTCGCGTTTTAATTTTTCCTGGAAGCCTTCGTGAGAAACTTTCAGCAAAATCATATTCCCGTCCCGACGGGCTTCATAGACCGCCGAGGAACGCAGGACTGCTACCAGCTTAACGATCTCAATATTGCCCAGCCATTCCCCATTCTCAAAAATTTCGGGGGTATTTTCCGCTGGGCAAGATTTCTCCTGGCACCACAGGTTGCCATCCACCGAAATGCGGTTGCAGCGCGTACAAATATGTTTCATGCTGCCTCAGGTGAGTGTCTCCTGATTTTGGGTAATGAACGTGCATACTACGTATGCACGTTCATTACCCAAAATCGGTTTTTTTGATCTCTCCCTCTCCTGAAGCCAGGAGAGGGAGAGGATCGGTGAAAAAAATTAGACAAACAATTGAGAGCCGGAGTTATCACCGTCTCGATAGCTTTTAATCGCTCCGCCGACCCCATCCGAAATAGTGAGCGACATCTGGTGCAATTGGTCGACAACTTTCCTGATCTGGTCAGTATACCAGGCCATAATCATGTTCCCGACCATGCCAAAGAAGGCCGTTGCCCGCAAGATTTCAGCGGCGATCCGCAAAATGTTGCTGATCTGCTGGGTGGTATCTGCAATGCCCTGGAACTTCTTTTGAACGTCTTCCACCGCCGGGATTTCCATATAAACTTCTTCAGCCATAGGTCCCTCTCTTTACCTGCCGGATGATTATCCCGGCTGCTAATAGATACTCGAGAAAATGGATTCAAGATCGTTTACAATTGCATTGGCCGAAGTGTCGGCGTCGTGAACGATCTGCTGGGCCTGGTTCAGATTATTCGAAGTGCCCTGGGTATTGGTCTGTCCCTGGCCGGCCAGCGTCAGGAATTGGGAATTAACCATTTCCACGAATTTATTGGCCCCATTGCCTTTCCAAATTCCGCCGGTTACCTGGCCAACCACCGCCTTGGCCACGCCAATCACCGCCGTTTCAAAAAGGTTCTGCGCTGCAGAAAGCATACCGAGGGACTGCGCCACCTGTTCAAAAATGCATGTGAACATAAATTAGCTCCTTTTCCAGGATCGGTCCTAGAACCTTCCGGCAGCTTCCTGGTCGTGCTGCTTCATGATTTCCATGGCTTTGACGCAATCGTTGGCTTCTTCTTCCATTTTTGCGGCCAGTTTTAATGTGGCATTGACGAGCGGCCCACCGATTGCAGATGCCAGGTGTTCTCCGGCTGCGCCAAGCATTGCCCCGTTTTCGATCAACTGCGCCATTTGTGTCTCGACCCCCTTCACTTCTTCGAGAGAGCCATGCGCCTGGCGAAAGGTCTGAATGAGCTGCTCCATGGCAGCATATTCCATTCTTATGACATCAGACATTTAATCCTCCGTTCGTTTTGGTTAGATATTCCCGCCAAGCCCACCACCGACCTCACCTATTCCACCTTTGAACAGGCTGCTGGCTTGCTCTTCGTGCTCGTGGATCAACGCAGCCATCTGCTTGGTTTTCGCCGAACCCTCGTTCAAGGCCGACTGCAGCTTGCCTAACGCCGGGAGCACTTCGCTCTCCATTTCATTGAAGAATTTAGTTGCTCCTTCCCCGATCCATTTGTCGCGCATATTCTCGATGGAGCTTTTTAATTTGCCCATCGTTTCGCCGACCTGGCCGGCCTCGTTGGAAAACATCCCGGCAAGCTGATCGAGTTCATCATACTTAGCTTGAAACCTATCTTGTGCCATATTTTTTTCCTTTCCTTTTCTCCGATCCGATTCTGATAATCGATCTCTTCTCGCACTCGTCTATTTTTCGTGTCACCTCCCTTTTTATTATGGGCGGGCGCAAAACGTCCGCCGGTCAACCGAACAGCAGTTGGGTATCTTTTCCCAGGGCGATCATCATCCCGGGTAACAAAGGAGCGGGCAGGCTGGGGGCGATACGCACCCCGTTCAGCCACACCCCGGTAGGACTTTGTAAGTCGGTAATCATGTAGCTTTTCTTGAGCGGGTCGTACGAAATTTGAACAAACCTTCCGGCAGTGGGCGCGTCTCCTCCAACCAGCAGGTGGCTGTCCCGGCTGCCGATCAAGAACGGCAGCGGCGTGACCAGGATCGTTTTTCCCAGCAAAGCCGGATCAGTCGAGCGGTAAACCCTGAGCTGCACGCGCTGGGGTTGAGAGGCCTGGCCTGGCGGGCGGCTGACCACGCGTGTGGCGGCATTATTCGACACAGCCGCCTGGGGCGGAACCTGAGGTGGCGCAACCGGCGCAGTTCTGTGTGGCGCGGCAGGCGGGGTTCTGGGCTGCGACGGGGGTGGAGTTTTTGCCGAAGCGCTTGAAGAAGCACCCGGTGGCGGAGCGCCAGGGGCACCCTTTTTGCGCACGTCAATTTTTACGGTTTGGTTGATCGGTAAAGACGAATTCTGTCCATCCAGCACCGTTTCTATCTGTCCCTGCAGCACAGGTGTGCCGGTCTGGCGCAGGCTGCGCCGGATCGCCCAGGCCAGAAAGCCGGCCATGGCCAGGAACATCAGGATGATGATCCCCAATATCCATGGATGGCTGATCAGGGCGCTGGCAATGCGTTGTAAAGAAGAAACAGACATGGCTGCCGGGGCGGTATACACAATGCCAGGGTATTCCGTCACGGTCAACTCCTGGTTATCCTTGTTCAAAGCGCGCAGCACCAGGGTGTACTTGCCGCTCTTGATATCTTGCAAAGGCATGTTCAGGGTCGAATCAGCCGGAAGCGCCGCCATGCTGAACACCGAAGCAGGGATCTGGGAATTCGTACTTTCATCCTTCAGCCAGCCTTCGTATTTTCCCACCAGGTTGGGGTTATCTACGGTCAGCTTGACCACTAACTGCTGGCTGACGATCGCCACCGAGGTGACGTTGATCTTGGTATTGACCACGCTGGGATCGAAGGTGAACGGATGCACCACCTGGATTGGTTCGCCCTTGGCATTTTTAACCGGGTTGCCGCCGGCATCCAGCGGGTCAAAGTGAATTTCGTATTCGTGTGTGGCAGTTAGCCCGTCGGCAGGCATGGCAAAAGCCGGTTTGGCGTTCAGGTTCTGGAAGGCCCGCTCGACTACCTTGATGCCGTTCTTTGTATCCCAGATCGACACTTTCAGGGTGTCAATCAACTGCGGACTGACCACTGCCAGGTTGATCTGATAGTTCTTGTTGACCGGGTTGTATTCCACACCCTCTACGCTGATGTTGACCGGGTCCGGAGGCACGTAATAATCTTTACTCGACTCGAACGGCACCGTGGCGGTCAGTGGAGTGCCATCCGGCAGGGTCACCTGCAAAACCGCGTTATGTTTGCCTTTGGACGGGTAAAAATCGCCCACTGCCTGGAGCTGGCTGGCCAACCCATCCATGATCGTAGCGAACAAGGCGCTGAGCTGTTCCTGGTTGCCAATCGCCGAAAAGCCGCCGGTAGTGCTGGCCATATTTTCCAGCTCGGCGGCATTGATGTTTTTGTTTACACCCGATAGGCCAATCGTATTGATCGGCACCCGGCTCTGTGACTGCATGGCAAACGCCACAATCTGGTCGTAACCATGCTTGCTGCACAGGCCGGTGCCCGTGCGCGGCTCGTCTCGCCCGTCGGTGAACAGAATAATGGCCCGCCGGCCGGCCGGGGATTTACTCAGGTAATCGATCTCCTGCCAGACTGCATCGTACAGGCAGGTGCCCTTATTGGCCTGGATAACAATCTTGGAAATGGCCAGGGCCGCCACGTCTACATTCGTCGTGTAATCATGGACGATGCTCCAGTCATCATTGAACTGCATGATCGCAAACTGGGCGGTCGGCGGGGGATCCTTGAGCGAATCGGCAGCCGCCTTTTTCATGTCGGCCGCCGAATTGGCCATACTGCTGCTGGTATCGAGCAGCAGGCCGATGAACAGCGGGTTCTGCGCCTTGTCGATATTGGCGGTCACGCTGTTATTCGTATCAATATCGGTGATTTTGGCGGTCTTCGCCGGGCTTTCAGAGATTGGCTTACCGGTGGCGTCATCGACCAGCGTGAAATACACGCTTAAAATCATATGGTCAGCCTCTTCTTTGGTGTCTACGGAGACGATGTGCAGGCTGATCGAGGTTTGAGCGTGGCTGATCGTGGGAGTCAGGGATAAAAGAAAGATCAATACCAGACTCAAAACTCGTGCGTGCTTACGCATGCGCATAAGAACCTCCCCAATAACCTAACTTTAAGGTGACGTCTACCAGGAAATCATTAAATTACACTAAGCCAACCCTGATTGATGAATATATTATACAGGTTGTCGGATAGGAGTTCAAGTAAATCCCCCTTTAATCATCCGGGTTTCGAAGAAGAAACCCGGATGATTAAAGAATAAGAAAAGCCAGCCCTTTCAGGTTGGCTCTTCTCATCCGGTGAAATTTCCGGTAATTTATTTGTAGATATTTTGAATAAATGCCAGGGCGGCCGCCTTGGCAGTGTCCTGATCTTTCGCAGGCTGTGGTTCAGTACGGGCCAGTGAATTTCCACCTTTGACCTGACCCACCAACCACCACTTGCCGGTCGGATCTGACCAATTGAATGTCAATCTATGCCTGAATAACAGCACATCTAACTCAGTTCTTTCCATAATTCACCTCCCGATGAAACCCAACCTACTAACCGGTGGAAGATACCACCAGTACCTTAATTGTAACACACTAAGAGTGAATTTTTTAGATGAAATAGGAGGTATAACCTCCTATTTCATCTAAAAAATTCAGAATCTACGCCAGAGCCCTGGCCAGTTCTTTGACCTGCGTCGAGTGTACCACGGCCAGCACCTCGTCCGCCGCCAGTAGCAGCGTATCGCCATGCGGGATGACCAGTTTGCCCTTGCGGATGATGGCGGCGATGGTACATTCTACCGGCATCTTCAGCTCGCTCAATGGCTTGTTGACTGCTCCCGAATGGGGATGAATCTTCTCTTCCACCACCGAATATTCCCCTTTGCGCAGCTTCAGCAAGGTCATCATGTCGCCCAGCGACATCTCTTCGGCGATCAGGTGGGCCAGGATGTCGGATTGGTTCAGGGCCACGTCCACCCCCATTTCCGGGGTGTACAACCAGGCGTTCTTGGGATTATTTACACGCGCAATCACGCGCGGCACGTTGAACTCGAAACGCGCCAGCGTGGTAATGACCAGGTTGGCCTCATCTTCGCCGGTGACTGCCGCCAGCACCTGGGCATGGGCGATGTCGGCGTTTTCCAGCACGGTGGGTGAGCTGCCATCCCCTTCAACCAGCAGGTCAGCCGGCAGCTCGCTGCGCAAGCGTTCCAGCACGTCTTCCCGCCCCTCGATGACCCTGACCTTATGGCCTTCTTTCAACAAATCGCCTGCCAGGTGTGAACCTGTTTTTCCGCCGCCTACGATGATTACAAACATGCCTCACTCCTTATCTTCCGAATTTTGAGTTGTGAGAGTTCGGGTAAGTACGCTCACAACTAAAAATTAGGGGACAGTCATAAAACCAACAAAAATTAGAAGCGCAGCATGGCCG
>VFSW01004335.1_pt1 | contig 21189 bp, 15 predicted proteins | sample 5358111 | NCBI WGS metagenome assembly VFSW01 (sample SAMN11554181, study PRJNA540505) | mine drainage metagenome | isolation source: sediment from site ElyBrook_90M | place: USA: Ely Copper Mine, Vershire, VT | collected 2017
GCTGTAGCAAGTGGCGGCCGAGTCGTCCGACGTACGCGGCTTCGAACGTGAATCCGCCCGGGAGTTCACGCTGCACGGAAAAGTCCATCACTTCGGAGTAGGGAGTTTTGAGGCGGCTGTCGATGGTGAAGGACTCGGCGAAACTGTTCTGCGGCGGCATGTACGGGAACGTCGCCGTGGAGGGCGGGGTGGGGCCGACATGGATCCCAGGCAGATTGCGAACGCCCGTAAATCGCGGCGCTGTTTCGGGCGTGTACACGTCGGAGGGATTGGTGAGGCTCGTACCGAGGCCGAAGGATCCATATTGATCGAACGTATTCACGATGCCTTCGCCGAAATGGTCGAAATATATACCGGCTCCTGCGCGAATAGACGTTTTGTTGTCAGGAGAATAGGCGATCGCCAGGCGTGGAGCGAAGTTGGTCTTCTGTGCGGGCCAGTATCCCGGCCTATGATTCGCATGTCCGTTGGGAGCGAATTCCAAATTGGGTTCGTAAATCTGTCCTTGTGCCGCTGCGGCGCCCCGTTTCAGGAACCAATCATGCGTATCCACCGTGGGTGCGATCTGCTGTCCATGCACCTCGTATGGCGTCTGCAGCAGGGTGTACCGCACACCATACGTGATCGTCAGATTGGGACGAACCCGCCAGGAATCCTGCAGATATCCTTCCCACTCGTTCGCCTTGAACGAGCGATTGATGAAAGTCCCATCAGGAAGAACACTCGCGCTCTGTCCGCCCTTGGCAACCTGGTAGTTGTATACATTGGTCTGCTTAGTAACTGCGCCAACCAAATAGGTGTATGCGAACAAGTAGGAGTTGGCAAATCCGCTGTCGACACCCGGCATCCCGATCGTCGCTGGATCCGGAGCATTGCCCGCCATGGTTCCAGGGTTCACTGCGGCTCCGTCAAACGAATTCTGGTTGGAACCTCGATCGTTGAAGATAAGCCGCCAGTTACCACCGGCCTGAAAGGTGTGCGACCCTGTCGTCCAACTGAGCGTATCAACGATATTGTGTACCGGCACATGCACGATGGTGCTGCGCGTTTCCGCCGTGAGTGGCGACAGAGCAGTAAAGTCCACGTAATCACCGTTCGCGATGCCGCGCAAGCTATAGCCCTGGCGGATATAGCCATAGCGAAAATCGTTTACCAGCGTTGGCAGAATCGTCCAGGTGTGCCCAACAGCCAGGCCCTTGGTGTTGTCCTTGAGGGTCGTGGATGCGGACTGGCCAGGGAAATTCTCAGTCCCGGCCTGAGCATCTTTCTGCAGGTTGCCCCTTACGAACAGTCTGTGTCGATCGTTCAGATCGTAATCGAGCTTCAGGATCGACGTGTTTAGAGAACCCGGCGCCGGCGAGGAAAAACTGTAGGAGCCGATGTTCATGCCGTCGCCCTTGGTGAACCCGTTATTGAGCGGAAACTGGGAAAAGTAGCTGAGAATGTTCGGATTCGGTCCTGGTCCCCACGGGCAGACTTGATTCTGAACACAGGGCTGATCGAGTTGACCCACTTGGCTGCTGTTTAGCGTTGCGGCTGCGGTTTGACTGGAGCCTGTGTCATAGAGATACTGCAATATACCCTTGCGATAAGTACCCGTGGGAACAACTTGAGTGACTTGTTGATTCTCCGCTGTGCGCTGTCCTTCATAGTTGAAGAAGAAGAAAAGCCTCTCCTTCTGGATCGGTCCGCCCAACGTGCCGCCGAAGGTGTTGCGTATTAACTTGCCCGGGACATTGGGGCGTCCTTCAACAATCTCGGCCTGTTTGTTGAACCAGTTGTTTGCGGTGGCGATGGTATTGCGGTTGTACTCATAGAGTCCCCCGCGCCATTGATTCGTTCCCGACTTGGTAACTAGGCTCACCTGCGCGCCAGACGACCGACCTGCATCGGCGTTCGAACTAGCAGTAGTCACGCGAAATTCCTGAGTTGAATCGAGCGTCGTGCGCAGAACGCCTGTAAATGCAAAGCCGTTCGTCTGGTCGTTATCATCGAGGCCATCGAGGGTTACGTTACTCTGGTCCGAACGCGCTCCTGAAACCGCTCCGCTGCGGCTGTCGCTGTTCTGGTTGATGCCGCGGCCAAGATAGAGCACGCCAGGCTGGATACTGAGCAGGTCGGGTACATTGCGGCCTTCCATCGGCAGCGCCTCGATAGTACTGTTGTTGACCGCATTCCCCAGAGTCGCGTCGGTGACGTTCCGCGCCTGCACTTCCGCGCTCACATCAATGTCGATTGAATTCCCATGAACATCCAGCGAAAAATTGATATTGGCCGGCTGATTCACCAGGAGTTCGGCTTCTTTAGCTTGTTCGGCGAAGCCATCGGCCAAAACGGCGATGTTATAGCGCCCCGGCGCCAAGGGCGAAAAGACATATTCGCCCCTTCCATCGCTTTTCGCGGTAGAGCGCACTCCAGAACCCCGATCGGTGAGAGTGATGATCGCATCCGCAACACGCGATCCCGTGCGGTCAGTGATATTTCCACGTAGTGCGGTCGTCGCCGTCTGCGACCAGACGGTTGACAACCAGAAACACGTTAGAACGAATGCAAAGATCCTTATGCAGAGCTTCATGGGGGTGCTCCTTGTTGTCGTGGTGTTCGAGAGGATCTCTCAATGATCGAAAGATTCCTACGTCACGGTTCGGAAATGATCGGTTCAGTGGCCAAAATGGCTCGCTTCCGGAGTTGTGAGAGTCTGGCTGCAGTCGAAGAGTAATGAGGCATGAACAACATCAGGACTGCCGAGGCAAGCGTGGGCAGCGCGAGCAATTCAATTCCACGCGACTGGTATGAGCCTGTACGGGTAAAGAGCACACCCATCAGATAGGGGCCGATTGCCGTGCCGGCAGCGAAGGCTGTCCACGCGCATCCGTAAAGGAATGAGAATCGCCGGAGTGAGTAGTAGCGCGAGAGCAGGTAGGGAGTGATGTCCGACTCTCCGCCAGCCGCGAACCCCAGTAATCCGGCCCCGATGTATGCCCCGACAATGGATACAGAGGCCATTAGCAGGAGCGCGGCTGCTGTGAACAGAAAAAGTACCATCGACACGCGTGTGGCGAGCAGGCGATCGAGGACACAACCGATGACAATGCGTCCGGCAAGACCGCATATGCCAACCGTCGAGAGAGCCGCGGCGGCTCTGTGAAGACTGAGGCCACGATCCGTGAGTAAGGGCACCAGGTGCGTGATGATCGCGTTGAAGCTTATGGAGTACAGGAAGATTCCCAGGATCAGAAGAATGAATGGTGTTGCAGAAGCAACCGGGAGACCTTGTTTGGGTGGCACCGATTCCGATTGTTTCTTCGCACCGTGAGGGCAATCGCGAACCAAAATGGATACGAGCGGTAAGCTAACGACGATTGCAGTTATGCCCACGAATCCGTACGCGGCCCTCCATCCAAGGCGCTCGATGAGCCAAGCAGTTCCGACCGGCAACACCATTGCTCCAACTCCCGCACCAGCGGACACAAGAGAGAGCGCCATGCCGCGCTTGCGCAGGAACCATGTGCAGATTGCCCGCGAGTACGCCAGTTGTGTCGTCCCGTTGCCGGCTAGGCCGAGCAGTACAAATACGGCATACATTTGAGTGATGTGCGATGTAAGTAGGCAGAGAGACGCAAATGCCGTACCGAACGTGACCGAGCAGGCAATGATGACAGGTCTGGGGCCCCAGCGGTCGATCAGCCAACCCATCAATGCGGCGCACATCGCCACGGTAAGCGCCACGCAAGTCAGGGCTAGCGAAATCTGATCTCTGCGCCACCCGAAAGCCCCACTCAGTGGCTTGACAAACAGGCTGAATGTGTACGGGACCAGCACGGAGTAGCCGAACATGACACCGAAAATCGAGGCGGCCACGACCCGCCATCCTGGGTACGCGAGTGCCGACTCCGATTCCGGGCTGGTCTTTCTGATTTGCATTTAGTCCGATGGGGAAGATCAGTGGAGAAATCAATAAGACTGTAGTCGGGGGGCATAGGAAGTGTCGCCATCCGAAGGTTCGGACGCGCAGTCCATCCTTTGATGGATAATCGCGCAGCCGAGTTCATCGGGGAATCCAAAACGCGCCTGCTATGCGATGGAAAAAACGCAAGCCGAGCCTTAACATAGACCGCCTCGGCGATCTGCGGCTCGATTCAACCTTCACTTCGCAGCAGTTGAACATCTTCAGGCGTTATGCGATTTGCGGATTCCTTGACCATTTCGCGTATGCGGGCAGCACCCGCTCGGCTGGATAGAGCTGAGATTTGTAAAGTCCCCGGCAGAGAGAAAATCGAAGAGGTTTGCAGTTCGTTCAACCACACCCAAGATCGGCAGGCTCACAAAAAACACCTGGATCCAGCGAGGTGAATGTGATTTAAATCACTTTATTACTACAACTTACGGTCTACCTCAGACTCCAACCTTGTCCCGATGTATGCACTGCGTTTCTGGCGTATCTTGATCCCGTCGATTCCCCGACATGAAATCTGGAGTGTAGTTCGGCATCGGAGCGTCGCTGTCGACGGCTGCAGAAGCGGAGGCCAGGTTTGTGCGCCACAAAGCCGCCGCGGTCCGCGCTATTTAGCGGCTGCGAGTGCGGGGAAGGACAAAAGATGCGGAAGTTTGGAATTGGGTTTGCACTGTTCCTATTCGTTTTTGGCCAGTTATCGCAGCGGGTATTCAGTCAATCAAGCGCCTCAGTCGTCGAGGGAGTGGTTCAGGACGCTACCGGAGCCGTGATTCAAAACAGCGACGTCACTCTCTTGAATACGGAGACTGGCGGAAAACTCACGACAAGCACGAACACGGATGGAGTCTATGCATTCCTGTCTGTCCAACCAGGGGTGTATTCGTTACAGGCTTTGAAGGAAGGATTCAAATCGTATTCGATATCGAACTTCAGAGTGACGGTCTCCCAGCGCGCGACCCAAAACATTGTATTAGGACCTGGCTCAACTTCGACTACGGTAACAGTCGATGCGTCCGGCTCTGCATCCCTTTCGGAACCTACCTCAAATGAGCTTGGAACGCTCATCGAACCGGTAAACGTTCGAAACCTGCCATTGAATGGACGCGATTTCCTGCAGTTGGGCCTTCTATCCGGAGCGACACAAACATCCGGTACAACGGTCTCAGACTTTACAACTCTTCAAGTCGGTCATCCCGACCGCACCATAGTCATTGGCGGAAATGAGCAGGACCTCACCGGATACCTGATCGATGGCATATCCACTGCCGGGAGTCGCCTGGGCCAGGCTTCGCTGAATCTGTCCGTCGCGGCTATTGACCAGTTCAAAATTCACGAAGGATTCTTTCTTCCTTCCGAGGGACCAAATGACGCCGGTGTGGTGAGCGTGGTGACAAAGGGTGGGAGCAACCAGCTACACGGTGAAGCTTTCGAATTCGTAAGGAACACCGCATTCGACACAAGGCAGTATTTCGATCTGCCGGGCGCCAAGCCCAGTCCATTTCACCGCAATCAGTTTGGCGGTGCGGTGGGTGGACCTATTCTACGGAATCGTCTGTTCTTCTTTGCCCATTACGAGGGCCGCCGCCAGGTGCTTTCCAATACAGCTAAGGCCACTGTTCCCTCGACAAAGATGTTCAGCGGGGATTTTTCAGAGCTAAGTACCACGATCTACGATCCAGCCACCTACGATCCAAGTACCGGGAAAAGACAACCCTTCCCCGGCAACATCATTCCGTCGGGCAGCATCACCGACATCGCGAAAAAGCTGCTGGCATATTATGTGTCTGCTCCAGGCTACGCGCCTCAAAACCTCGTGGGTAATCCTGTAACCACCGACAACTACGATCAGTATGGGGGGCGCGTCGACGTGAACCTCAGCGAGAAGAATAACCTCTTCGGTCAGTACGTAAATGAGAACTCACCGACTGTAAACGCGGCCCTGTTTCCTCTTGCAGGCTACGGTTTTCCGTTGAGCACGAACTTCGTCATGGCCCAATTGACCAGCACGTTGACTCCGCATCTTGTGAATGAGTTTCGCCTGGGATTCCTTCACACCTCGGTATTCAGCGCCGGGGCAACCCAACCGGACGTGCAGGGCAAGATCGCCTTCACGGGGACAGCGGATCCGAATGGAGTCCCCGGAATCTATCTCGCCGGATTCAATGTATCCGGCGCCAGCGCCGCGACCCCTTCGTTCGGCCGCGCTCAAGGTCTGATCGGGAATATCGACAACCAGTACCAGATGCACGAGGGAATGAATCTCCTCAAGGCAAAGCACGAGATGAGCCTTGGCGTTGACTTCAACTACGTTCGCACGGTCCAGGAGAGTTCGAACTTCTTTTCCCGAGGTGGGGTGTACTTCAATCCAATCTATACCGCACAACTGGCGCCCGATAGTACCGGACACTTGGCTCCGGTTTCAGGCACGGGCAACTCATTCGCTGACTTCTTGCTGGGCATGCCATTGAACGGCACTGTGACGTCTATGCCGCGGACACATTTTCGCTGGACCGCGGTTTCGCCCTACGTTCAGGACACTTGGCGAGTTCTTCCAAACGTGACCCTCAACCTTGGCCTGGGATGGAATTTAAGTACGCCACCCAACGCAGTTGGATCGAATAAGTTGTACCCACATGCATTCGACTACAAGACCGGCGAAGTGAAGTTCTCCGCATTGGGCGACGTCAGTCCTGAGGTTTACAAGATCGATCTCAACAACTTCGCTCCTCGCTTTGGTATAGCCTGGCAGCCGGGTTTCTTGCCTGAAACGACCATCCGGGCCGGTGGAGGAATTTATTATCCGGCGGAGAATGCCCTCTATGAGCTGTTCGCAATTACTGCCCCTGGCATAGCCATTGTTCAATCCATCACCAACGATCCCTCGCAACCGATGCCTACCTACGTGCTCGGACAAAATGTGTTTCCGCCCATGGCCCAGACCGCCATTACCAGGACATTTGCGCAAAACATCAGCGGCACGCTTTTCGCGCTGGACACAAATCTGCGCACCACATACATCGACCAATGGAGTTTGGCAATTCAACATAATCTGACCAGGAGCACGATTATCGAGGTCGATTACATTGGGACCCAGGCGCGCAAGCTTCCTGTCCGCTACAACGCGGACGATTGTTCTTTGGCCGGCTCTCTGATCTGCGATCAGTCGATTCGTCCCTATAAGCAATTCAATTACATCTACGCGGCAGCGAACGAAGGAGCATCCAGTTACAACGCCTTCGTCGCCAAACTCCAACGCCAATTCTCGCAAGGATTGAGCTTTGTCGCTAATTACACATGGTCGAAGGCGTTGAGCAACACAGAACAGGGCGGTGCACCTGTTGGGATCAATCAAAGAGGCACTTGCCTTAGCTGCGATAAGGGTATGACCGGGTACAACGTCCCGCAGCGTCTGGTAGCGAGCAGCGTCTGGGATTTGCCGCTCGGCAAAGGGAAACGATACATGAGCGGGATTTCTCCCGCTTGGGATCGCGTTGTTGGCGGTTGGACCCTTGATACGATTGCAACGTTTTCACAGGGGAACCCGTTTACCGTGCTGGCCGCGAGCAGCACGTCAATGGACCCAATGACGAGTTACCGCGCCGATCAGCTTTGTAACGGCCGGTCCAGCTTGAAGAACAAGGATGTCCGCAGGAACGGTCACTACTGGTTCGATACCTCTTGCTTTGCCAAGCCCGCGCCGAATTACTTCGGAAATTCGGCTCCGAATGTCATTACTGGTCCCGGGGTGAACAATTGGGACATAGGCGCGGGGAAACTATTTGCTTTGCGCGAGTCGATGGATTTACAGTTTCGCGCCGATGCGTTCAACGCGTTCAATCATGCGCAGTTCCTGAATCCCGACAGCAACATGTCGGACACCAACTTCGGCAAAATCACGACGGTGGGTCCATCCCGAGAATTCCAGTTCAGCTTGAAGTTGCTCTGGTAACGGAATTTCTCTCCGGCATGCGGGTCGCCTTTGCAGAATGGCTAAGGCGACCTCGTGCTTGCTGCGCGTCAGTGATGAAGGCCGAAGCCTCCCTTGCGGAACGAAGCTGAATTTTCAGACGCGATCAATGCTTCCATTTCGAATTCGCGCTGAACAGCATGTTCAGGGCAAAGGACTATCCTCCCAACTCGTGGTTTGTATGTACCTCGAAAATGATCGGTTGCCTATGTCGTGCATCATGATCTGATTGATTGCGACCGGCACCGGGCAACCAACCGCACTCTTCCTGCCACTCAGAAAGTACCTTTCGCAGCAAGTTGAAATGCCCGTGGTCCGCCAGAACCGAAGACGCCGCTGGCGGATGAGTGCCGTGCGGTGGCATCACCGTTTTGAATGACGAAAGAACTCATCGAAAGATGGAGAGGGGGGATGTTTTGCAGACTCGACGGCGCGCAGGAAACCGGGCGATGAGTTCTACGATTTATGCGACACTGATCACTTCAATGCGAGCGATGCCTTGATTGCCTGCGCGAGATCCTGCGGGTGAAAGCCGAAGGAACCGGGCTTGCTCTTATATAGAATGCGGCCGCCCTGGCCAATCAGGTAGAGGCGATCGGGCCAACCGGTGTAAGCCGACTCGACGCGATTATCAAAGCCGTCGATCAACGCGGGGAACTTGATGCCCAGCTTGCGTACGCATGCGCCGGCCACGACGGCTCTCTCTGCCTCGTCTTTTGGACTGCTGAAAAGTACGCCATCGCGCACGTTGGACTGCATCTGCCACACGTCAGTGGGATGCGCTTCAAGGATGTAAACGGCGTAGAACCCGATCTTGCCGCTGTATTGCTCGGCGAGCTTGTTCAGGGCGGGAACCTCCCGCCGAAAGGGCGGTCAGGTATAACTGCCGAAGACCAGCACCACGGGCCTGTCAGCCCAAAGGGAGGCAAGGTCGATCGGAGCGTGATCCTCAAGTGTTTTGACGGTCAAGTCCGCAGCGGTATCGCCGACGCTCAAGGTCCCCTGGCGCGCACGCATCCACAGAGTTTCAAAGGGCAGCACGAAGTAGGCAGGCATGGGCATCTTCGCCATTACGTGGCCGAAGACTTCAGGGGGCTGATGCATTGCCCAGTTCACATAGGCGACGAGGAAGAGCCAGCCGGCAAAACAGACGGCCGCGACACCCACGGCCCATCTGCGCACCCACCCTTTCTTCCCAACGTACATATTCCCCTATTTCGTCAGTCCATTCATTTCAAGATAGCCTTGCGGAGCGATGCCGAATGCGTCGGCAACACGATTGAAGAAAGCAAACATTGCGGTGACGTACACCGCTTCAGCGATCTGCGGTTCGGTCCAACCGTGATCTCGCAGCTCTTGCACATCTTCGCTGGTAGTGCGGTATGCCGCCTCCGTGACCTTGGTGACGTAATCCAGCAATGCGCGTTCCGCAGGGCTCAATCCTGCATTATCAAGTTTTCCCTCAGCAAGGGCTTTTACTGTCTCGGTTTCTGCTCCCTGAACACGCAGGAAGTATGCATGCGAGTCCAGTCAATACGGACAGCGATTCAGCCACGAAACCCAACTCGCAATGGCTTCCTTGGTTTTGCGGTCGAGGTGACCCTGGGAGAAGTGAACAGTGTCACTGAACTGCATCACTTGGCGCAGGAAGTCGGGGCGATGGCTGAAACACTTCAAAATGCCGGGCATCTGCTGACGGCCGGATTTGGCGCGCCATTCGTCGTAAACCTGGGCTACTTCGCCGGTTGCGTCGCGGTCTTCGATGAGCTTGATCTTGGTTTCGTGGTCAGGCATCGGTATCCACTTCTTGCTGCGATTAGTTGGCAATATAGCACGACTTCAGGCCTGTACGCATCCACCCGCAGAGGTGGTGCGTGGCTAGAGGATGAGCCGCTGATCGCCCTGAACGCGGGTGATACGCTGGCGGTCCAGGTACTCGAGCAGCGGTATCGCATATTTGCGGGAGAGCCCTGTGAGCTGCTTGAACCGACCGACATCCATCATGGTCCCGCGCAACGCCATGATCTGCGCAGTCAATTTGGCAAGGGCTGTTCGATGAATGAATAGGTTATCGCTTCCCATGCGCACAATGGCGTGGTTGCGCTGGAGGATCGTAACAAAACGGCGCACGTCGGCCTCCTTAAGATCGAGCCGCTGCGCAAGTTCGAGGACAGAAGGGGCGGCAAGACCAGCATCTTCGTATGCCAGATCCACCCTTGCCAGGCGCGCGGATTCAGCATCCGAGGTCTGCTCCGCCACGTTCGAGAGAGAAACCATCTCACCAGAAACCCTGACCTTTCGATCTCGGATGAGGTGTCCGATGACAAAGTCGAAAACTTCGGGGCTGAGCGCGGACTGATTGCGCAATTCGAGTGATCGCATCGGCTTGCCGCCAGGCAATCGCGCCATAAGCTCATCGGAGGCCGCTCTGCAGGCTTCGCGGCTAATTAGGAGATTGCTAGAAAGGAGAAATAGGTCGCCGTGGTGAAGCGCTAAGTTGATGTGACGGCGTATACCATCCGGAGTCAAACCCGTTTCAGAAGAAAGTGAGTCAAGCGAGATCCCACGGGTTTGCCGGCGGTTCACCCGGAGCCCTACCTGTTTAACCACGGAAGCATTCTTCAATTCGCCGAGCCACGCAAGCGTTGCAGCTTTTCGCTGTCGGGATTCGGGGTAAGCGTCAAGGATGCGGCCGCCCCCAATGGTGCCAGCGGGCGAAGGTTGACGCAGAACGAAGCGGTCGCCGGGGATGAGCACGATGGGTTCGGCAAGCTTGATGCGCATGAGGCGAATGGATCCAGGTTGCGCAGCCTCATAGCGATATAAAGATATGCGCGCCATGGTTTCAGATGTGAAGGCGTGAAAATGAACGCTGGCGCGATGCTTCAATGCGGTCGTGCACTCAAGTAATCTCACTTCTGCGTCGATGGTGTCGACCGGAGAAAGAGTATCTGGCAATACGAGCGTCTGTCCGCGATGAATTTCGGTTGAGCTGATCCCTGAGAGGTTTACGGCAACGCGCGAGCCGGCTTGCGCGGACCGCACGGGTTGGCCACTCGTCTGCAGCCCCCGCACGCGAACCGCGCAGCCATTCGGCTCCAGTTGCAACGTGTTCCCCTCCTGGATGTTTCCCGACAACAGCGTTCCGGTGACGACGGTGCCGAACCCCTTCATGACGAAGGAGCGATCGAGCGGCATACGCAGGACGGTACCGTCAGGCTCGAGTTGCACGCGCTGGCCGAGATCGAAGAACCCCGCGCGGACGGAATCAAGACCCGCTCCGGTCACAGCACTTACGGGCAAGATAAGAGAGTGTTGTTTATCGAGAAACGTGCCTTGCAAAAACTCTTCGATGGAATCGCTGACAACTTGCAGTTGGGAAGCGTCCACCGCGTCGCATTTTGTAATGACCGTGATGCCATGGGATATCCCAAGAAGTTCGCAGATAGCAAGATGTTCGACGGTCTGGGGCATGATGCCCTCATCGGCGGCGATGACGAGCATAACCGCAGGAACGCAGCCAGCGCCGGCGAGCATGTTGCGGATGAACAAGCTGTGCCCGGGAACGTCGACGAAGCTGATGCGGAGTGGCGATCCGTCAGGCGACTGCATCACGAAGGAAGCGAATCCGAGGTCGATGGTGATGCCGCGGCGCTTCTCTTCGGGTAGCCGGTCGGTGTCGATGCCTGTGAGCGCACGAACCAGCGTCGTTTTGCCGTGATCGATGTGACCGGCGGTCCCGATAACGAGGGATTTGTGCACGTTGGTCATTCACAGAGATCCCGAAAGAGAAGTGGTTTGCTCATGCCGGGTTCAGAGGCTCTTGAGAAGAGAGGCGAGGGCAACATCGAAGCGCGGAAGCACCGTGCGCAAGTCCAACAGTACTGAGTCGTCTGCGATGTGGCCTACGATGGGCGGATCAAGTTCGCGCAGCGCAGCAAGCAGTTCCCCTGCCTTTAGTGATGCATGCCGCAGCGAGATCGCACAGCTCGGAAGAACCGCCTTGGGGGCTGTTCCTCCACCAATAAGACTTGCTACTGGAATGACATCCACAACAAGGTGAGTTGAAGGAATCTGGTCTGCAACCTCGCGACAGCGCCGCATTATCTCCTCAGGCCGGATGCTCAGCATGCGCTCGATCGGAATTGACGCGAAGTCCTCTGACAGGTGCTCATGCAGTGTGGCCTCAAGCGCGGCGTAGGCGAGCTTATCGACGCGAAAGGCCCTGACGAGCGGATTCTTGCGAATGCGCTGGATCAGATCTTTGCGGCCAACGAGGATGCCGCATTGAGGTCCTCCGAGAAGCTTGTCTCCACTGGCGGCGATAAGATCCACTCCGAGCTCAAAAGACTGGCGGAGAGTCGGTTCTCCTTTGATTCCAAAGCGCTCAAGGGATGTCAGAAGGCCCGTCCCCTGGTCCTCAAACAGCGGGATGCCCGTGCGATCGGATAAAGCAACAATATCCTGCAATGAGGGCCGTTCGGCAAAGCCTTCGATAGTGAAATTCGATTGATGTACGCGGAGCAACAGAGTTGTCGCCGGGCTGATCGCGCCTTCGTAGTCGGCAAGACGTGTGCGATTGGTGGTGCCCACTTCCTTCAAAGCCGCACCGGACTTCTCCATGATTTCAGGAATGCGGAAGCCGCCTCCGATCTCGACCAACTCCCCGCGTGACACGATGACCTCACCCTTTTCGGCAAGCGAGTTAAGCGCGAGGAACGTAGCAGCAGCGCAGTTGTTCACAATGATGACGCCCCTTTGATCGAGTTCTGGAGTTTCGGCGGTCGCACCGCTTAGAACGCGCAGAACAAGGGCCTCAGCATGCACGTCTCTACGGCTGCGTGAACCGGTTTCCAGGTCGAGTTCGAGGTTGCAGTAGTCCTGTCCAATCTCTAACACATGCGCGAGAGCGGCATCGCTCAAAGGAGCCCGTCCAAGATTGGTGTGAAGAAGTACGCCGGTAGCATTAATCACTGAACGAAGTGAGTATTGCCTGTGGGACACGAGCCGTTCAGCGACAGTGTCAGGTAACTGTTCCACTCGCTGCTGAAGACTTGCCAAACTGTGCTGGCCCGAAGCGATCTCTAGGCGCAGTCCGGCAAGCGCGTTGCGGGTCGCGTGGAGCACACTGACGCGCGGATAGGTACTGAGAAGCACATTCAAGGCAGGCAGCAAAAGCAATTCATTGACCGACGGGAGCGCGCGAAAAAGCCGGTACCGTGCTTCATCAACGTTTTGCAGGTCTTCAATAGGCATCGTCGCAGGCTTTCGGATCAGAGTCACATCAACGCAGAACTATAGCCGGGTTGCCAGCGCCAGCGACGAACGGGCCCGAGACCCGTCCGATGATGGCGGCCGCAAGGTCAGCTCTGTGAAGCGAATTGAGCAAATCCGACGCGTCCTGAGCGGCGACAGAGAGGAGCAGGCCTCCCGATGTCTGCGGATCATAGAGCAACGTGCGGAGGTCTTCCGGGATCTGTCCCTGCTCGGAGTCGTGCACCAGGCATTCGGCAAATTCTCGATTCGAAAGGAGACCTCCGGGGATTGCTCCGGCACGAACCGCATCCAAAGCGCCCTCAATCAAGGGCACGCGAGCTGTTGCGATTTCCAAAACCACGCCGCTGCCGAGCGCCATTTCGCGCCCATGGACCATGAGACCAAAGCCGGTGATATCCGTAATCTCGTGGACTCCCGGGCATGCAGTCGCGATGGAGGCGGCAATGGTATTCCGGGTCGTCATCGAGCGGATAGCCCGTTCGAGCCAGGCAGGTTCGGCTTTGCCCTGCTTGAGGGCCGTGGTGATGACGCCCGTACCGATAGGTTTGGTGAGAATGAGTTGATCGCCGACCAAAGATCCTGCGTTGGTGTATACGCGCGCTGGACCGATGAGTCCCGTGACGGCGTAACCGAACTTTATTTCGGCATCCCGTACCGAGTGTCCGCCGACTACGGTGCAGTGTGCCTCAGACATTTTTGCAAGGCCGCCGCGCAGGATCTCCTTCAAGATTTCAAGGTCAGCGTCCTGCGGAAAACACACAACCGCGAGGGCGGTGAGTGGGCGGCCCCCCATTGCAAACACATCACTCAGTGCGTTCGTTGCAGCAATCTGGCCGAAGACATATGGATCATCGACCAGCGGAGTAAAGAAGTCGATGGTCTGCACCAGCGCCTGATTGGGACCGATGCGGTAAATTCCAGCGTCGTCAGACGTCTCGAAGCCGACCAGCAGATCCGGGTCGGTTTGTTGAGGGAGCCCGCTTAGCACCTGGCGGAGAGATCCGGCCGGGAGCTTACTGGCACAACCACCAGCCTTCACTAGCTGGGTCAAACGAACCGGATCGTGGCGATTCAAATATCGACTCCTTTATGCGATCATCGTTATTGAAGTGATATACACCATGAGAGCGTAGCTTGAAAGACCATCAACAAACGGAAGTGCTTAGGCTCCGGTGATCCTCCCGGTCTTCAAAACCGGCGGTCGTTCTTAACGGGCGACGGTGTGTTCGACTCACACGCGCTTCCGCCACATCGCGCACGCATCGATGATCCACGAGGCGCGGATGCAGTTCCCTCCCGACGTTTCTACGCTGACGATTCTGCGATCGCAGCTCTCGAATCCAACTGCCTTCTCATGAAGAGTCACAACGCCGTGAGTGCGCATCGACCGCTGTAATCGAGTGTGAACCGGCGGACGGTCCAGATGCAGCGTACGTACCTCCACATTCCACGGACGCTTTGCCAGCCACGCTCCGGGAAGGTATTCCTGCCGTGAGCCGTTCAGCGCAGTCACCGTAATGTGCCGCTTCCAGGTGGCTGCGCTTGCATTCACCGAATCCTGCATGGGAAGGTCCAGGTCCGCAAACAGTTGTGGCGCTGACCAGTCGAGGGATTCGCCAACAGTGTTGTGAAATGATTCGCAGGGTTCCAGGCATATTACCCGCAACCCGCCGCGCGCGAGATGGATGGCCGCCGCCGATAACGACAGCATCGGCCAGGGGTTCCGCTTTGTCGTGGAGCCTCTCGTCAGCCATAAGGGGAATCAACTTCTTACACGCCGCGCGGGAGGCGCAGATCTTTGTTTCGGCAACACTACATGAACTCTCGGAAAGGCGGCATCCATCAAAAGGTTGATTTGTGCGCGTGCGGAGGATGCAAGGCCGACCTCAGGCCAGGCCTTCATTGGTATCGCGCGCAAGCTGGAGAGTCAATGGACGATACCGAATTGTCCTGCTCATCGCCCAATCAATCGATCTGCAGACCACAAGTGTGGCGAAAGACATCCAGCTGCCGCCACAGACAGTCTCGGCCTTCATCCGCTTTTCGGAGCGTTCCTGGCCGGCATCTGCTTTCCTCGCGGCAATTCCCTGCACGGAGAAATTCGACTAAGATCGGTTTATCGTGCAGCAAGACCCATAGCGCACGATCGAGGCCCGCGGGTGTCTGCTCGCGAAACGGCCTGATTACGTAGATCGGATACGCTGCGAAAGCCAAGGTCCCGAGTGCGGCGACGAAAAGCCACAGCGCGGGCGCGATGCCACATGAGTGTTTGCGTGCATAAGCCAAGGCAGCCTTCAACATGGAATCCCATCTTATCCCAAACTCAAAAGCCTGCAACCAGACATTTGGAGTCCAAATCGCAGTCTGGCGCGGAGAACATTTGAATAGAACACAAATTCATTTCGGACGCCGTCAATTCATCCTTTAGGTGGACCTTGTTGAGGGCCGTGTGTTGCTACACTGCGCGAATGGCGATCCCCACCGAACAGATTGGAAGCATTCCCCGTCCTCCACAATTGGTTGAGGCTATCAAGTCCTTCGAGAGCGGTGTCATTACCGGCGTGGCTTTAGAAGGTCTTTACGACGAGGCGCTGCGCGAGACGATCAGTCGCCTTGAACAAACCGAATCGCCCGTTATCACGGACGGCGAGCAGACCAAGCCGAGCTTTGCCACCTACCCTCTTACCGGACTGCAGAATTTGGCGCCGGATGGTGTTGTCATCCCATTTGCCGACGGACATCACCGCCAGTTGCCCCGACTCACAAGCGGGCCCTTCCGTTACGCAATTCACGCCGATAGTTATGCCCGGGCGGCTCGCAGGTACACGAATCGGCCCCTGAAGCAGGCCGTTATATCTGCTTCCGCATTAAGCCTTCTCTATCCCGGTGATTCTATCCCCGGGTACTCACGAGAGGAATTTATCTCCGACCTTATCAACGAGGCCGAAGCCGACATTCGAGGCGCTCTCGACGCGGGGGTGGCGAGCGTGCAAATTGATTTCACCGAAGGCCGGCTCTCTTTGAAACTCGACCCGTCCGGGACTTTGCTGCGCGCCTTCGTGGCTCTTAACAACCGGGTGCTCGATCGGTTTTCAACCGCAGATTGTTCAAGAATCGGCGTCCATGTGTGCCCCGGCGGCGATCACGATTCAACTCACAGCGCCGACGTTGATTACGGAACATTCCTGCCCGATCTCTTCAAGCTGAATGTAGGCCGCTTCTATCTTCAAATGGCCAGCGAGGCAGACACGAAACGCACGTTGCGATTGATAAGCGAGCTCGCGAATGCTCATCATCGTGTCTTCATAGGCGTGATCGATCCGATTAATCCAGTAATTGAAACTGCAGCCCAGGTTCGTTATCGAGTTCTCGAAGCCGCCTCTTTTCTGTCAAAGGAGCAACTCGGAACGACCGACGATTGTGGCTTCGCACCCTTCGCCGACGATACGTCCACCGCTCGGGAAACGGCCTTCAGAAAGATACGTGCACGAGTTGAAGGAACATCACTCGCGGCGGCCGAACTCGGTTGGTGAGAGGACCAAAGTCGAGAGATTCCGAGTCTTCATCGTCATTCACTCAACCACACGAAGGACTCTCTGCAAATGCCAGCGATCAAGCTTTCGGTAGCTCCGGAACTCGGGCAGGAGTTCCCCGCCATGTTCGGCGATGACCCGCCTACCTGACTCCGTTGAAGGCTCTGCTGAATATCGCAGGGCAAGTGCCAGCAAGACGAGGATGGCGTCGACCAAAGACATTGGCGCCTCTCACTAGGAAGGCGCGACCGGTCGTGAGATTCATGACACCGTGTTGATCGCGGCTGGAGCGCCGAGCTAACGCCTGGAGGTATTGAATATTGGGCAGCTCAACGCGGAGGAACACAATGGGCCGCAAATCTGCGTCTATTTCCGCCCTCCGGTTTTAGACCGTTTCCAAGTAAGCCCTCTTAGGGATGTACTACTACGTACGCTTTTGGGATCACGGCGCAAGCCCGTCCTTTCCACAGCTAGTCGCTATAATTGCTCTGCCGCCTTCAGGGTAGCGGCAAACGAGGCGAGCGACATTACGAGCGTCAAAGGCTTGTCGCTCAAGGGCACTGCGCCGTAACTGGCGTACCATCGGGCCGCACGATCGCTCTTCGCATCGATAATCAGCACAACGCCCCCGACCTCAGCCGAAACGCGCAGGCAGCGCCGCGCGGCGGCGGCGAGGAGTTGGCCGCCGATACCTTGACCCTGGCAACGCAGATCTGTAGCAATGCGCACGAGCCGGAACCCGGGCACATCGTGCCGGGCGAGGTCGCGACGAACCGTCTCCGGCGTGTCAGCGTATTGATTCTATTGTGCTTGATATCTAAGAAAGACTCGAACTGCTGGGTTCGCAACGCGAAGGCTGGAATCCTTAGTCCCTTATAGTCCTATTAATCGAGACGTCTACTTGCCGGTTACCACTAATTAAACCTTTATTATCATCAGTTTGCAAGGTTTCTGGCGGAGAGAGGGGGATTCGAACCCCCGATAGAGCTTTTGACCCTATAACGGTTTAGCAAACCGCCGCCTTCAGCCACTCGGCCATCTCTCCGGGTCTGAAGGGATTATACCGGAAGTCTCGATTGACGCCGCCCCTGCGCGAAATTTCCATGCACCTCAGCGTACTCGCACGCTTGAGAAACCGGCTTCCCGAGTTCCTCCCGCCGCAATCCTTAGCCTGAACATCGCGTTCCGAAATCCATTTTCCCAAACCGGGGTCCCATGAATTTTGTGGAGCCCCTGAATATTGATAGATTCACAGTCATGCGCATTGCCGGCAGAAGGATGAGATTCATTCCGCTCGTCGCCGCCACCTTCTTTATGGTGTCAGGCGGCCCCTATGCCATCGAGGACATCCTGGGCGGCGCCGGCTTCGCCCGGGCACTCGTCATCCTGCTTCTCCTGCCATTCCTTTGGAGCTTGCCCACCGCCCTCATGATCGGCGAATTAGCCAGCGCAATTCCCGCCGAAGGCGGTTTCTATATCTGGGTCCGGCGCGCCCTGGGGCCTTTTTGGGGATATCAGGAAGGTTGGCTCTCCCTTTCCGCCAGTATCTTCGACATGGCCATCTATCCCGCCTTCGTGGTCAGCTATCTCGGCAAATTCAATCCCGCGCTTACCGCCGGCTATCACGGCTATGCGTGGTCCCTGGCTGTGGTGGTGCTGTGTTCTCTGTGGAATCTGCGTGGTGCCCCGGCAGTCGGCAACGATTCCGTATGGATGTCAGCGTTGTTGCTCGCGCCCTTCGTTGTCTTTGTTGCCCTCGGCTTCTGGCATGGCTTCACTCTCCATCCCGCCGTGCAATGGTCCGGCCCCCATTCCTCGTCTTCCTTATCCACTGCGATTCTCGTGGCCATGTGGAACTACATGGGCTGGGACAATGCCTCAACCGTCGCACAAGAGGTGGAAAACCCCCAGCGCGCATACCCCCGCGCCATGATCGCCTGTACCGTGCTGGTCGCGGTGACCTACATTCTCCCGCTCGCCGCCGTCGCCTTGGCCGGGTTCTCCGTGGATAGCTTCCAGACCGGCGACTGGATGACCGCCGCAACCGCAATCGGCGGCCCCATGCTGGGCTTGGCCGTCGCTGCCGGAGGCGTCATCACCGGCGTCGGCATGTTTAATGCCCTGGTCATGAGCTATACCCGCCTGCCCATGGCTATGGCGGAAGACGGACTACTTCCCAGGTTCATCGCCCGGCGCAATCAACGCAATGCTCCATGGGTGAGCGTCCTGCTTTGTGGCCTCGCATGGGCCCTCGCGCTCAAGCTGCCCTTTGAGAAACTCATCACTATCGACCTCGTCCTTTATGGCACGAGTCTGCTCCTGGAGTTCGTCGCGCTGGCAGTTCTGCGTGTTCGAGAACCTCACCTGGAGCGCCCCTTCAAGGCCGGCGGCATGGCCTTTGCCTTTGCGCTGGGCCTGGGCCCGGCCTTCCTTATTGTTTACGCGCTCTATGCTTCTCGGGCTGAAGAAGTGAAGTTTGGCAACAGCTCCGTTTCGGCACTCCTTTTTTCGCTCTGCGTTGGGATGTTGGGACCCCTCAGTTACTGGCTCACCGTGGTTCCGCGGGCACGCCGTCTGGCCGCTGCTTCGGCCCTTGAGTAAATTAGAAAAGGCGGCGAGCCTTCCTCTCGCCGCCTTTTTGCCGTCCGCGCTTTGCTGCGCTATACCCTTGCTTCCAGGTTCACCCTGTCGGCTATCTCGGTTAGCACCGCATCCGCGTTCTCTTCTTCCGCTTCGATTGACTCCAGCAAAGCCGCATCCTCGTCGAGACCGAGAATCTCTGCCCAGCGACGCAGTGTCCCGTACACCGCGATTTCATGGTGTTCCACCTGCTGTGCCGCGCCAATCAGTGCAACGTCGCGGACCGCTGGGTCAGTAGCGTCTTTGATCGTGTCGGAAGCCTCCGTGGTCAACCCGTTAATCACCTTGCAGGTCTCCGTCGTCACTTCGCCGACATGCTTGCGAAGAATTCCTTCCACGGTGGAAACATGCCCTCGTGTTTCATCCAGATGCATTCTCAACGCGTCGGAGAGTTCAAAATCAGTCGATTTTTCGATCATGTCAGGGATCGCCTTCGTAATCTTTTGCTCCATATCAAGCGCCTTTTTCAAATTGCTGATGTAGAGCGTGCGTAAATCTTCAATGTGTGCCGAGACAAGTTTCATGCGTGATCCTCCGGGGATTCATGGTGTTGGCCGCCGCGCAGGGCTCGACGGTCGCTGGAGACGCGTGCTTTATTCCATCTCTTCCAATTGCCTTTATAGACGCGCACTTCGCGCTGCCCTTCGCCGCACTTACCTGTGCAACAACTTCGCGCGGTCCGCCGTCCAGCTACTAGGAGAGACAATTTGTGAAGTAGGTTGCTCCACGTTTTAAATGCCGCCTTGACCGCGAAGCCATCGCCTTCAGCCTCGTTGATGGTTCCCAAACTCACTAACCCGCCACCAGGCGCGGGCCTCGCGAAATCATTTTCTTGTTCAGTGATATCCTTTCCCAGTCGTTTTATGGAGCCATTCCATGCATGTTCAGCGTAGCCTTTGTCTTATCGTCCGGCCCGTCCTTGCCGGGGCCGTTCTTGCAGCTCTTCTCGTAGTGCCAGCGCTCCTCGCAGCCCAGCAGCCCTATCGCATCATCGATCACTGGAAGCTCGGCGGCGAAGGCGGCTGGGACTACCTGCTCGCTGACTCCGGCGCTCACCGCCTCTACATCACCCACGGCGCGCGCGTTGAGGTTCTCGACTCCCAGACCGGCAAGCCACTAGGCGCCATCACGGGTCTTCACGGCACCCACGGCATCGCCCTCGATAACGGCGGCAAGTTCGGCTACATCTCCGACGGCGGCGGAAACGCCATCGTCGTCTTCGACCGCTCCACCCTGGCAACACTCGCCACCATCCCCGTCGGCACCAACCCTGACGGCATCGTCTTCGAACCTGCCACGCAAACCGTCTGGGCCTTCAACGGCCGCAGCAAAGACGCCTCCGTCATCGACGCCGCCACCCGCAAGGTCGTCGCCACTATCCCCTTGCCCGGCAAACCCGAGTTTCCCGCCGTCGACGGCCATGGAACCGTCTTCGACAATATTGAGGACAAAAACGAAATCGTCCGCCTCGACGCCCATGCCAAAAAGCTCACCGCAGAGTGGCCTGTCTCCTGCGACTCTCCCTCCGGCCTGGCCTTCGATATCGCCGGCGGACGCCTCTTCTCCGTCTGCGACGGCAAAAAGATGGCCGTAACTGACTCGAACACCGGAAAATCCATCGCCACCCCTGCCATTGGCGATGGCCCCGACGCCGCCAACTACGATCCCGCCCACAAGCTCGCCTTTGCCTCCTGCGGTGAGGGAGTCCTTTCCGTCGTCAATGCCGCTGCCGCCGGCTATCCCACCGTCGAAACCCTCCCCACCCAGCGCGGCGCCCGCACCATGACCCACGACCCGGCCACGGACCGCATCTACAT
>VFSW01004336.1_pt1 | contig 21188 bp, 21 predicted proteins | sample 5358111 | NCBI WGS metagenome assembly VFSW01 (sample SAMN11554181, study PRJNA540505) | mine drainage metagenome | isolation source: sediment from site ElyBrook_90M | place: USA: Ely Copper Mine, Vershire, VT | collected 2017
CAAAAGGCAATTTCCATCTCGTATGCCCGAGATTTTGTTTTATAAGTTCTTCTTCCAAGTTGATGCCAGCTGTATGAAATGTATGAAGTAGTTCTTCATATTGATAAACTCCTCCAACGTCTTTTAAATCATAGCGCACCAAAGGAAGACCAGCCGAGGCAGAACATACAAGAGTATTATTAACCTCTTCGAAATAAAAGAGGCTCGGGAAGTACTGTGTCAGAGTCGGCACGCGGATGGAATCGTCGAAAAGTTCTTGATACAGACTCGGTCGTGCAAGCGCTTGGCGGCGCGCAAGAATAGCCAGTGGAGTTTCATAAGACATGGTTCCAAGATCAACCGTACCATAGTGATTCAGAGTTGCTGCCAAGTCATCTCTCTTCCCCGCTATTTCAAGTACATAGTCCCTAAAGCTTTCAGAAAATCCTTCCGCCGAAAAAACGAATCCCAGGTTATATTTTTTCCAATCAACACCTTCATGGAGACCATCGTCAAGAATATCTTTTAGGAATGGACCGTAACTTCCAATAATGACCTGTTCAAACTCACAACCCAATCTTTTAACTGCTTTGATAATTTCTGTCTTATTGAGACCAGGGTTTATAATACTAAGAGAATACCCTCCCCGCTCTGCAACCATACTTACTGCTTTGTAGGTAAATACGCCTCCAATCCACGCGCCCATCGGGAATCCATTGATATAAAGTGTCCTTTTCTTATGAATCTGGAAATTAGCACGTAGGTATAATTCCGCGAGTAATGCGTACTGCGCGTCTTGTCCAATCGTATGCGGGAAATAAAATGGCTCACCGGTAGAACCAGATGTTGTACAAACAGTCCACGCTCGTTCAGAAAACTCACCATCCCAACAGAGATCTTTAAGAGGATATGCGCGAAGATAGTTATCCTTATCTAGAAGAGGAAGTTGTTTAAAGTCCGAGAGAGAACGGATGGATTCAGGGTGAACTCCATTCTTCTTTAAAAGATCTTTGTAGGCCGGTACGCGCTCGGCCATTGCATGAAAAAGAGCCAGTGCTTGAGTTTCCCCTTTCTTTTCCCAAGATCGAGCAACATTGGTGTAAAGCGCCTTTTCGAGATTCTCGACTTTGCGCAAGGATGAAGGCATTTCAAGGGCGCGAACAATGGGCGGAAATGGACTCATACCTTAGCCCTATAAAGAGTGTGACCCGATTTCGACACCCTCGGGGCTGATCCACACGCGGATATCCTTCTCCCCTGCCTCGCGAAGTGCGATTTTCTTAATCGCATAGGTCGCGACGACTGCGCCGAGAATGGCCGCCGAGCCGAGCTGGCTCCACGACACGAGCTCGCGTGCGAGTACTCGCTTCACCGACGCGATCATCTTGGGGTCGACACGGTGCACGCCGCCGACGATATCATTCATGATGATGCCCCCTGCCTGTTCTTTCGAGAGCGGGCCGCCCGCGAGCTTTTCTTCATAATACGAATGCGGCTTGCCCCATATCTTGTCGTGCCCGAGGTCATACCGCTCGACGTGGAGCACGACGCCATCGCCGTTATCGGTCACCATCACAACCGGGATCTTATGCTTCATCGCGAGGAGTCGCGCGTGAATCTTGAACGGCATGTCATCGATTTCTTCCACGATACAGTTCACGTGGCCTGCCTTGATAAGCTCTTCAAGATTGTTCTCATTCACGCCTTCGGGAAGCGTCGTGACTTCGGCGAAGGGATTATCCTCATACACGCGATGTGCCGCGACTATAGTCTTATTGAGCCCCACTTCGTGCACGCCAGCAAGGATGCGATTTAGGTTGGTCGTGTCGAGCTCGTCGAAATCGGCAAGGATGATGTGATTAGAAATACCTGCCTGAGTGAGCACGAAGGCGATATTAGAGCCGACGCTCATCCCGAGCACCGCGACTTTGTAGTCGCGCAATTTCTTCTGTTCTTCAGCAGTGATGAGGTCCTGGTTGCGATTCGTCTTGAGCCGATAATAATCATCAGCGCCCACGGTCTTCACGAGCGTATTAAGCCAAGGGAAGTAGACATACAAAAATGCATCTTCTTTTGAAGACGCATAATTCTTAAAATCATCGGTGGCATAGGTTTCCTTTTTCGATTTCCCAATAAAGGAATGGTTCTCAATGAAAAAAAGTTCTTGAATCTGACGTTCAAATGCGTCGACTTCGATAAGCTCGGGGTGCTCCGCCCGCAATGCGGCAAGACCGGCCTCGTCTGAGAGCAGCACAGGACGTTGGTCCGTAGACATTAGGGAGACTATACAACAATTACAGATATTTCGCATCATCACGACGCCTGATATGGGAAACCCCGCTCGACCGGAGTCGCTCGGGGCCAGAAAGCATGTACATGCGCGGTTAAAAAAATAAAAAACCGCCCATCAACAAAGCGATCCTGTATCTGGGCTATCAGCAGGTTCTGCAGAAAGCTTGGAGCGTCAGCTTCGGAAGTAGACAGAGCCTCTTCCGACCTTCACTTGATATCCAGATCATGTGCTCTCAATACCGATTCTATCAGCCGTGCTTATGTTCGGTCAATAAATTCGTTTCCCCAGATCTTATTTCTATTTACCGAAATCAAATTGCACCGCGAAGAATCTCTACGACAGAGGCTTGCGATTCAGGGGCGGGCACGACAATACGCAGAGTCTCTTTCAAAAGTGCTTTCGCTTCGGGGAAATTGCTCATTGATTCGCCAAGCGCGACGCGAATACCATGCACAAGGAGCGCTTCGCGAACGCGAGTGGCGTCTGACACACGGATGAGGACAAAATTCGTTTCAGACGGATATACCGTGACGCTAGGAATTGATCGGAGAGATTCTGTGAAATGTGCCCGGGCGGCAATGAAGATCTCACGTCGTGCTTTTACCTTATTCTCTCGTGCGAGGAGTGCGAGCACAGAAGCGACACTCGAGTGCGCGATCGACCAGGGTATCATTATTTTCTCTAATTTCTTTACCATTTCTGGCGCTGCGATAGCGTACCCGACACGTGCTCCTGCAAGACCAAAAGACTTCGAGAGTGAGCGTATGACGATCAGATTCGGGAGCTCAGTGAGGTACGGAAGAAATGATGCGCCGGAAAAAAACTCAAAATAGGCTTCATCCACAGCAAGCACGGTCTCGCTTCCCTGAGCGGCAGCCACAATCGCCGAAATATCTTCGGGTGACAATGGGCAGCCAAGCGGATTATTCGGGTGGCATAGAAAGAGAATTCTTGCAGAACCCTTCTTGAGCGCTTCGATTGTTTTTTCTAATGGAAATACGAAACGGGCATCTTGTTCCTCATAGGTAATGGGGGCTATTTTTGACCCAACATATTCGAGTATAGATTCATAGCCGTAGAAAGTCGGTACCGGCAATGCTACTTCCCCGCCATTCTCCGCATACGCGCGCGCGATATGCTCTATCGCCGAAGCAGAACCAGGAGCGACGAATATCTGCTCAGGAGCAACGCCCGCATATTTCGCGAGCGCAGTCTTCAGTTCGCCATAGTCCGGATACGTCGAGAGCTCACGCGCACCTACGGCGCGCGTCGCCTCCACCAGTTCATCATCGAGCAGCCAATAACTCTCATTCCTATCGAGCGGCATCATGTTTCTGTATTGTACTACCAAAAATGAACCACAGCCGCCTAGAAGGCGGCTGTATCCTTTGCGCACTAAAGTGCTTAGTCAGGAAAATCCACGATGGTGAAGTCATCGCCTCGTTTGTCGGCATCCTCGTCCTGATTCTTGATATAGTCCATCACCATTTCGTCGGTGATTGCACCTGAGGTGGTACAGAAGTAGCCGCGCGACCAGAAGTGCTGGCCCCAGAACTTTTTGTTGAGCTGGGGGAAATCTTGCAGGATCTTCCGGGACGTCTTGCCTTTGATGAGTTGCGCAATCTTGGATACGGAAATCTGCGGTGACATGGATATGAACAGGTGGACATGTTCTTTCGATACGTGGCCGCGGATGATCTGAAACTCATTGGCTGCGCAGATTTCTCGTACCAGATCGCGCAGGCGGATGGCCAGACGTCCCGTCAGAACAGGTTTTCGATATTTCGTTGTCCACACAAGGTGATATTTGAGGTCGAAGACCGTGTGTGGGCCAGCACGATACAGCTTCATGCGGACACTCTAACATTTCTTAAAAGGACCGCCTGAAGGCGGGGGCTTTCCTCCCAAAGATGGATAGAAAAGGTCGACTCACGCAAGAACGTAAGCCGACCAGAAGCACAGGATTTACTGGCGAATGAACTTATTGGCCAGGTCCAGTGCTCGTACGACAGGTAAAACGACTAACTCTGATTCGCCTGATTCTCATCACGTCCTCCTTTCTTTAACGGTTGGAAACAATAATCACAATATCACACCATCCCGTGCCAGCAAGAGTTATCCTCACCCATCAATTCGCCACTGAGAGCAAAAGGAATAGCTCGACAACCACCACATAAACGCTTAAGACTGCATGAGCCACACTTCCCTTTGAAAGATCTTGAGAGAAGGTCTTTTACAACTCCCGACTGTGCGTACTCTTTCCCAATAGCAGAAGCGCTTTTCTCTCGTGCATTTAAGATCTCACACGGGAGTACTGCACACGGCGTAATGATACCGTCACTAGTCACATTGAGCGTCGTTATGCCGGCCGTGCACCCACCAAACGACAGGTCGTCATCTGGATCGATATCGCCAAGATCCCAGACATCATTACATCCCAATGAGAACTTGAGAGGATCTTCGGTTTCCACGTTAGTGGTATTGACAAAGCCCTTTCTCAAACGAGTGACTTCAAGCAGAAATTCTTTCTTTTCTTTCGAAGTCATCCCCATCGAGTTGCCGACGGCTCTGCCGAATGGGACAACGGTTCCAAAACTGAGGTTCCTTACGCCTAACGCGAGGGCTAGGTGTGCTAACGGTTCCATCGAGGATATGCATCCCGCGCGAATGGTAGCCCTTATCGCGACCGACAATCCCAAATCCTGCGCGGACTTCAAGCTTCGGAGTGCGCGAGAATGAGCCTTAGTGTAACCGCGAAAGAGATCATGCTCCTCAGCATTCGCACTATCAAGACTGACCTGTATGATAGGGTCTGTTTCTCCTTTCGCGTTCAAGATTTCCCTGAGTCTCTTTTCAGTACAAAGGGATCCATTAGTGGTAATCGCCATAGGTCTTGCCGGGAAAGATGCTGCAAGTCGCACTACCTCTGCCAAATCATTCCGGACGAATGGTTCCCCTCCTGAAATCGTGATGCCGAACTTTCCTTCGGACTCGGCAGCCACGAAATCGAGAACATTTTTCATAACATCCAATGGCAAATCTTCCTTGGGCTCGTTCCATGCGCGGCAATGCTGACAACGCATATTGCATTTACCCGTTACTTCAAACTGAACATGTTGCAGAAAGATTTCATACCCTTCAGTTTTTGACATTTCAACGATCATGATGATTCTCCTCTAAGGTTCTAAACCTATGTTAGAATATATTATATTCTAACATTGTCAAATTTTTCAACTGCCGATACTGTATAAAACCTAGGTATGATATCATCTTCCTTGTGATCTCTCTCGAAGCAAAACGTCACACACTTGCCCACCTGCTCGCTGCGGCGATTAAAGAACGCTATCCTCACACTAAGCCAACTATCGGTCCAGCCATCGATAATGGTTTTTATTATGACTTCGATTTCTCGAGCGGCGAAAAGCCCGGTGAGGAGGACCTCAAGGCGATTACGGAATCAATGCGTAAGTTGCTCCCTTCTTGGTCAGAGGTGATCGAAAAAGAGGTATCTGAACAGGGCGCAAAAGAATATTTCAAAGACAATCCGTTCAAAATCGAGCTTATCGACGAGATAGCGAATAAGGGCGAAAAGATAACACTCTACACCACAGGCTCGTTCACCGACCTATGCCGAGGCGGTCATGCAGAAAATCCTGCCAGAGATATCGCTCCCGATTCATTCGAGCTCGATCGTGTCGCCGGCGCATATTGGCGCGGCGACGAGAAGAATCAGATGCTAACGCGCATTTATGGTCTCGCTTTTGATGCGAAAGAAGATCTTGATGCGTATACGGCGCAGCGAGAAGAAGCGAAGAAACGCGATCATCGGGTGCTCGCCGAACAGCTTGACCTGTTCATGATCTCTGAAGAGATTGGGAAAGGTCTCCCGCTCTGGTTGCCGAAAGGCGCATTTATACGGAGACAATTGGAGAATTTCATCTATGACAAAGAGACTGCGGTCGGATACAAACACGTGGTCACGCCGATACTGACGCACAAACGACTCTATGAGCAGTCGGGGCATCTAGCTCACTATCGGGACGATATGTATAGTCCGATCGAGATCGAAGGCGAGGAATACTTCCTGCGCCCGATGAACTGTCCGCATCATCACCAGATATATCGCCATCACCCAATTAGTTATCGAGATCTCCCGCTTCGAATCGCAGAATTCGGGTTGGTACACCGTTTCGAGCGTTCCGGAGTGCTTACCGGCCTCATCCGCGCCCGTTGCTTCACGCAGAATGATGCCCACATCTACTCCACAAAGAATGATCTCAAAAATGAAATGCTTGGCGTCCTCGCTCTTTTCAAAGAGGTCTACGATACATTCGGAATTTCGGATTACTGGTTCCGCCTCTCCCTTCCCGATTTCTCAAATAAGGAAAAGTACGGCGATATCGAGGATCGCGATATGTGGGATGAGGCATCAGATGTTACACGCAGCGCCCTTGAAGAATTCGGGGCGAAATATGTCGAAGGCGGGGGCGAAGCAGCTTTCTATGGGCCTAAGATAGATGTCCAGATCCGCAATGTCACTGGGAAAGAAGACACCATCGCCACGGTTCAAGTTGACTTTTATTCTCCAAAAAGATTCGATCTTTCTTTCACAAACGAGAAAGGCGAGAAAGAACATCCTGTCATCATCCATCGCGCCATCATGGGTTCATTCGATCGTTTCTTCGCCTTTTTGACCGAACAGTATGCCGGTGCGTTCCCTCTCTGGCTCGCGCCGGTGCAGGTACATGTCTTGCCGGTCTCTGAGAAACACAACGCGTATGCGAAAGAAGTTGTCGATGCACTCAAGATGGCGAGTATCCGCGCCGAGGTAGACGAGATGAATGAGTCGCTCGGCAAAAAGATCCGTAGTGCGAAAACCGAGAAGATCCCCTACTTGTTCATCGTCGGCGATGCCGAAGTTGAAGCGAGGACAATCTCGATCGATAGTCGCGATCATGGAAAGTTAGAACCTGAATCGTTGAACAACATCATCGAAAAAATAAAAAATGAGATTACTACCAAAAGTCTTCCTCCGTATCTCCGTATCTCTCAATGAGAGATAAAATAAAAGGTCGGCTCTCGCTACTGCGTGAGTCGACCTAGAGAAGACGGTTCGTTGGCAATTATTTCACCAATGTCCCGTGCTGGTACGACAGGTACTGCGTCCAACTTTGATTCGCCTAATTCTCATGACCATTCACCCCCTTTCCATGACGATGGGTAACTCGATGGTTACAATACCATACTGTTGAAAATAGTTCAGTTAATGAACCCTGGTGAATTATAGTTTGAAACACAGCATTACCCCATGCATGGGACAGTCCCGATTATCTTCAAATACTTCACTTGACTAAAGTGCTTCGGTTTGCTAATCTTGAGGCATGCAGTGGGCATCCAAAGAAGCAAAGAAACTTGTGCGCGCTTTCCTTGAACTCAGAAATGAGGATGAGGCGAGACGTTTCCTCCGCGACCTCATGACCGAGGGCGAGATTCGTGAATTCTCCAAGAGACTATCGGCTGCCGAAATGCTCCAGCAAGATATCGCGTATACCGTCATCGAGAAGAAGACGGGGCTGAGTTCCGCGACCATAGCTCGCGTTTCCAAATGGCTTCGGAGCAAGGAGGGCGGATACCGCGACATTCTTGCCCGACAGCATCATCATGACGTTTCCCAAGCAGGGAGAGGATTGTCTTGATGTACTGATTTACACGAAGCCAGCCCCCTCCTTGATTGGAGGGGTTTTTGTCTACCAAAAAGGCATTCCATTGTTCTTTGAAAGGAACGGTTATGATACAGATTTTACGAATTGAGCCGCTCAAGAATCCGGAGATAGTGAGAGAAATTGTCTCTATATACCAAAACTCTTTTGGGAACGAGCCGTGGAACGAGGGGCACCAGTGCCCAGTCTGCGGGCACACCATTCCGCTCGGAACGACCGATTCATCTTACTGTAGTGTCTGTACCGCGCGCGGTAATCGTGTCCCCATGATTGCCTACTGGCCTCTCGAGCGAGTCCTCGGTGACTTCTACCGGGAAATGGGGAAACGAGACGCTGTCTGTGTCGTCGCAAGAGAGGGAGAAAAGAGTGTTGGCTTCGCGTGGAGGTATAAACTCGAAATGGGCAAATCGACCGACACCTATCTGGAAGCGCCGGGGCTGCACACACTGCGTGAGGGGTGGTTTCCTTACCTTGATGAAGTCGCAGTGAGTCTCCCGTACCGGCAGAGAGGCATCGGCGAATTACTCGTCCAGACCATCAAACGTAGCGGGAATGGGCAGCCACTCCTCCTGAGGACAAAAAACAATTCACCCATGTCTCGGTTGGTGGAAAAAATGTGCGGATCGATTCTTCTCTCCATCTCTCAGGAAAGGATCATTGCAGAAATTCCGTAACAATCATTCGAGATATTTCTAACGACCCGGTGTTTACACCGGGTCTTTTTTATACTCGCCCAGAAGAAATGCCTCTTCGCCAACCTTGTCGGTATCACGAGCAAACAGTATGACGCTATCTTTTGGTGCGAAAATTTCTTTCTTTCCATCCATGCCAAGCAATTGGCCTGCAGTAATACGCTCGAAATCGGCAAACGATTTTGCGAGACGGAAGGTATCGCTCGTGGCAAAATACAGGTCGTACATCACGATGCGTGCTTGCTCACGCGGTTCGACACTGCCCTCTAGGTGCCCTTGTATGCGCAAGAAATCAAGAATGCTCTGGCTCGCTATCTCGGTCGACAGAGGATCTTTTAAATATCCGCACTCGACACAGATGCCTATCTTGCCGATGCTGTTCATGTAATAGTCGGTGCCGCCTGGCTCGACAGCGTCGAATCCAGACACGACAAGGTCGAACGGCAGACGGTTTGTGATCGAATCGGCATTCGGCTCACTAAGTATGAACCGCTGGCTATCCGGAGTGAAGCTTGCATGTACGTCTAGAAGAACGTCTGTCCGATCAAGATAGGATTTTAGAAATTCGGCACGTCCATATTCATAGCTGTTACGTTCCGCCATTGTCAGGACTTCTTTCGGTTTGAACATCCTGTTCAGATTCGATTCAGTAAAACGGACATTCTTCTCGATCGCGTGCGGATTGCCATAAGCAATAAAGACCCGGCCTTTCTGTATATCCAAGTCCGGCAGAAGCGCCTTGAGTGCTTCGACACCGCACCGTTCATTGCCGTGCACGCCGGCGAGGATCATGCTCGTCGGGCCGTCTTCTGCACCATACAATTCAATGACGTCATCGGTCATGGCGAGTATCATAGCACTTTAGTCAACTAAAGTCTATCTCGATAGATTCACGCATCCAGAAATACCGGTTCAGCTCTAGCGAGCCGTTCTTTCCCCGTGGTATATTTCGACACACATGCACCCGCGCACTATTCTCGGTATCGGAAACTTTTTTATTTCGATAGCGGCGACACTCGTCAACTATACCCTCGTTTCTTACCTCTCCACATTTATTCCCAGCACCTACGTCGGGTCGACGATCGCTGCGGGTGCCGCTGCCGCGCTTATCTCCTTCGTCTTTCTCCCTTACCTCGTCGCCCGCTATGGCGCTCAGCGGCTCGTGCTCTACTTCGCTTTTGCTGAGATGCTGATGCTTTTTGCAGCCGCGACTGCACCAAGCACGTTCACGAGCGCGCTGTTCATTATCCTCGTCATATCGGTCCAGCCGCTCATTTTCTATGAGCTCGACCTTCTTCTCGAAGCGACTATTGATACCGAGAACATAACAGGCCGTGTCCGTACGCTCTTCCTCACTGGAGGGAACTTCGGCGCGCTCGCTGCGCCGCTCCTCCTTGGTGCGCTTCTTGCGAATGTCGAGAATTACACCTATATCTTCCTCGCCGCAGGTGCCGCTCTCGCGCCATTCATCATTCTCTTTGCTGCACGCAAACTCCCTCACGGCGACATGCCGAGCCCCTCGCACGTGCGCGACACGCTCAACCATCTTGCTCGCTCTCGCGACCTTGCCGCTGTCACCTTCGGCCACTTCGTGCTCTATCTTTTCTACGTGTGGGCGCCGCTCTATATCCCCGTATATCTCCACGCCATACTTGGCATACCCTGGTCGACACTCGGGTGGATGTTCTCGGTCATGCTCATACCATACATCCTCATTGAATACCCTGCGGGATGGGTCGCCGATAAGATTCTGGGCGACAAGGAGCTCATGGTGGCCGGGTTCCTCATCGCCGGTTCGGCACTGGCTGCCGTGAGCGCTTTGACGGCGTCTTCATCACCTTTTTCAATCCTGATAATCCTTATCGGGACACGCGCAGGCGCGGCTCTCATCGAGAGCATGACCGAGGGGCACTTCTTCCGGCGCGTGTCCGAAAAAGACATTGTCTCAGTGAGCGTCTTCCGCGGCGTGTGGCCGCTCGCAAGTCTCATCGCGCCTCTTGTTGCCGGTCTCATCATCTACTTCGGGAACTACCAGCTCCTCTTCATCCTCACCGGAGGATTTGTCGCTATTGCGGGTGTCCTCTCTTCACTCCTTATCAAGGATTTTCGTTAATCGGCAAGTTCATACCGGCCCCCCTTCTTCTGTACCAACTCCTCGGCGCAGAGCGCATTGAGTGCGCGGACACTCTGTTCGCGGCGTTCTGCACTAAATAATTTCATAAGCTGCGTGCGCGTCGCTGACTTTTGCGTGAGCTCTTTGAGGATCGCGCCGCGCACTTCGCGAAGTGAACCGGCGAATCTCTTCTGCACGGCATGCGTCGTGCTCCGTGCATTGTGTGAAATGCCCGAACGTTTCAGATGTGCGCCATAGTCCATGAGCGCGCTATACCATTCGCACGCCTTCCCTCTCGGCAGTACTTCCTGCAAAACCTTTTCAATCTCTTTGTCAGAAACTTTTTTCTTGTTCGGGAAGAAATGGTGAATGACGGCCGTGCGGATATTCGTCTCCACCACGATGACATCCTGATTGAACGCAAACGCCGCAACGGCCCGAGCAGTATACGGGCCGACCCCGGGGAGCGCCTCGAGCTCGGGGATGGTAGCTATTTCACGCATAGCGAGCTCCTTCGCTGCCGCGCGGAGCATCTTCGCGCGGCGATTATAGCCGAGCCCTTGCCACATCGAGAGCACCTCCCCGAGCGGTGCGGCTGCGAGCTTCTTCGCCGTCGGGAATTGTTTTATGAAATTTCTATAGAAAGGAATGACGCGATCGACCTGCGTCTGCTGCAGCATCACTTCTGATACGAGGATGGTGTAGAGATCACGCGTCTTCCGCCACGGCAGATCATGGCGACCCTCCTTCTTATAAAATCGCCACACGAGCGCTCTGAACTTTGCGGGGGTCATTATCCACCATACTACCCTAACGCACGTTGACATGATTTATACCAAGATATATATTTCAGTATATGCAGACAACAGTCATATTCAAGACCGACAAGAAGCTCAAAGAGGCGGCACAGAAAACCGCCCAGACTATGGGTATCCCCTTCTCAGCCGTAATGAATGAATACATGCGTAAGTTCGTGGAAACCAAGAGAATTACGTTTTCAACCGAACACTACAACCCAACCCCATACCTTCGAAAGATATTGGATCAAGGGGAGAGAGATCTTGTTGCGGAAAAGAATATAAAAACCTTCAACAACATCGAAGATCTATTTGTCGATCTGAACGGATAATATATGCAGATCATTCGCCACCGTGTTTTCAAACAGCAGTGGCGGAAACTTTCGCGAAAATTGCAAGAAAAAGCTGAGGAACGGATTACCCTTCTGATATCCGATGAATTCAACGAGACGCTTAACAGCCACAAATTGAGCCCGCCCTACGAACCATACCGAAGTATCAACATCACTGGCGACTACCGGCTCGTGTACAAGCGTATAGAGAAAGATACATATTACTTGCGCGCCATCGGCACGCATCACCAACTATACGGAGCATAATCATTGCTTTAAAACTCGTAGACGACATCTTTGCGCTCAACGACGACTTTCCATCCGCGACGCTTCGCGTGCGTGAGAAGTTTCTGATTCGGATTGAATGCGATCGGTGCCTCAACCATCTCAAGCATCGAGATATCCCCTTCGGTGTCGCCCACCCCGACCGAACCCTCGAGAGTGATATCTTCTTTGCGCAAAACACGAGTGAGTATCGCGGCTTTGTTCTGGATCAATTCTTCGTCTTCGATCTTCCCCGTGAAGTTTTCTGACGGACCCGTCCCATAGAACGTGCCATACACCTTATCGAATCCTAATTCATAGCCGAAACCATCGACGATAAACTTCGGCGAGTGCGAGATGGCGAGCAAGAAATAGCCCCTGCGCTTCAAATCGGCGATCAGATTGCGCGTGTAGCGATAGACGCGATGTTTCTTCTCTTCGATGATCTCCCCGGCGATGTCGGCAACCTTTCCATACGGGACGCCCTTCAGGTGTTCCGCAAACGTCTCAACGACCTTTAGGATGTATGCCTCGTAATCGCCCTTGCGGTCGAGCCACTTCACCCGATCTTCTTCATACCTCGTTCGGGCCTCCTGTGGGAACACTCCCCGCTCGACGAGGCGCTCCACGAGCTCGATGAGCAGCGAGGAGCGGAATATCGTCCCGTCGATATCAAACACCGCGACTGGTTTCTTCATATATATTTCATTGTATCCCACTCGCAAAGAGGTCACATGGCGAATCCCAGGAGCTCACGCACGAGTGAGAGCTGCTTCAACGCCTCAACGACGAAGAAGTTGAGGATCGCTGTCGCCAGGATGAGACCGACGACTAAGAGCGAAATGGGCGCAATAAGGAACCCTGAGACCCCTATAGCGAGGGTGAACACGAAAGAGAAGGAGACGGCGAGGAGCAGTGTCCGACTCGGCCGCACGCTAAACCCGCTTGGCCAGGACCGGATCGAGAGCAGTGTCGTGATGCCATAATAAACGAGTGCGACATACGCGACAGTCCGTAACGTGTCAAAGGGATAGCCGATGACGAGATGGGCGACGCTGTACGTTATAGTCATGCACAGAAGCGGTGCGGCAGCGAGGATGCTCGCCCCCAGGATGAGCTTCCCTACGTTCCAGTGTGCAGGGCGAGCTATGAATCCGGTCCGATCAGTTGCGAGCGAGATGGCGATAAAATCATTCGCGAATAGCAAGAGGACGGCGAAGAGCGGCGAGAGTATATAGGAACGTGTCAGGAAGAAGATACTCGCAGTAAAGACGGCCACTTCGATCGATTTAATAATCTTATTAAGCGCCCAGGTACGCAGACGGGCGTAGACCTCTCGGCTGACAGTGACCATGTGCAGGACGCCCTCCAGCCCCGGGCTTGTGAGTATAAGGCTCGCTGATTGTTTGGCGACGTCCATAGCGCTCTCGACGGCGATGCCGATTTCTGCCTGCCGAAGAGCGGGGGCATCGTTCACGCCATCGCCAGTCATACCAACCACGTGGCCTGCCTGTTGCAGCGCTTTTATGATGGCAATCTTATCTTCCGGAAATGCCTCCGCGAAGACACTTGCTCGCAAGGCGATGCTCGGGTCAGTGTGCAGATCTTTCGGGGTACATACCTCTCCCGTAAGACCAAGTTCTGCGGCAACTGCACTGGCCGTCCTCCGCCCGTCACCGGTAATCATGATGGTCCGTATGCCGGCGGCAGAAAGCTTCTGAATAAGTCCTGGCGCGTCCGGGCGAACCGGGTCCGACAAGGTAATCAGCCCTTCACACTGTGTGCGACCGTCTCGATCGGAGACGAGGGCCAGGACGCGAAATCCTTTTTCAGAAAAACGATTGACATCCTGAAGTGCTTCCGCGGCATAGGCGACTTCAGCGGACAGCAGCGCCTCGGGCAGTCCCATAGCGACATGGACTGTTTTGCCGCTCTGATCAGCAAATGAAGCTCGGGTTCGCTTCATGGCAGAATCAAAGGGTTCGAAATTGATTCTTGCGGGGAGTTGTACCTGTTCTTTCGCGACGCGTTCGAAAATCGCACTATCAATCGAATCGGCATCGGCCTCATTGCTGCAGAGACCCGCGAGGGCGAGGACGCTCGCGTCGTCTGCGGCCCCATAGTGAGTTATTTCATTCACAGCCAAATGATTTGTCGTGAGGGTCCCTGTTTTGTCACTGCACAGCACGTTCATCAGTGCGCCATCCTGCACCGCAGCGAGGCGCCGGACGAGCACTTTTGCTGTACCGTATTCTCCAAGCTGCAGCGCTCCGTAACTCTGTGCGACAGCAAACATCGCCGGAAAGGCGACCGGGACTGACATCAAGAGAAGCACCACGACAAAGTTCAGTATCTGTTCGCTCGGAGCATGGGTAACCATCCCAAAAATGATGATGACGATAATGAGAGTGATATTGACGAAAAAGAAATATTTGATGACCGCGAAGATAACTTGCTCCATGTGCGTCGGCGCGTTCGATGTCTCAAGCAGCTTCGTCGTCGCGCCGAAACGAGTGTGAATACCGATCCTGTCCACGATGGCAGTCGCTTCCCCGCGACGGATAATCCCCCCAGAAGAGACGCCATCTCCGACGGCTATGTCTTTCGGGAGCGATTCGCCGGTGAGCATTGAGAAATCGACGCTGAGGAACCCTTCTATAAGGGTCGCATCGGCAGGGACGATATCTCCTGTTTGTAAACGAATACAATCCTTCGGTAAAAGTTCTCGAACCGGCAGCGTTATCCACGCACCGTCTCGTTTCACTCGAGCGAATATCTGAATGTTTTTCCGGAGGGCGGCAAGAGCCGCGGCAGCCGACTGGTGCTGATACATATTGATGCCGGCATTGAGAAAAAAGAGCAGTATGATGGCAATCGCCTCCCCCTGCTTCCCGACAAGAAATGTGATCAGTATCGTCAATTCAAGCGCCCATGGCAGCGGCCCCCAGAAGTTCTTGAGGTACAGGAGGATCAGGTTCTCGCGGTGCTCGGGCACCTCGTTATACCCATACTGTGTACGAAGCTGCTCAATCGAGGCGCTCTGCAGCCCGGCATCTATGGCGGCATGCGGATTGGCCGGCGAGGAGTCGTGCGACGCGTACGGTTCGGAACCTGATTTTTGAGACATACTATAAAGTATACCCCGTCGAGTATAGATCTCAGACGGTTTTCTGAGGATGTTTCCGGTCGCTTTTTTATGCTGCGCGTGTTCGAACATTCTGTACCCAACGGCGGGCGGCAGGGGGCCAGAGCTTCGTGAGTGGATGATCGGCACAATCGTGCGGACGCGCCGGGCACACGTAGCGGCCATAGAGCACCAGACCATTATTTACATATTTCCAATCTTTTTTCGGAATGAGCGCCTCGAGATCTTTCGAGATTTTAGTGGGATCAGTATTGTCGGTGAGATCAAACCGCTTCGCAAATCGCTTCACATGAGTGTCGGTCGCAATACCTTCCCAGACATCGAAAAGCTCACCGAGGATGACATGTGCAGTCTTATAGCCGATGCCTGGGAGCAGCGTGAGTTCTGCTTCGGTCTCCGGGATCTTGCCGCCGAACTTTTCCTCAATCATCTGTCCTGCTTTGATAATTGCTTTCGCCTTATTGTTGAAAAAAGGAATAGAAGAAATCTCTTTCGTGAAAACCGCCGGTTTTGCATTCGCGAAATCCTCTGGCGTCTTATATGTTTGAAAGAGTGTTGCAGTGAGCTTGTTCACTGCCTTGTCGGTGCACTGCGCCGAGAGTATCACCGCCACCACGAACTGAAACGGAGTGTGGTAGACAAGTTCGCTCTTTGGCACCGGGTATGCCTTCTTCAGATACGCAACAATTTCTTTTGCGCGGAGTCTTCGCTCGGCGAAACGTGCAGGATTCATCGGATTATAAAAGCCCAGGCGTGTGCTCGTCGTGCGGAAAAGCGAAATGATAGAACATCTGCAAGAGCGTCCCTGCCGAGAAGATAGTGAGCAACAGCACGAGAGGAACACCGACAAATGGCACGAGCAAGATGACCGAGAGTACCGCCATACCGATCACGCCATCGTGCCACAACACTCGCTCTCGTTTCCGGAAGCGGCGTGCAAGCACCCCGCCGATGAGTATACCCGCGTATACGAGCGCAAGAAGCACCAACAGCGCATAGAGAATGAAGATGAGAATAGCGAGACCAATGCCAACGAAAGTGAGCATGAGCAACGCGATCACTATCGGTGTCGCTATAATCGTTGCGAAACCGAGAAGGAGCGCAAGGAGGATATCCCGAACGCGATCTGCGTAGGCGCGCTGTATAACCGCGTTTGCAAATTTCGGGAAGAGGCCGGCAAAGAGGCCGGCAAGAATAAGAGTGCCGATGATGCGCGCGATAAGAAAGAACCAAATACTCACAAATGCGAGCGCACGCGACGTCCCCGTGTCGGGCAAGTAGGACACATTGGTAAAGGTGACCCCGCCCATGACGTTTGCCGAAGCAGGGATGACGGCGGTGTCGGGCGCTTCATAGGAAAGCTTCCCGTGAATCGTCGTATCCGGAGCGAGCGTGAGATGGCCGCTCGTCACGACGCTCACGTCACCTGCAAAAGAGCCCGCGAGCGAGATGTTGTTGCCATAGAGCGTGACCGGCCCTGCGGCGCCCTTACTCATGGTGATATTCGCGGCGATGATAAAGATGCTTCCGCCTGCGCGCCCAGCGTCGCGCACCGAATACCCGACCGCGAACAGATCCCCCCCTACCGGCTCTCTCACGTCGATGCTTCCGCCTGCGGCTCGCAAATCACCCGTTACGCTCGATCGTGAATTGACTGAGCCCGCGAGAATAAGATCATCGCCAGCGACAGGCGCCGCAGTAATCACGGAGCCGCCGAATGCAGAAAAATCGCCAGCCACCGGCGCAGTAAGCACCACCGACGCGCCAAAGGCATACGAGTTACCCGGCGACGAGCTCGCAGCAATAAGCGACTGCCCTCCCGAGAATAACGCCGGGGCCATCGCGCGAGCAGGTGCAGCAAAGGCGCTCGCCGGGAAGATGAATGAGACGAGAATGATGAAAAGTATGCGTCGCATAGAGGGATTATGCCTGAGGAGGCATTGAGAGGTGCGGTGCTGGCGGGGGCGACGACTGTACCGGCGCAGAGATGCGTTTCGTCTGACGAACCGGTTCAATGAAACTCGCAAAAATAAAAATGAGAAGCGTGATAATCCCTGAAGTAATGCAGTAGATACAAAACGCGCCTATAAAGAATACCTGGAGCGCTTCGAAATAGAGCGAACCAAATAAACCGATAAGAGCGGCAACCTGCAAAACACGACGGAGGAGTCGATCAAAGAGAACGAGCTCGAGCGCCGCGAGGACAAAAAGTATTCCGTAAAAAAGAACGCCGTATTCGGCAAGAGGAACGCCAAACACGCGAGAATAAGAACTCTGGGCGACGACGTTGCAACCGCTGAGGCTCTGTCCGCTGCAGATGAGCGGCGTGCCATTGATTTCATGTTCTGCGATATAGGCAGCATCTGCAATCCCGGCAAAGGCCAATAATAGAATGAATACCACTCCGAGACGCTTCATGGGGGTTAGAATACGCGCCTTCCCCTTTGCGTGCAAATGGTTTTTTCGTGTTCCACAGAGCGAGAAATCTGTTAAAATGAATCGATTCCCATGCCCTACGTTTCTTTTCTTTCTCACTTAATTAACGGCGAGATTGGCAGTTCGGTGTCCCTTTCACTCGCAATTATCCTCGGCACCTTCATCCTTGAAGACCCGACGACCATCATCGTCGGTGTGCTCGCGGCAGACGGTTTTATTTCGTTGCCACTTGCCCTCTTTTCGCTTTACACGGGCATCGTTGTCGGCGACGTCGGGCTCTACTGCCTCGGCTATCTCGCGAGCACTCATCCTCGGCTTGCGCGCTATGTCGACCACGACTTCATCGCCCCTTTTCGTACGTGGCTCGAGACTCGTTACATTCTCACCGTTTTCTCTGCGCGATTCATACCCGGCGCGCGACTCCCCACGTACACATCAAGCGGGTTCTTCCGTTCGCCGCTTTCCACGTTTATCGTCGTCGCCATCGGTGCGACGAGCATCTGGACGACCCTTCTCTTTTCTGCGTCGTACTGGTTCGGTAATCTCACGACGGAATGGATGAAACCTCTGCGCTGGGGCATCGCAGCCGCCTTCCTTATCGCACTCTTCATGATCGCTCGGCACAACATACTCGCATATCGTGCAAAAAGAGAAGCGGCTTAGCCCACCTGATCGAAGGTTTTTGTGATTGAGGGGTATCGGCGGCGATATTCATGCGATGTCACCACGAGAAGCGAGAAATCAAAGACCGCGAGAGCTTTCAGAAGAAGCTCATTCAGCATGAAGCCGCGATACGCTTCATACGCGCCGAAGCCGGCGAGCGCAATCATGAAAAGCGGATAGGCTATTTTCTTTTTTGCAAAAATACCGATGACGAGTCCCACTTTTATGGCACCATGGAGTGCGAGATAGACCGCGAGGAAGTAGTGGGTATGGATCGTAAACGCACGCGCCGCATTTTGGATAGTCGCGGCAATGGGATCGTCGGCATCCCGAGCAAGCTCGCCGCTCGTCGCAAATTCGGCAAGCCTGAGCACGAGCGAAGGCGGCACAAAGAGCACGAGCAACGCTGCGAGCATTTCGAGTGCGCCATTTATTATTTTCAGTATGAGTGCAAGATCAAAGAGCCAGAGAATATCTTTCTCGCTCTGGTCTTCTTCTTTTCGGAGAGGGTGTTCCACCTCCGTAGCGTACCACTACCGAACGAATGAGAACATACGAACCGAAAGTTCATTGCCCGAATGAGTGAGAAAAGAAAACATGAATATGTTTAAGCTGCGCGACTCTTCAGTGTCTCGAGTGCTTTTGCGAGATAGTCTTTTGTCGAGGTGTCAGTGAGATTCCCTTCTTCGTCGAAGATATCGTGTGCAGGACCAAGATAGAGTTCTGGCTGACCGATAACATTTGCATCCAGGTACGAGAGAATGTGCCGCAAATGGCTCTGGGCGACCGCTGTACCGATCTTCCCCACCGAGACGCCCATCAAGAGCACTGGCTTCCGCGCAAATGAGTTCTTGCCATACGGGCGGCTCGCCCAATCAATCGCATTATTCAAGACTCCCGGAATAGAACGGTTGTATTCTGGCGTGGCGATGATGATGCCATCTGCTGCCTCGAGTGTTGCTTTGAATGCTTTTGCGGCAGCTGGAAATTCGATTTCATCGTCCTGATTGTAGAGCGGGATAGTGCTGAGATCCGCAATGGAAATCGTCATGCCCTCCGGTGCAAGCGCCTGCAGAGAGCGCACAAGCGCTGTATTAAATGAATTCTTTCTCAAACTTCCCGAAATGGCGACGATGTTCATATAGTTTTACATTAGTGACGTATTCACGAAGCCTACCCTATCGCAAATAGTAGCAGGATGTGGATATCTAGCGAAGCGTTGTTTGCCAGCGTTTGTAAAGAGCGGCCGTAGCAAAAAGATCGCCGGCATTGTAACGAGCGATGTCCTGATATTTTTTCTCGGCATACAGCGTCGCGACGTCGTCGCCGGTCGTGCCGCCCGCTTTCGGACTCTCGATGCCGAGGGCGCGACAGAAAAGGTGCAGACTCTTGCGAAAGCGCGCGGCGCCATAGAACGTAAGCTGGTCCATGAGGTCAATATGCGCGCAGCCGCGCTGCAGCGAGAGATAGCGATTACTGAGCAAGTCTCTCGTCGGCACGACGTGATGCACCATCGAGCGGATAGCGAGAAACGGCGCGTCGAAGCCGCGGCCGTTGAATGAGACGAATTCATTGCAGACCGCAGCGACTTTCCAGAATTGCTCGAGCATCTCTTTCTCGCCCATCGGCTCGTACTTGATGCCGTCTTCCTCGCTCGCTTTCAGCTTCGCACCGGGCGCAGAGAAATACACGGCACCTTTTTCCCGCTCCGTGTCGTACACGCCGATCGCGACGATGAAACCGGTGAGAGGTGAGAGCCCCATTCCCTCTTTGAGCTCTTTCATCTCATATTCGTATTCTTCGTCCGTGTGAGAGGACTCGCGCAAATACCACGAGAGATTGTGCTGCGTCGTCAGATCGAGCGCGTCCCATGCCTCCCCGACGGTCTCGATGTCGAATACGAGTGCCATAGGTGCAGTATACTGGATGCATGAATCCCGTTAGAAATCGCGGACGCAAAAGTGGACAGTCTCGGGATGTCAGTTTTACCAGCTTTAATCAAATAGGCAACGCGACGGTGCGTCATTTGTCCGCGTCCTATTTCTAACGGGATGAAGCAAAAAATGCTGCGTGCAGGGGTCGCGTTGGTGCTCGTCTTCGCGGCTGGCGGCATCGGCTACAGGCTCGGCGGTGGCGGCGCACAAGCCGCGCCGGTAAGCATACCGGCGCAAACCGTGTCTGTTCCACTCGCCGGCTCGACCCGTGTCATCTACAGTCTCGACCAGAAACAGAACGACAAAGAGATTATTGCTCTCATCAACGCCGCGAAGAGTCGTATCGATTTCGCGATGTATGAGTTCACACTGAAAGATATCGCCGATGCACTCGTCGCCGCAAAAAAGCGCGGCGTGACAGTCGCTGGACTCGTGGACGCCGGAGAAGGTGCCAATAGTTACGACAAGCCGATCATCAAAGAACTCCTGAACGCCGGCATACCGGTCGTGACTGAGAAACACGCCGATGGCTCTGGCATCATGCACATCAAAGCGATCGTTACCGACAACGCGTACGCGCTCGGCAGTTACAATTGGACCGGCTCGGCCACGACTGAGAATGACGAGATACTCGAAATCGGCACGGACCCGACGCTCCGGCAGGCGTATGAGAATATCTTGACGAGATTATTGAACGCCTACAAAGGCAATACCGCGGCCCCGAAACCCGCCGCGCCGGTTTATATAGGGGGGATAGCCGAAAAAGCAGCCCCCCCCCCCCGGCGGGCGGGGCCCCAGGTGGGCCGCGCCCACCCCCGAG
>VFSW01004337.1_pt1 | contig 21187 bp, 16 predicted proteins | sample 5358111 | NCBI WGS metagenome assembly VFSW01 (sample SAMN11554181, study PRJNA540505) | mine drainage metagenome | isolation source: sediment from site ElyBrook_90M | place: USA: Ely Copper Mine, Vershire, VT | collected 2017
GGCATTCCTTCTGTTCAGCCAGCTTGCGAAACACCTCGCCTAAATGCCTGCGCAGCGTCGCTGATGCTGGTGCTTCTGGATAGCAACGTCATCATCAGCGCGCTGCTCTCCCCGCATGGTGCACCGGCGCGAATTGTCGATGAATGGCGAGACGGCCGGTTCCGGTTGTTGACCTGCCAGCAGCAGATCGATGAAATCCGCACAGCCAGCCGCGCTCCGAAATTTAAAAGAGAGGCTCCAGCCCCAACACGTTGGCACCATGCTCAACCACCTTTACGCCGCGACCGTGTGGCCGGACCCGGTGCCGAGGAAACACCAGGCCGCTGATCCGGCTGACAGCTACTTGCTCGACCTGATTGAAGCTGCGCAGCCGGACTACGCGGTCACTGGAGACAAGCGCTCCGGGCTGCTGCAACTGAATAGACTGGGCCGAACCAAGATCCTGAGAGCGAGCGTCTTCTGCGGCGAAGTGCTCCAAATGTAGAAACCCCGTTGTACGTGGCTCAACATCCTGCACTGTGCCTGCCGTCACCCGGCCTGGCCATTTCCATCCACTAAAATCAGGCTGAGGAGTTTAAAAAATGCCGCGTAAAGCACTGATTGCCGCCAACTGGAAGATGTACAAGACGCCCGCCGAAGCCAAGGCCTTCGTCGATGCCTTTTTGCCGCTTGTTGCCGGCCACACCCGCGACGAGATCGCCCTGTTCCCTTCCCCGGTACTGCTGCCAACGGTGATTGAAGCCGCCAAGGGCTCCAAGGTGGCCATCGGCGCGCAGAACATCCACTTCGCCGAAGAGGGCGCCTACACCGGCGAGACCTCCGTCGGCCAGCTGATCGCGGTGAGGGGAACGCACACCCTCATCGGCCACTCCGAGCGCCGCCAGTACTTTGCCGAGACCGACGAGATCGTCAACAAGAAGCTCCACACTGCGCTCAAGCACGGCATCGTTCCGGTCGTCTGCGTAGGTGAAGTGCTCGCCGAGCGCGAAGCCGGCAAGACCGCCGACGTGCTCAAGACGCAGATCGCCGGCGCATTCGCCGCCATCACCGCGGAGATGGCAGCGCCCATCGTCATCGCCTACGAGCCGGTATGGGCCATTGGGACCGGCAAGACGGCCACGCCGGAGATTGCGGTGGACGCGCACAAGATCATCCGCGCGGAAGTGGCCAAACTGCTGGGCGCGGGTGTTGCCGCGGCCATGCGCATCCTCTACGGCGGCAGCGTGAAGCCCGACAACGCCACCAGCCTCATCGGCCAGGAAGAGATTGACGGCGCCCTCGTCGGCGGCGCCAGCCTCAAGCCCGATTCGTTCGCGGCCATCGTCAAGTACTGATCTCATTCGCACGTTGGGCCGCGAACCGGAACTCGCGGCCCGACGTATGATGGCGTGATGGCCCAGCGCGACCTGTACATTGACCGCTTGCGCAGCGTGATGACCGTGATGGTCCTCCTGCACCACACTGCCATCACATACGGCGCTCCAGGTGGCTGGTACTGGAATGAGCTGAAGCCCTCCGGCGCGCCATCGAGTCTCCTGCTCACCCTCTTCGTGGCCACCAACCAGGCCTACTTCATGGGCTTCTTCTTCCTTCTGGCCGGCTACTTCACGCCTGGATCTCTCGAACGCAAGGGCTACACCCAATTCATTGGCGATCGCTTTCTGCGCCTGGGCTTGCCCTTGCTGGTGTTCGGGTTTGTTCTGGGACCTCTGACCGAGTCGATGGTCACAGCCGCGGAAGGCCGTGGCTTCTGGTCCACCGTCATCTGGCTTTGGAGCCACAATGTGTTCGGCAACGGCCCGCTGTGGTTTGCCCAGGCGTTGCTGATCTTTTCGCTCGGGTATTGCGCGTGGCGTGGCATTTTTGGCGGTCAGCTGAGCCAGTTTCAGCGGGCGGCCAGGCCCGTCCCACCATCCCGCTGGTGGCTGGCGTCCGCCCTGGGTGTAGGCGCGGCCGCGCTCGCAATCCGGCAGATTGTTCCCTGTGGCGTCAACGTGTTCGGCTTGCAACTCGGCTATTTCGCGAGTTACATCTTCCTTTTCGCAATCGGGATCGCCGCATGGCGCTTCGACTGGCTGCGGCAACTGAGTTGGAAGAGCGCGCGGTTGGGAGTCATAGCATTCGTGATTGCCTGGCCCCTCATGCCCGTCAGCATCGTAATCGCCCACGCGCTATACGGGCCCGGGAAAGCCGACTTCTCCGGCGGCTTATCCTGGCCAGCAATTGTTTACGCCATGTGGGAACCGTTCGTGGCATGGGGACTGATCGCCGCATGGCTGCTGGTGTTTCGCAAGTGCATGAACCAGCCTTCCGCGTTCTGGGCGTGGCTGAATCGGCGAGCGTATGCGGTGTATATCCTCCATCCGCCGGTGCTGGTGGGGATCGCTTTGCTCCTTCACGGTTGGGCCGCGCCCGCGCTGGTCAAATTCGCTGTGGTCGGCCTGCTGGCCTGCGCGGCCACCTGGCTTGTTTCCGATCCGCTCGTACGCATGCCCGGCGTGCGCCGTGTTGTATAGGGCCAGCCCGGTTAGCATGGTGGTGAGGCACCTGTCTCTGGCCCACGACGAAAGAAGCCGCTCATGCCGCACAAGAAGACTCCGCCAAAGCCCGCGACTCCACTCTCCTCCTCGGCCTTCGAGCAGTCGTGGAGCAGCAAGCGCGCGCCGCAAATCGTGATGTCTTCACCGCCTACCGTCTCCGGAATATGGCTCTTAAAGGCGGCAAGCGTGGCGCTTGTGGCCGCGGCGGCTTGCGCATGGCTCACGCTGTGCCTGCTCTTCTGGCAGGGAAGCTGGCAGTTGCTCTACCACCCAGCCTCGGCGGTCATGCGGACGCCGGCCAGCGCGGGCCTGGCCTTCGATCCGGTTGCCTTCGCCACGACCGAGTCCGGCGAGCCGCGCCTCAGAGGCTGGTGGATTCCGGCTGCGGCGGGCGCACGCTACGCGCGGTTCACCGTGCTCTATCTCCACGGACAGACCGGCAACCTGGGCGACGCAGTGGCTGAGCTGGCTGCCCTGCACGACCTTGGCTTGAACATCCTGGCCTTCGACTTCCGCGGCTACGGGCAGAGCGAGTTTGCGCACCCCAGCGAGGCGCACTGGCGCGAGGACGCCGATTGGGCGCTCCAGTACCTGACCGCGACCCGTCACGTGGCCGCCGGAGCCATCATCCTCGACGGAAAGGACCTGGGCGCGAACCTTGCCCTGGAAGTGGCTGCGGCGCACCCTGAGCTGGCTGGCGTGGTGCTGGACTCGCCTTTGCCGTCGCCGGCGGACGTCATCTTCGCAGACCCGCGCGCCCTGCTGGTTCCGGCCAGGCTGCTGGCGGGCGACCGTTTCAGCGCGGCCTCGGCGGCAGCGGCGCTGCGCATCCCCTCGCTGTGGCTGGTTGCGCCGCCTGACGCAAAGAAAGCCGAGGACCTTAGCAGCTTCCCTGCCGGCTATCGCCAGGCTGCGGCGGCGAAGATGCTGGTCTGGCGCACGCCCGTGCCGGCGTCGGGCCAGGAGCCCGCGATCGCCCTGGCCCGCTGGCTCGACGATCTGCCCGGCAAAACCGGCTCTCCCTGAGGCGTCAACCTTCCCCGCATGTGCCCTATCTCCCGGAAGGGGGCGCCGACGAAGCGCCCAGGATGGCTGTATAGTAGATTCGCCAAAGAGAATTTGGAGGAACGCCATGCAAGGCACAGTGGCAGCAAGCGATATCCTGAAGACAGAACCGATCATCGATCCATCGCGCAGACCGCTTTCCATCACCGAGACCGGGCTGCGCCAGGCGGTGCTCGAAGACCTTGCATTGAAGACGCTCTACCTGTCCGGTCCGTTCTCCGTCGTGGTGCTTTCCGAAATGACCGGCTTGAGCTTTGAAGTGGCAAACGAACTGGTCCTGCGTCTGCGCGCCGAGCAGCTCTGCCATGTCACGGGAATGAGCGGCAACATTCCCGTCATTGCCATTACCGCGCAGGGCCGGACCCGCGCGCAGGAACTGCTGGCGCAGAATCAATACACGGGCTTCGCGCCCGTATCCCTGGCGAATTATGTCAAGCAGGTAAAAAAGCAGACCACCCGCGACATGCAGATTTATCCGGCCGATGTCGAGCGCGCCTTTGCTCATCTTGTCCTCGACGAAGAGACGCTGCGGCAGTTGGGAACCGCCCTCAATACCGGCGCCGCCATCTTTCTCTATGGCCCGCCGGGAGTGGGAAAAAGCACCATCGCCGAAACGCTGTCGCATGTGGTGGAAGAGGACAAGGTCTGGATACCGCACGCCGTCGAAGTGGACGGCCAGATCATTACCGTCTACGATCCACTGCTGCATAACCGCGTCCGGGAAGAGCCGCCAACCTGCGACGGGCGCTGGGTGCTCTGCCAGCGCCCGGCGGTCCTGGTGGGCGGCGAACTGACGGCAGAGATGCTTGACCTGCAGTTCAACGCAACCACCCGGTTCTATACCGGCCCCATGCAGATGAAAGCCAACAACGGGGTTCTGATCATCGACGATCTGGGACGCCAGCGCATACGCCCCGACGAACTGCTCAATCGATGGGTTGTTCCGCTCGACCGCAGAATCGACTTCCTCACCATGGCGGGAGGCAAAAAGCTCAAGATCCCCTTCGAAATGCTGGTGGTGTTTGCCACCAACATGGACCCATACGAGTTGTTGGACGCCGCGTTTCTAAGACGCATTCAGACCAAGATCGAACTCGGCGAAACAACGAGAGAACAGTTCTGCGAGATCTTCCGCAGAGTTGCCGAGTAGCGGGAACTCGAATTCGATGCCGGACTAGCAACCGAACTTATCGATCACATCAAAGGCACGCTCAATGAGGATTTGCGATCCTGCTACCCCAGGGATATTGTCAACCAGGTGTGCTGGGCCGCTAAATACGAAATGAAAACGCCGGTTCTGAATCGTGAATCTGTGATGCAGGCAGTCAGATCGTATTTTCTGCGCGGGCGCAAGGTGTCCGCGGGCAAGCCTGCCGCTTGAGTGCCGACAGATGACTCCGGCCCGCCATGGGCCGGCATTACCGCGGTATGTCGCGGTGGACCACCTTCACCTGGTAGCCGGCCTTCTTCAGGCGCTTGCCCATCTCTTCGGCCATCATCACGCTGCGGTGCTGGCCGCCGGTGCAGCCAAAGCCGACAGTAAGGTAGCTCTTGCCCTCGTCCACATAGTGGGGCAGCAGGTAGAGCATCAGCTCGCTCACCTTGTCGAGAAACTCGCGGGTCTGTGAGAACTTGCGCACAAATGCTGCCACCTTGGGGTCCTGGCCGGTGAGCTTGCGAAACTTCGGCACAAAGTGAGGGTTGGGCAGGAAGCGCACGTCGAAGACCATATCCGCGTCCAGCGGCACGCCATTCTTGAAGCCGAAGCTGAGACAGGAGACCAGCAGGTGCTTGACCGGCTCTTCCTGGCCAAACCGCTCCTGGATGTGCGCGCGCAACTGGTGGACGTTGAAGGTGGAGGTGTCGATGAGGGTGTCAGCGACGTTGCGGATGGGGTCGAGGAGCTGGCGCTCTTCGACGATGGAGCGGGAAACGGTCTCCGCACGTCCCAGCGGGTGCGGCCGGCGCGTCTCGGAGTAGCGGCGCACCAGCACCTGGTCCTGGGCATCGAGAAAGACCACGCGCGTGGGCAGCAGTTTGCGCACGCCGATCAGAATTTCGGGGAGACGGTCAAGGGTCGAGCCCTCGCGCACGTCCACCACGATCACCGCCTGTTGCACTTCGGCGGATTTGTGCACCAGCGCGGCAAAGCCCGGCAGCAGTTCCAGCGGCAGATTGTCGACGGCGTGATAGCCAAGATCTTCGAAGGCCCGGAGCGCGGAAGCCTTGCCCGCGCCGGAGATTCCGGTGACGATGACAAGTTCCTTCTCCGGCCGATGGGAGCGGCTTTCAGGTTTGGCAGGCGCACGCGGAGCAGTCGATTTTCTGGGCTTCATGTGCAACATCCTACACTGGCAGGCGCGGGTCAGGCTCCGGCAGCGTGCGCGCTCGAAAAAGGGGTGCCCTTGTGCCGCGCGGAGCAGCTTGCCGGGAGGCTTTCCAGAGCATGTTTCCTGAGTGGTTCATCAGCCATTCGGCCAAATTCCTCAGGGCTCAACGACTAGCGGCTGAAAGCGGCAGGTTTGGTTGCTTTCGATTCCCGCAAATCATTGGCTCAAAGCGCACCTGCCTGGCGGTCGAATATCTCGATTTTTCCGCCGCCTTCGAGCCGGGCGCGGTTCAAGGCAGACTCCGCATCCGTGAGCAGCAACGCGGCGGTGTGTTCAATGGCGGCAGTGGCGGCACCCATGCTGGCAGTCACGTGGACATGACATCCAAATACCTTGAAGGGCTCTTGCAGCTTGCCGAGGATACGGGTGGCCACGGCGCGGAGATCGTCCAGGCCGACAATGTTTTCCACCAGAACGGCAAAGGCCTCGGCGCCCAGCCGGGCAGCCGAGTCGTGCGGACGCAGCGAGCCGCGCAGCCGTTCGGCCACTGCCTGCAGCAGCGCGTCTGCCGAAGCGACGCCGAGCGTACCTTTGAGCTGGCCGAAGCTGTCGATGTCAAACAGCAGCAGGCCGCAGTTTTGTTCGCCGTGGCGGGACTTGCGGCGCAGCGACTGGGTCAGGCGGTCGAGGAAGAGGGCGCGGTTGGGCAGGCCGGTGAGGAAGTCGAAGAAGGCATCCTGCTGCAACATGGCTTCCGCCTGGGTGCGCTCGCTGATATCGCGGAAGCTCAGCACGCAGCCTATGCTGGAGCCGTCCACTTTGAGCGGCGCGGCCACCATGGAAACGTCCAGCAGTTCACCGCCCTTGTTCATGCGCACCGTGTCCAAAGCGACGCGGCCCTTGTGCTCCACTTCCTTCTCCAGCATGGCCAGCTCGTGCCGGCGCGTCTCGGGAACAATCAGCTCGCGCAGTTGGTTGCCGCCGGCTTCTTCCGCCGTGTAACCGAACATCTGAGTAAAGGCCGGGTTGGTGTAGAGCACATGATCGCCGTGCACAATCACCACGGCTTCGGGAATGCTGGCCAGCACGTCTTCCATCAGCGTGGACCTGGGGGCCTGCACGCGGCCGCTGGCATGGGCTACGATGATGGCCTCGCGCCGCTCCGCGTCGAGCAGGTTGTAGATGCCTTCCACCGGCATGAGCTTTCCGCTCCGCGTCGGCATCATGGCATGGAACGGGCTGGCGCTATGGGTGCCGATCAGTTGGGTCTGCGGCTCGGCCGTGCCGGCGAACAGTCCCCATAGCACGTCTTCAACCGGGCGCTCGGCCCATCTGCCTTCGCCCTGGCCCAGCACCCGGCGCGCCTCAGCGTTGGCGAATACAACCTTGCCTGCCCGCTCAAGAAACACCAGCGCCGGGAGCGCATCGAGAATCTCCTGCTGCCGGGCGGAATCGGAATTACTCGGCAGGTTCACGCACTTGGTCTCACACAGCCCCGCCGCAATCTCCGTCATGGCTTGCTCTTCGCCCCCCGCGATCGAGGCCGTCCAGATGGGTATTGACATAACAAAAATCCTAAGCCGAAATGACCGCGCCCTCCATCCCCTAAACCGGGTATCCTGCGCCACCAAGGTCCGTGTTTTGTGCTGCTCCCAGACACATCGGGAGCCGGGTCAGACAGCTCGGAAATCGCGCCGTGGAGTATGGAGGGCATGCGTGGATGGAGAGGACCGGCCGCAGCCCACCGGTCGCGCCCGCGGGCGGTGAAGAGCAGATCGAAGTGGGCTGCTGGGGTCAGCAGGCGCCGAAGCGAGCGAAGGGTACGGTCCAATGTCCGTACCCTCCTGCGCCTGCGTTTATGAGGATTCGTCGATGCTCCGGCGGATTTCATCCGGAGACGCCGGTCGGCCGCTAGGAAATCTCCACCAGTTCCATCTGCCCGTCGCGGCGGCGATGCAGCACGAACATCTCTCCGGCCAGGTTGTGGAAGATGAGCAGGTCGCGGTCGCGGAACTCCGCGTCCTTGACCGCCTCCTCGATGGTCATCGGCCTCAGCGTGATGGCCTCGGCGCTCTTTAAAATGTGCGGCTCAACCACCGTGGCCTTGCTGGGAAACGAGTGTACGGCGATCGAAGTGCGGGCCTTGGCCCGGGTCGTCTTCGTGTCCGCCTCGTCCGCGGGCGGTTGCGTGCCCCGCGACTTGGGACGCGAAACGGGCGGGGCGGTCAATACCTTTTCTTCCTTGGGCAGGCGCTTGCCTTCCAGCCTGCGGTCGCGGAAGCGGCGCGCCTGGTTGACGGCGTGCTCAATGGCCTCCCGCAGGGCCGCGTCCAGCGTGGCGGCCTTGCCGGCGGCCGCAATGGTCTGCTGCCGGAACTGAACGGTCAGTTCCACAATCTGCAGGTGCCTCTGCGCGCCAAAGGTGACACTGGCGCGGGCTGTTTTGCCCAAAATCCGGGCAATACGTTCCAATCCCTCCTCGGCCTGCGTGCGCAGCGCCTTGGAGATCTTTCCTTGTCTGGCGGTGAACTCCACTTCCATGGTCAGCCTCCGCTTCTTGTTTTTATCCAGCGCTTGTGGGCTGGGGTTAGGTTCGTCTCCATGCGCGGGTAAAAGCGTTGAATGCCGCATCGCTCTCCGCAGGCCTCGAATGCCGGGTCACCACGCCGGCCCTCAGATTCGAGGTAGAGACAGGTCAGTATATGCCCGTCGCCAGCCATGAGGAAACAGGGCGTCCAAAAACCTGCCCCGCCCGATTCCCTGATCGGCAACGTTCCCGGCTCTTGCGCGGCCGGCGATGCCCGCGGCTCGCTTATGCGTTTGACGGGCGTCTGAGAAAAGGGGGTCGCGAACCGATGCGGCCGGGCGGTATAGTGGTTCGTTGCCAAAAAACAGAATCGACAAGTCCAATTGAAAACTGGGCGCGGGGGAAGTTTGCCGCGTACGCCCCGGAGGCCACTGGAGAACTGGGATGCAATTATTGAATGTGCGGAAAAAGGTATACGACGTCTGCATCGTCGGCTCCGGCGCGGGCGGCGGAACAGCCGCCAAGATCCTGACCGAGGGCGGACTGGAAGTGGCGATGCTCGAGGCGGGACCGCGGCTGGATCCGGACCGGGACTTCAAAGAGCACATGTGGCCCTACCAGTTGCCGCATCGTGGCGTCGGCATCGGCGGCCGCCAGCGCGGCATCGGCGACGAGTTCATGGCGCCCAACGGGTTCTGGGAGATCGAGGGCGAGCCCTATACCTCGGCGCCCGGCTCGAACTTCCGCTGGTTCCGCTCGCGGATTGAGGGCGGCCGCACCAACCACTGGGGGCGCATCGCGCTCCGCTTCGGACCGGCGGACTTCAAGGCGCACTCCATCGACGGCATGGGCGACGACTGGCCGATCAGCTACGAAGAGCTGGCGCCCTACTACGACAAGGTGGAAGCCTACATCGGCGTCTTCGGGTCGAAGGAGAACGTGCCCAATGCACCGGACGGGGTCTTCCAGCCGCCGCCCAAGCCGCGTTGCACCGAGACCCTGATCAAGAAGGCCTGCGACCAACTGCACATTACCTGCATCCCGTCGCGGTTGGCCATCCTGACCCAAACGCTCAACGGGCGCGACCCCTGCCACTATTGCGCGCAATGCGGCCGCGGATGCAGGTCGGCGTCAAACTTCAGCTCCAGCCAGGTGATGATTCCGCCCGCGGCGGCCACCGGCCGCCTGACCATGATCGCCAACGCCATGGCCCGCGAGATTGTGCTGGGTGACAGCGGAAAGGCCGAGGCGGTCTCCTACATCGACAAGGCAACGGGGAGCGAGCAGCGCGTCTATGCCAAGGCCGTGGTGGTGGCGGCCAGCGCCTGCGAGTCAGCGCGCCTGCTGCTCAACTCGCGTTCGGCCAGTTTTCCCAACGGGCTGGCCAACTCGTCGGGGGCGGTGGGCCGCAATCTGATGGACTCGGTAGGCAGCGACCTGGCCGGGTACTTTCCCCAGTTGGAAAAGATGCCGATTCACAACCACGACGGCGTGGGCGGCATGCACATGTATATGCCCTGGTGGCGCTTCGGACAGAAGAACGAGTTCCTGCGCGGCTACCACATCGAGTTCGGCGGCGGACGCGACATGCCCGGCGTGGGCACCTTCGAAGGCGTATGCGAGGAGCAGGAGGGCTACGGCATAAGCCTGAAGCAGAAGTGCCGCAGCTCCTACGGGACGGTCATCGGATTCAGCGGACGCGGTGAGATGATTCCCAACGAGAACTGCTACTGCGAACCGGACCCCGTGGTCAAGGACAAGTGGGGTATACCGGTGCTGCGCTTCCACTGGGCCTGGGGCGAAAACGACAAGAAGATGGCCGCCGACATGCAGGAGACCTTCAAGAGCATCATTGAAGCCGGCGGAGGAACGGTGATCGGCGGAACCCGCCGCCACCCCAAGCCCAAGGACGATGCCGGCAAGCACGAAGATGTTCGAATCTCCGTCGGCGGCGAGATCATTCACGAACTGGGAACGGTGCGCATGGGCAGCGATGCGAAGACCTCGGCGCTGAACAGTCAGTGCCAGGCGCACGAGGTCAAGAATCTGTTCGTCGCCGACGCCGCCCCGTTCGTGACCAATCCGGACAAAAACCCCACGCTGACCATCATGGCTCTGTCGTGGAGAACCTCAGAGTATCTGCTCGATCAGGCCAAAAAAGGAGAGCTTTAGAGCGCAGACTATGACTCCTAACCAGATAACACGACGGGCGGTATTGAAGTCGCTGACCATCGGCGCCGCGGCGGGCTCGGTGCTGCGCGTCATCCCGCTGCAAGCGGCCGAACACGCGCACCACATGATTGAGGCCGAAAAGGCCGATGCCAAAGACGGCGCGTACGCGCCAAAGTTCTTCGCCGCGCTCGATTACAAGACGCTGCAGGCGCTGTGCGAGGCGATTCTCCCAGCGGATGCCGATTCCGGCGGCGCGATTGAAGGGGGCGCTCCGGAGTTCATTGACCTGCTGACCAGCGAGAACGAGAGTTATCAGGCGACGCTGGGCGGCGGGTTGAAGTGGCTCGATGCCCGGTGCGCGGGCAAATATGGCAAGGCGTGGCTTGAATGCGCGCCGCAGCAACAGACAGAGATTCTCGACCTGATCGCCTATCGCCGCAGTGCGGATCAGGACCAAACCCTGCTCCCCGGTGTGGAGTTTTTCTCGCTGCTGCGCAATATGACCGCCGACGCGTTTTTCACCAGCAAGATCGGAATCAAATACGTGGGCTACAAGGGGAACACGTACCTGCCGGATTTCCCCGGCTGCCCGCCGGTGCCTGGATTGTAGAGCGGAGCCAAGGCCTCCAAGAGCCTGTTTAAAGACTCTCCGTTTGGGAAGGGCACGGCTCTTCTGGCTATTGAAGACACGTAAGTTGCTGATTCTTAAATGGGCAGAATGGGCGAGAAAGGCGAGATAGGCGCACCCGTAGCACAAATTAGCACAAAATCTTACGCAGGACGGCTGCATGCATGGGCCGAAACTTTCCAATCGGCGACGATACATTCGGAATCGAGAACACGAGAACAGAGACACCTGCCGAGAGTTCAGGAAAGTCGGCAAAACTTCGCTATACTTGGTGCGTTCCCGATATGGAGATTGGCAATGCCAGCTAAGCGTGCTGTGCCGCATCTGTTGCTTCACGCAGTAATTGCAATCACCTTCATTTCATCTTCGCATTACATCCAGTCACAGCAATGTCGAATGGCGCACGACACCAACGCGCTCAAGGCGCTGCAGGATAGAGCCGCCGCCGGAGATGCAGAAGCACAGTGTGGGCTGGGCAGACAGTACGAATTTGCACTCGGAGTTCGGCGGGACAACAAACAGGCTGTACTCTGGCTGCAGAAGGCGGCCGAACAGGGCAATATCATCGCCACGGTGGAACTTGGCGTTGTTTTTGACAGAATGAAAGACTTTCCGCAGGCTTTGATTTGGTATCGCAAAGCCGCAGAACAAGGCAATGCAAGGGCCGAGTACAACTTGGGTCTCGCCTATGGCAACGGCGAATCGGTACCGAAAGATTTGTCGGAAGCCAATGCATGGTTTCGCAAGGCTGCCGATCAGGGCGATGCTCTCGCTCAGTCGAATCTGGCTGTAGATTACGAACACGGAATTGGCGTTTCGCAGGACTATCGCCAGGCTGCTGATTGGTATCGTAAGGCTGCTGAACAAGGGCTTGCTGAAGCACAATACGGCTTGGGATTCCTCTATCACAACGGCAATGGCGTGCCAAAAGATGAAATTGAAGCCGCCAAATGGATGCTGAAAGCTGCCGAGCAAGGTGAGACAAAAGCGCAGTTCAATCTCGGTGCCTGTTATGCGAATGGAGTCTATGCGAATAATGGAGTTGGTGTAAACCGAAACCTAAGCGAAGGATATTTCTGGATATTTCTGGCCAAATCCCGGACGACAGACAGTGGTTTGAAAACACATGCAGAGAGCACACTTGAGGCACTTAACAAAGTTATGAGCAAAACTGACATTAAGGGTGCGCAGCAGCGCGCACAGGCATGGCTAAACGAGCATCCCCGTCCTTCGCAGGCCGAGCCTACCGGTGTTCCCGAATAACCGGCCATTCGGAAGTTTCGATTGCAGGCATCCCGTACTCACTCTCTTGCTGGTGAGGCGTAGCACAAAATCAGCACAGAAATCTTGAAGCATTCGCTTTGCCCGTTGATTTGCAGCAGTTACGGATCGGCGGTTTTGGAAGGGGCACGGCTTTAGCCGGGCTGCTCGAAGACGAATTGAGTCTTGGGCATTAGTCCACGAGGGAATGCCCAGCCACTTGCATTCCCTGGGCGGCTAAAGCCGCATCCAAGCTGCACCTGGGAGCTTATCCCCACGCAGAGCCGGGCGGTTTGAGGGCTGTTCCTGTAACCCGCCCCCGGAGGGCATGCCTCCATCTTCCATGCAGCAGGGCTGCAGCATTCAACCCCGCACGAGAACTGTCGTCTCCTGTGCATTTCATCAAAGGTAATGTAAAGCGGTTTGACATCAGCGACTCGCTGGTTCCAAGGTTCATGATTTCCTACATACAGGCAAAGATAACCAATCCGCCCTTAAATTCTCCGGAGACGCACATGCCTCAGTTTCATACGACGCGCTCAAGTTTTCCGTGCTCAATCATTCCGGAGCGGAGAAGACCTCGTTCGAAATCATCGATTACATTTGCCCTTTGAACCCCATGCGTTCCTTCGTCGAGAACAAAATCACCCGTCAGGATTTAATCAACCAGAGCATTGTTCTGGTGGATGGCGTGCGGATCGGCCTGAATTTGCAACTGGTCCAGTAGGCCTGATGAGGATATTCTCCAAGCTACGCCTCAAGAAGGAGGAGTTCACCTGCGCCTGCAGACCTTCGCGGTCATGCTTTTCGGTGCTTTCCGAGGGAGCCGGTAAGGAAGGATGGCCGGGCAAAGGCCGAAACCAGAAAAATTCTTATCCTGTCGATTCATAGCGGCCTTGCGCGAACAGATTCCTACTTGCCCTTCCGGCGCCTCCTCAACTGCACATAGCCGGCAATCACCGAGAAGAGGAAAAGACACATGCCTTCAAGGGACCCTCCCTGACTGCCAGGAGCTTCAGGGGCATAAGCCAGTTCGGGAGGAACAGCGGTCATCTCGTGATATTGGTGGATCTGCTCCGTTGCATCGGCCAGGACCTCCTGAATGTTGCGCGTGTTCGCGCGTTCCCACGTGCCCCTCATCTCCTTTTCGATCTGCCGGGCATATTTGAGAAGGTCGACCGACTGGGGTCCAGCTGGCTCCGCCCGGTTTTGAAGCTCCTTGATGGCACGACTGAGACGCGCCTGCAATGCTTCCAGGCGTTGCGTCTCGGCAAAGTAGGCCGGATCGTCCACTCCTTTTCCGCCATCGTTCAGGAAAGAAGGGCTCCGGCGGAGTTCCTCCTCGATTCTCTCCAGCACCTCTTTCAGGTTGGATAGAACACTTTTCATTGCAGTTCCTCCAGACGTTACCGGAAAGCCTGAATGGCAAACCTTTCCGAGATTTCCATCTTGCCCTCTCGGGAATGCGCCAGTATACCCCCGGCCGGTTGCACCGTGGGCGAGTGCCCTGTTTTTCCCTGTTCTTGCGGCCCCAGGCAGAGAACCTTGGGGCCAATTGTCCCAGGCAGCATTTTCCTCATTGCCAGAGTCCACCCAACTCTGTATTTTGTCTGCGGAGGTGTCTTCCATGATGACTCGCAAACTAGTTTTGAGCAGTGTTCTCGGCCTGGGACTCTTCGCTTCCGGCGTGGTGGTGGGGCAAAACGTCAATCCAAACCGGCATCCGAATCTGGCGGCGGCGCAACGTCTCGTCCAACAGGCCATGGGCAAACTTGACGCCGCGCAGCAGGCAAATGAGTACGACATGCATGGTCATGCGGCCAAAGCGAAAGAACTGCTGGGTAAGGCATTCGAGGAAGTGAAGCAGGCCGCCGAGACGGCGAATCGACGTTAGGGAAACCGCACGAATCGGTTCAAGGCCTCCAGTTTGGTCCAATGAGTTCTCGCAAACTCTCATCGGTTGCCCAAGGTGCTGCTCCCGTGTAGCGCTTCACCCAATCCCTGCCCGCGCCAATCTTCACCCGGTCCGCGGTCCACTCCGGCGAGAGCGCGTTGGCCATGAGCGCATAGCTCGCCCCGTCGTGCAGCCGCAGCGCCTTCCAGCAGCCGCCCGGCACAGCCACCACAGGCCGCTCGCCTTTCGCCACATCGCGGCCCAGCACCACCTTCTCCACACGGCCGTCGGGATGAAAGATGAAGTAGTCCACCGGCCCGCCTTCGATGAGAATATGGGTGTCGTCGGAGGCCAGCCAGTGCAGAAAATTCACCGGCCGGTCGCGCGTGAGCATGTAGTAGACCTGGCTCTGCACCTTCAGCGCACGCCCATCCACCTCGACCCTCTGCGCCGAATCGCCAATCAGCCCCAGGTAGCCCGACTCGCCGGGCAAAACCTTGAGGTGCAGCGTCTCGATCAGCTCCCGCGCACGCGCATCCTTGCCCACGGGAGCAGCCGCCAACCCAGCCGAGAGCGCCATTGCACCGGCCAGAACCAGAACAAGTTGTCTCATACGGTCAAGGATAAGCTCTGCCGGCAGCCCGCGAGGGGGAGCAAAGCAACGCCGCTCCCCGGCCACAGCGCCTGCAGCGACCCGATCGGCAGCCAAACCTTGCCCAACCGTCGCGTACGCAGGCCCATGGCACAAGTTCTCCAGCAAGCTTTCAGTGGATCGTCGAGAATCGCCGCCGCCCTCAACATTCCATTTTGCGAATTCATGCACAATGCCAGCCTGAGAAGGAATGACGGAGCGGATTCGCTCGCCGCAGGGCATTTCCCTACTCCCAATTCCCTGCTTTTAGTCTTCCAGCATCTTCAGCCGCGCCCTGGCCTTCACCCGCAGCCATTGCCGAGCCCACACCGCCATCAGCAGCGACATTGCGAAAATCACCACCGCAATCATGTACGGGTGCTCGATGAACCACAGCTCCACGTGCGTCCACCACGGAAGAACGCCGACATGGTAAACATCGGCCCCGACGCGGAACGACTGGAACCCGGCGCCGCGCAAAACGCTCACTGGACCGGAGACATCGCTCGATTGCTCCACGTCGAGAAATGTCGCCATGAACGGTTCAAACGATGCCGCATCCTTCAGGTGGATGGCCACGATGCTCCGGTCGCCATCCATGCCGAAGGGGGACCTGGCCCCTTCGATCACCGCGCCGGGCAAGTCTCCCGCGGTCAGGTTGGCGCTCTCGGAGTGGCCGCCTGAGTCGAGCTTCCACCACGCGTTGTGCAGCACCGGCGCGAAGAGCCCCGGCGTATCCCGCACCTCGAGTCGCCCACCGCGCAGGATCACGGGCAGATGCTCATTCAGCTTGTCGAACCCAGGCTGGTCGTCGCCGGTTCCAATTACCATAAAGTCCGCATTCACGCCCGCGTGAATCGCCTCCGGCCCGGCCACTGTCACCCGCAGCGCGGGAAAACCGGTCTGCCGGCTGAAGGCGCCCATCAGCGTAACAAAGGTTTCGATCTCCTGCTCTGTCGGCGCCGCCGGCAGCACCACCGTGGTCTCGCCCAGGTCGGCCAGCCGCGTAAACGGAAAGCCCGCGTTGGCGAATGTCTCCAGGTTCGGCAGCGCCGCATAGTGCGGATAGCCGCGCAGATCCAGGTACGAGTCGCGCAGGATCGCTCCCTGAATGTTGATCGGCATCGAGTCTTGACAGCCGCTCTTCTTCTGCGGCTGGAAGGCAAAGTCAAACGACAGCGAATTCGAGAACGGCCGCAGGTTCATGATCGGAACCGCCAAATCGGCAGTCATCTCCCGCCAGGCCTGCCGTCCCGGAGGCAGCGCAACCGATCCAACGAAGGCATTGTTGATCCGCACCTGCAGGCTTGAAACCGGGCCAATCGGAATCGAATTGTAGCGATACTTGAGCCGCAGCATGACGTTCGCTTCCTGGCCGTTGTAAAGGATGTCCGGCGCGATGCGGAAGCAAACATTCAGCGGAGCCGATCCGTCTCCTTGCAGTTGATCGGAAGAGGCCGCGTCTCCCAGTAAAATTCTCCGGTCCGTCTGCGCCCAGCGCGGGGCATCGTCCGGCTTGCGCCGGCCCGGCATCCTGAAATCCCCGATCGGCGCCTGCGCTCCGTCGAGCATGTCGCTGTGCAGCGCCACGGCCTGCGCCGCAATCAGCGTCTGCTCCGCGTTGGCCCCGGCGATCACCAGCACGTTTCCATAAGGGTCGTTGGGATTGGTCCTCATCGCCACCGTGGGCAAGCTTACCTCTCCCAGGTACAGCCCCCCCGGAAGATTCGCCGACCCATCGGAGACCACGATCGCGTTGCCCCGCGGAATCTGCCCCGTGTGTACCGGAAAACGCACCGGCCGGTTGGGCGAGACCAGCCCGAAGTAGCTCGTCACCACCCCCGCCGCCTGAATCGCCTTCAGGCTGGGCGCGGATGTAAAGACCAGCGGAATGCTCAGCGGGTGCATCACCGCCGGATCGACAAACGGCGCGGGCAGTTGCTTCAGATCGTCGGCCAGCGGCAGCAGGTCGCCCTCAATGTCAAGGTAGCTGTTGCGATGCACCCGCGCCCACAGCGATGTGTGGGCCGGGTCCTCGCACTCCAGCCGGTAGTGCCCGATGAACTGGATGGTAAGCGTGTTGTTGTGCGCCAACAGCTCGGCCGGAACGTCGAACTCCGCCTCGGCGTCGCGGCTGTCCGAGCCGCCGTGCTGGTCCGGCGTGGGCTGCACTGTGGCGAACTGCGTACCGTTCATCAGCAGCTTGAGGCGGCTCAGTTGCGGCAGCAGACCAGATGAAAACGCATAGTAGACGTGAATCTTCGCCGTGCGCGCCATGTGCGTCGGCGGCAGCGCAAAGTTGATATCCTGGCGGCTGTCGATCCCGTGTAACTCGATCTGTGGAGAGCCCGCTTCGCTCAGCGTGAAAGTATCGCGATACTCGCTCGCGGCAGCCGCGGCTGCGGGCGCGGCCCTCGCTTGTGCCGGACCGGCGGTCGGCTGCGCCCTCAGCGTGTGCCCCAGTCCGCCCAAAAACAACGCGGCAAAAATAACCGCGGAGCGCGTAACCGGAAGGGTGCCGGCCTTCTTCCGCTCATTCTTGTCCTGGGCGCCAAACAGGCTCTTGAACGTATCGAGCATCCCTCGCATGGAAATCCTGCAAATGCGTCCCAGGCTGCGCAGCACATTGTCGCTCTCCCGCGCCTCGCCCCAGCCCAGCCACGAGTCGGCGCGAGAATACAGCACCATGGTCAGCCCTTCCTGTTCCCCCATGGTCAGTTCGTGGAAACGGAGGCGAAGCACCGATCCTTCCACGGAAACCACCGTAGCAGGCAGCTCCGAATGAACGGCCGGCAGGGAAAACACCAGCCGCAGCAGCGTCTGCGGAGCCAGGTCCACCGCCTCGCGAATCCGCAGGCTCGTGCCTCCCGGCGACATGTCGATGGTCTCTCCCTGGATCGTGCGCCCCTGCGGCGTCCGCGCCATAACCGGGACGGCCATGTTGATGCGGACCGACGTGCGCACCTGCTTCATCTCCCGCGCAACCGCCGTGCACACGCCAAGAATGATCACGTTGAACAGGCACCACACTGAGTTCATCAGCACCGTTCCGTGATGGTTGCGATCGAAGACGAAGTAGCGCAGCGGCGCGGCCGCCAGCAGGCCGAGCAGGTTGAACAGCAGCATCACCAGAAACGGCTGCGCGATGCGCGCGTCGAAGTAGGTGCGCTTCACCAGCCCGCCCTTGGCCGTCACGTTGAACCGGCCCAGCTTCGGGCTGATCAGCGCCATCATGGTTGGCAGCAGAATGTAGGGCGATAGCACCGTCTCATAAATCTCATTCCAGAACGAGTGCCGGTGCTCGCCCTGAATCCGCGAGTTGGTCAGGTTCGAGAGAATCAGGTGCGGCAGGGCGTAGGCCAGAATGGCTGCCCAGAATCCCGGAATATTAGTGTGGTTCAGCAGCAGATAGATCAGCGGCGCCGAGAGGAAGATCAGCCGCGGCACCGCATAGAGAAAATGAGCCGTGGCGTTGAAATAGCACAACCGCTGGGCAAACTTCAGTCCCGGCGCGAACAGCGGATTATCGATGCGCAGAATCTGCACCATCCCCCTGGCCCAGCGGATGCGCTGGCCCACATGCGCTGAGAGCCGCTCCGTGGCCAGCCCCGCCGCCTGCGGAATGTTGATGTAGGCCGTGCCCCAGCCCTTCATCTGCATGCGCAGCGAGGTGTGCGCGTCCTCGGTCACGGTTTCCACCGCGATCCCGCCGACCTCATCCAGCGCCTTGCGCCGCAGGACTGCGCACGAGCCGCAGAAGAACGTCGCATTCCAGAAGTCGTTGCCGTCCTGAATAATGCCGTAAAACAGTTCGCCCTCGTTGGGGATGGTGCGGAACTGTCTCAGGTTGCGCTCGAAGGGATCGGGCGAATAGAAGTGGTGCGGTGTTTGCAGCATGGCCAGCTTGCGGTCGCGCAGCATCCAACCCATCGTCATCTGCAGAAAGCTGCGCGTCGGCACGTGGTCGCTGTCGAAGATGGCAATGAACGGCGAACTGGTGGTCTCCAGCGCCGCGTTGATGTTGCCGGCCTTGGCATGCGCATTCCCCGCACGCGTCCTGTAGCCGATCCCCGCCTCAAAGGCGAACCGCTCGAACTCCTCGCGCCGGCCGTCGTCAAGAATGTAGATGTGCAGCTTGTCGGCCGGCCAGTCCATGTTCAGCGCGCCCAGCGCCGTGTAGCGCACCACGTCAAGAGGCTCGTTGTATGTCGTAATCAGCACGTCAACGTGCGGCCAATCTTCTTCGTTCTCCGGCAGCGCCACCGGAGCCCGCCTCAGTGGCCATACCGTTTGAAAGTAGCCCAGAAACAAAATCAGGAAGGCGTAGCCTTCCGCCAGCAGCAGGCTCACGATGAAGAATGCGTCCAGGGCGCCCGAGTGATTGACAGGATTCTGAAAGTAATGCACCACCTGCGTCAGCCGCCAATAGCCGTATCGGACGGTGCAGAACATCGACACCATGATCAGCGAGAGCGTGATCAAGTAGGAATCGGAACCGCGCGCGAGCGCCATCGAAATCAGCAGCGTGAGCAGCGCCAGAACCGCCTGCGCCGGCCACGACAGCGGAAGAACGGCAAGAAAGAGAAACACGGCCGCCGCCGCCATCAGAAACAAGACCCGGACTAGCTTGGTAAGAAAATTGTCTCCGGCCAGAATCTCCTGCCAAAGGCCCCCAGAGGTCATCGCTCGCTCCAGCGAACGCCGCGATAACTGACGGTCACCGGCGAGGAAAGGCTCTTCAGCCATCCTGCCAGCGTGGCAAAGTCCTCCGTCAGCGCCGAGCCGGGAGCGTAGTCCATCACCGTCATGCCTTCTGCCAACGCCTCGCTCATCTCCGGGGTGCGGCGCAACGCGAACGGCAGCAGGCGCTCGCCCAGTTGCTCGCGCAAAACCTCGCGCACATCCAGGTGCAGCGGCAGCGTGGCGTCGAACTGATTCAGCACATAGTAGGGCAGCACCGGCTTCCCGGCCTGGATGTTGTTGTGTTCGAAGAACGCGTCGATCGAGCTGACGCTGACCACCGAGTTCATGTCCGGAACCACCGGCACCAGCACCAGAGGAGCCATACGCATGATCCGCCGCGTGGTCGCGCCGGAGGCCGTTGCCAGGTCCACGATAATCCGGCTGGCCCCGCGCGCAAACTTGGCGATCTCTCCGCTCAGGCTCTCGTGCGCGGATTGGTCGGCGGCCAGGCCCTCGGGATCGATAGTCACCATCTGAACCGGCGCGTCGCTGGAAACTCCCGGTGGGTTGAAGGTTCTGAGTTGGCCCGGACGCTGGTCCATCGCTCCGAAAAAGAACGGCAGCAAGCCGAAGGCGGCCGTATCCACCAGCAGCACCCGCTCCCCACGCGCGGAAAGCGCCCGGCCCAGCGTAGCCACCAGGCTGGTCTTGCCCACACCGCCGGCCAGCGAGAACACCGCCAGTGCCGGAGGGCGCGAAACCGCGGGCGTCGGCACGGCCTCCGGCTGCGGAGTCAACGGATCAAACACGCCGCGCAGTGCGTACCAGCGCGAGGTCAACCGGTCGCGCGATCCCTGCAACGAGTCCTCGGGCGACAGCAACGGTGGCTGTGCCGGAGGCGTGGCAGACGCATCCACGTTCTCGGGCGCCAGCCATGCCGGGCGTCCCATTGGTTCCCGCATCTCGGGCGCGGTCCAGGGATTGCGCCCCGCCGCTGGAGCCTCGTCGCGGACCGCGGCAAACCGCCGCGGAGCCTGCTCCGGCCAGAAGCCCTGGGGCGGGGCGTAGCCGGCACTGCCAAAACTCTGTGCCTGCGAAAACAACGGCGGCGCCGTGGCAGGTTCCGTTGGAGGCGCCGCCGCAATCCGGTCGGTCCGCGGCTGCTGCCAGATGGACTGTTGGGCAGCCTGTTCGCCGGCTTGTTCGGCTGCCCGCTTCGCGGCCTGCTCGGCCTGCAGCGCTTCCACCTTGGCCGACTGCTCCCTGGCCCGCTGCAGTGCAAACTCCGTGGCCCGCTGCGCGGCTTCCAGCACCGCCTGGTGGGCTTGCTTCTCGGCTTCCATCCTGGCAATCTGCTCGGCGGCCTTCTGCGCCAGTTGCCGCGCGGCCTGCTCGCGAGCCTCCTGCTCGGCCTGTTCCTGCTTGCGGGCCGCTTCCGCCACCGCTTCCGCTGCGCT
>VFSW01004338.1_pt1 | contig 21186 bp, 16 predicted proteins | sample 5358111 | NCBI WGS metagenome assembly VFSW01 (sample SAMN11554181, study PRJNA540505) | mine drainage metagenome | isolation source: sediment from site ElyBrook_90M | place: USA: Ely Copper Mine, Vershire, VT | collected 2017
GCCTTAACCTCTATTATCCAAGATAAATTAGAAGTTATAAAAAAATCTTGTGAAGCATATAAAACAGTTGTTGAATTTGGCGAATCTGTAGTTCCATTTTTAGTTAAACAATTTCTATCTGAAAAAAAGAACGCCCGAGATGCTGATCGCTTTTTAGAAGAGAAAGTCAGTTTGCCGTTAGCCATTGCCCTAAAGCCAAATCAAAAATTAACAGCGAAAATCGACCAAGACAAGATAATATTTGAAGAGGGGCGCTAAAACAGCCTGATCAGTATAATGTTTAGATTATGAAAATTCATTTTACAAGCCTTGGCTGCGCCCGCAATCTCGTCGATTCTGAAGTCATGCTCGGTATCCTCCTCCGTGCTGGATACGAGATCACCGAAGAACTAAAACAAGCCGATTTCCTCGTCGTCAATACTTGCGGCTTCCTCGAAGTGGCTCGGCAAGAGTCCATCGATACCATTGAGCTTCTCGTAAAAGAGAAAAAGAAAGGTGCCAAAGTCGTCGTTGCCGGATGCATGGTCCAAAAATATGGCCCCGGCATCGAAGCGCGCTTCCCCGGCGTTCACTATTTTCTGGGCTCGGGCGATATGGAAAAAATCCTCGATGCCGTCACGGTGCCAGAAGCGGGGAGTTCCATTACATCTGCGCGTAGCTACTTGCAACAGGGAGAAGTTCCTCGCCAGCTGTCGACTCCGCGCCACTTTGCTTATTTAAAGATCGCTGAAGGGTGTATGAAGCGTTGCGCCTTTTGTATCATTCCTAACATCAAAGGCCCCCTCAAGAGTAAGGCACAAACGCAAGTCATCAAAGAGTTCCGCGCCCTCTTAAGCCAAGGCGTGAAAGAAGTCATCCTCATCGCGCAAGATTTAGGAGACTTTGGTAAAGAGCGCCGGGAAAAAGACGGCCTCGAGACTCTTCTCAAAGAAATGCTCAAAGAAGAGGGCGACTATTGGATCCGTCTTCTCTATCTCTATCCCGATGAGATTACCGATGAGCTCATCGATCTTATCTCCAGCGACAAGCGCATTTGTCCCTATCTCGATATGCCCATCCAGCATGTCAATGACACCATGCTCAAAGCGATGCGCCGTAAAACCTCGCGCGCCGATATCGTCTCCATCATCACCAAGCTGAGAGAGCGTATTCCAGGCATCGTCATTCGCACAAGTCTCATGGTCGGGTTCCCTGGCGAAACGGACGAACAATTTTCCGAGCTTCTTCAATTTGTCGAAGAACATCCTCTCGATAACGTCGGTATCTTCAAATATTCCCGCGAAGAAGAGTCGCATTCCGCCAAGCTTGCCGATCATATTGCCGAAGACGTCAAGCAAGCCCGTTTTGAGGCCCTCACGGAGAAGCAGCACGAGATGGCACGACGGCAAAACGAACGGTTCGTCGGCCAAAAGCTCCAAGTCATCGTTGAAGGCACGCATCCTGATTCGCCGCTTCTCATGCGCGGCAGGTTCTATGGCCAATGTCCTGATATCGATGGCCAAGTGATCATCACTGATGGACGCAAAGTCACTGCCTTTGGCGAGCGTTACAATGTGGAGATCACAGGAACGGCGGACTACGACCTCATCGGCCGCGTCGTCAGCCCCGTGCGCAAGCTATGCCTCGTGTAATCCTTAAAGCCGACCGCGAAGCCTCTGTTCTTCGTAGACATCCATGGATATTTTCTGGCGCCATCTCAGAATTTCCTCCCTGTGAACCCGGCGAGATCCTTCCTGTTTATTCATCCGATGGTAAACTCCTCGCCTCAGCATATTTTCATCCAAAAAACTCGATCGCAGGCCGTATTCTCAGCTTCGGTGAGGAAAATGCGCTCACTGCTTTCGCCCGCAACCTCAATGAAGCATGCAACCTCCGTAGAGAACCGGCCTGCCGCCTCATCAATGCCGAAGGCGATTTTCTCCCGGGCCTCATCGTCGACAAATATAACGACGTCCTTGTTATCCAAATCTCCACCTATGGCATGGAACGCCTCAAAGAACACATCGTTTCTTTTCTCATCCAGCGCTTTAAACCTCTCATGATCTATGAAAAATCTCTATCGGCCGCTCGGCGCGAAGAGGGACTCAAAGATTTTGAGGGAATGATTTATGGCGAGACAATCCCAGAAGTGACGATTGAAGAATATGGCGTGCATCACATCGTTCCCATCATTGAGGGACAAAAGACTGGTTTTTTTCTCGATCAACGCGAGATGCGTCATAAAATTCAGACTCTTTCCGCAGGCAAACGCGTCCTCAATTGTTTTGCCTACACCGGGGGTTTTGGCCGGGCTGCCCTCCACGGAGGCGCCTCTCTTGTTGACAACGTCGAAATCTCGAAAGATATCTGCGAGCTAGCTGAAAGAAACAACCCTGATCCTACTAAATTCCACTACCACTGCGCCGACGTCTTCGATTTCCTTAAAAAAAATCCCCTCAACTACGATCTCGTCATCCTTGATCCGCCGGCATTTGTAAAGAAAAAGTCCGACCTTCACGCTGCCTGTGGGGCCTACAAGGAACTTAACCGCCTTGTCATGGGAAAAGTCCCAGCAGGGACGCTTCTCCTAACCTCGTCTTGCTCTTCGTACATGGAAGCGAACCTCTTTCAAAATCTCATTGCCCAAGCTGGCGCTGAATGCCATCGCAACGTTCGCATCCTTGGCAAACATAGCCAAGCCACTGACCATCCGATCTCCCTCTACCATCCAGAGGGAGATTATTTAAAAAGTTTGCTGCTGTATCTAACTTGAGCTTGCGCCATAAGCTCAAGAATATTTATATTCACAGCTTATGCAAAAAAAACAGTCGTTGATTTTTTCTGTCATCACCGCCTCGTTCAGCGGCTTTCAATTCGGATATAATACAGCTATCATTTCTGGCGCTCTGCTCTATGTGACGGCTGAGTTTTCCATGGGCCTTAAAGCTCAAGGCTGGTTTGTGAGCATCCTGCTTTTGGGCGCTCTTCTGGGAGCCATGCTGGCTAGTCAAACTGCCTCACGTTTAGGACGCAAAAACTCGATGCTTCTCGCAGCTGCACTCTTTCTTGTAAGCGCACTTCTCACAGCGCTGAGCACGACGCTGAATATCGCCAGCCTCGGAAGATTTTTGCAAGGAGCAGCCATTGGTCTCGTCTCTGTCGTCTCCCCGATGTATCTAGCGGAAATCTCACCTGCTCGTAAACGCGGGTTCTACGTCAGCTGCAACCAGTTTGCCATCACGATTGGGATCGTCTTTGCCTATGCGATTGCCTACTTTTTTTCCGATAGCGGCAACTGGCGTATGATGTTTGGCTTTGGGTTGGTGCCAGCTCTTATTCAAGGCATCGGCCTCTTATTTGTGTCAGAAAGTCCTATCCAAGCCGCCGAAAAAGGCTCCTGGAAAACTCTTTTTTCGCCGCAGCTTGCCTGGCCTCTCATGATTGGCCTTTTTGTTTCGATCTTTCAACAGATCACCGGCATCAACGCGGTGATCTACTTCGCTCCCCGCATTTTTGAAGAAGCGGGCTTTGGCTCAACTTCAGGTGCGATGCTCGCCTCCTTTGGCATAGGGATTATCAATGTGATCGCGACTGCCACTTCTCTCGTATTACTGGATAAATGGGGAAGACGACCTCTCCTTCTCGGCAGTCTCGTCGGAATGGCCATCTCTCTGTTCGTCATGTCCTATGCACTCATGAGTCAGTCTCTTTTCGTCGATCGGATTTCGATCGTCTGCTTGATGGTTTACGTAGCAGCTTTTGCGATGGGAACAGGCCCCGTTCCTTGGCTGATCCTCTCCGAGATTTACATTCCGAGCGTCCGCGGACATGCGATGAGCCTAGCGATCTTTGTCAACTGGCTCGCCAACTTTTTCGTCGCGTTCACGTTTCTCGATTTTGCAGAGGGCCTCACCGTCGCGGGGACATTTATCGTGTATGCTGCACTTTGTGTGTTTGGCTTTTTTGTGGCTTGGCGCATCGTTCCTGAAACCAAGGGTCGAACGCTTCAAGAAATTGAAAAATCATTGCGTTAAACTACCAAGTGGAGAAAATGAGGGTATATGTCGACAAAACATTTTGAAAAGCTTCTAGGTAGCAAAGCCAAAGATTTACTGACCCACGTCTGCAAGACGATCCCCAAAAAACGCCTCCATATTCCAGGTCCTGACTGGGTGGATCGTATTTTTGCCCAGACAGATCGCCAAACCCAAGTCCTCCGTAGCCTTCAAGCTCTTTTTAACCATGGCAATCTCTCAGGTACGGGTTACTTGAGCATCCTTCCGGTCGATCAAGGCATCGAACATACGGCCGGAGCTTCCTTTGCTGCCAACCCTGACTATTTTGATCCCGAAAATATTGTGAAGCTTGCCATCGAAGGCGGCTGTAATGCCGTCGCCTCGACGCTGGGCGTGCTCGGCGCCGTATCGAGAAAATATGCCCATAAAATTCCGTTTATCCTCAAGTTCAACCACAATGAACTTCTCACCTATCCCAATAAGCACGACCAAATCCTTTTTGGATCGGTCAAACAAGCCTGGAATATGGGATGCGTCGCCGTCGGTGCCACGATCTACTTCGGATCACATGAGAGCGACCGCCAAATCACCGAAATCAGTAAATGTTTCGAGATGGCCCATGAACTGGGCATGGCGACAATCCTCTGGTGCTACTTGCGCAATCCTGCTTTTAAAGTAGGGGATAAAGATTACCACGACGCAGCCGACCTTACAGGCCAAGCCAACCATCTCGGCGTCACTATCCAAGCCGATATCGTCAAACAAAAACTTCCGACCTGCAATGGGGGATTTAAGGCTCTCAAGTTTGGTAAGCAGACCGAGAAGATGTATACGTCTCTCTGCTCGGATCACCCCATCGATCTCGTCCGCTACCAAGTCGCCAATGATTATATGGGTCGCATCGGGCTCATCAACTCAGGCGGACCATCAGGTAAGAACGATCTAGCTGACGCTGTCGAAACGGCGATCATCAACAAGCGCGGCGGGGGAATGGGGCTCATTTCCGGGCGCAAAGCGTTCCAAAAACCCATGAAAGACGGCATTGAGCTCTTACACGCCATCCAAGAAGTCTATTTAAGCAAAGACGTCACCGTCGCTTAAGCCGATAAATTTACGATCATTCCTCTGAAAAGAACTGAAATCTGCTTTTGCTTTTCAACATTTATATCGTTATGGTCAACGTGCAGTTGGGGTATGTAGCCACCGATGAACTCTTGAGCCTTGCTGCTAGGCGTGACAATAAGTGATAAAGAGTTAAAAAAAATGGCTGCAACTTTGTGGCGAGAATCTCCACTAGCATTCACTGTAAGTCCATACTGTCGATATAAATCGACTTTCTCATTATCAGAATCATCCCAAGTTTTACTTAGAACCTTCCTAAGCTCCTGCACTAAAATCTCAACAACATTTTTTGCATAGCTCGACATTGTATTGCTAGGGATGGAGACAAAACCTAGTTTAGTAGGTACTTGTACATCGGGTCCATTTCGACCAAGGTCTGGGATCATCTCATTCATCATCCCTTCGCAATCTTTATTCCAATGTTGGATTGGAGCTCCTGGAAGATTTGTGGTCGTTTGAGGAGTGGAAAATAACTGATTTACAGCATAAGCGACCAAATAAACGCGGCTGATCGCTACAGGGTGAGTACTATAGGGATCGCCGTCAGAACAAGATAAAAAATTTCCATGAGAGCGTAAGTAACCAATAAGTCCAATTCCTGCTGCGGGCCCTAGTAACAAAACGCCGAGGACATCAGCCGCCGTTTCACTTATGCGATTGATAAAGTAATCCTTGAGTAAGAGCTCTATCTGAGTGGATTCGGGTAATTGGGATAGGAGAGTTTGCCTTAAAGAGGAGATAAGGCCATTTGATCCGAGTCCTTCAAGGATGTCGTGGCTAATTTCATGGGCGAGACATGTCCATCCTATAACTCCTTTATCTTTAAACCGTCCAGGAAGAGAAACAATTTGTACCCAGTCAGAATTTTCAGTAGGAAAAGGCCTTGCAAGCGTGTATGGGCCATTTTGTGCTGATGATCCTTGTCCCCATTTTGCAAGGGGAGACAAACCAAGCCTTGTTGGTTGATACGAGGAGTTTAACCGAAAAGCATTCCATAAATCTGTTACCAGCACATTTAAAGCCTTCAGTTCAGCTCCGGGAGTTGAGCTATTTTGCAAAATGACTTCTTGTATATCGTATTTTAACAAATACAAATTCCTAATCTTCTTTTGTGTTTCAACAGAGTTCGGCTGCTTCTCCAAAACGAAAATGTCTGTTTGTAATTTAGACATATATTCTAGGGCACGATTAACAAAAAAACTTTTATGTGAATTGGGCAAGGTATTTGCAGGTTTTTTTAGGAGAGATGGCCAACAACTGGATGGTTGGGTGTTCTCAAAGGCTGTTGTAGACGTTGATTCTTGTTTTAGAAAATCGAGATTGGGATAAGGATTTTGCCCGTTTACAAGGCCGGGTGAGGTAGATTTTGTAAACATAGAATGGTTATTGGAAATATCTGACATAGCAACCTCCTGCAGGTTAAAAATAAAAATTTTATATCGCTGCAGGATTTTGCGCTAAGAAAATATTTACTCTACTATTTCTTTTTGGACTTCAGCACCTTGAGGATTTTTACAAGAACAACGGCTTGTATCACAGATGCTGTGACAAGCGTGAGGAATAGTATCCCTCCGATTGTCATAAAACTTTTCATCGTCCCACACATCATATTCATTGGCATTGATCCATCCATACATTTCTCCTTATAGTTTTTGTTTATTTAATCTCAGGGCATTCCACACAACGGAAACAGAACTTAAAGCCATCGCGGCACTCGCAAATATAGGGCTAAGAAGCAGGCCAAAAAAGGGATATAAGACGCCCGCTGCAATCGGAATGCCCAGCACGTTATAGATAAAGGCGAAGAGGAGATTTTGGCGGATGTTGCGCACCGTGGCGATACTTAGCCTTCTCGCCCGGGTAATCCCTCGAAGATCGCCTTTAATGAGCGTGACATCGGCACTCTCCATGGCAATGTCCGTTCCGGTACCCATGGCGATCCCGACATTGGCTTGCGCAAGAGCGGGAGCATCATTTATCCCATCTCCCGCCATAGCAACAATATGGCCTTGCGCTTGGAGTTCTTTGACGATTCTGCTTTTATCTTGGGGGAGTACCTCAGCCTTAATTTCATCGATACCTATTGCTTTTCCGATGGCCAGGGCGGTCGCATGATGGTCTCCCGTGAGCATGACGATATCTATTTTTTCCTGGTGGAGAAGACGGATAGCTTCTGCTGTCGTTTCTTTGATGACGTCCGAGGCAGCGAGAAGGCCTATCGCTTTTCCACTCTGCGCCACATATAAAACCGTTTGTCCTTCCTTGCGTAACGCTTCGGCTTTTTCCATCCATGCATCGAGGGCAACGCCTTGCTCCGACATCAATTTTTGATTGCCGATCAGGACTATTTTATCTTCAATTATTCCTCGCACGCCTTTCCCAGTGATCGATTGGAAATCTTTCACGGGAAGAAGAGAAAGCCCTTTTTCTTTTGCCTTGGATACAATAGCTAAGGAAATAGGATGCTCGCTGAGCGCTTCCAAGCTTGCACTGAGCTGAAGTAGGTCCTCAGGAATGATATGGTTGAGACGGATTTTCCCTTCGGTCAATGTGCCTGTTTTATCCACGATGAGGGTGTCGACTTTAGCTAGAATCTCAAGAGCTTCGGCATTTTTGATCAAGACTCCTTCGAGGGCGCCTTTGCCGATCCCCACCATGATCGACATCGGAGTGGCAAGCCCCAGAGCACAGGGACAGGCGATGATGAGAACAGCCACGGCGCAGATGAGTCCATAGGCAAAAGAGGGAGCAGGTCCAAAAAATCCCCAAATGAAAAAAGAGAGAATGGCCACTAGGATCACGGCCGGTACAAAATATCCCGCAATAGTGTCAGCCAACTTTTGAAGGGGCGCGCGGCTGCTTTGCGCCTCGCTGACCATATGGACGATGCGGGCCAGCAGCGTTTCGCTACCGACGCGCTCTGCCTGCATGACGAAGCTGCCGGTTCCATTGAGAGTGGCTCCGGTAACTTTATCTCCCTTTGTTTTTTCGGCGGGGATGGATTCTCCGGAGATCATCGATTCATCGATAACGCTTTGCCCGTCTAAAATAATGCCGTCGACAGGAACCTTTTCTCCGGGGCGAACGCGTAATTTGTCGCCCTTTTTGATCGCATCCAAATCGATCATTTTTTCTTGGCCGTTATCCAAAATAAGGGTGGCTGTTTTGGGCGCTAGGCTCAACAATTTTTTTATCGCTTTACTAGTCTTAGCTCGGGCTCCGAGCTCTAGCACCTGGCCTAACAAAACGAGAACTGTGATGACGGTGGCCGCTTCAAAATAGACGGCAACTTGGCCTCCTTGGCGGAAAGAGGCGGGGAAAATGGAGGGGAAGAAGGTCGCGACGACGCTATAAAGATAAGCAGCTCCGATGCCTAGAGCAATCAGAGTGAACATATTTAGCTTTCGGGTAACAATCGATCGCCATCCTCGTTGAAAAAAGGGAAAACCTGCCCACAAAACAACCGGCGTTGCCAGTAGTGCTTGAAAGAGATTGGGTAAAAAAGGAATGGGAAGCGTTAATACAGCCGCTATCCAAAGGCGACGCGTCATGTTTTTAAGTTCGGGATCTTCATGGCTAGTGGAACCCGGGATGGGCTCCAAGCTCATTCCGCAAATGGGACACGCGCCAGGAGTTGGCCGCCGGATTTGAGGATGCATGGGGCAGGTGTATTCCGTCTGCTGCATAGACATCCCCATACCAGGTCTATCTTTAAAATGTAATTAAGAGTAATTTTAATTATTCCATGAAATGGTTATTTTTCTTAGGACTGACTGTTCACTGTAGCGCCATGACAAATATGGATATGCCGATGCACGGAATGTATGGCACCTATCCCATGGATCGCGATGCTACTGGGACCAGTTGGATGCCAAGCTCAACGCAAATGCCCACCATCCACAAAATGCATGAAGATTGGTTTTTTATGATCCATGGCTTTGCCATGGTCATTTATGACCACCAAGGGGGCCCTCGTGGCGCCAGTGAATTTCTTAGCGAAAATATGTTCATGTACACGGCGCAAAAGGATGTGGGGCGGGGCACATTTGCTTTTCGGAACATGATCAGTTTTGAGCCTGCGACGATGGAGTGCAAGGGATATCCGTTGCTTTTACAGACAGGAGAGACCTGCAATGGGGTAAAACCTCTTATTGATCGGCAGCATCCACATGACTTTCTGATGGAATTAGCAGCTCTTTATACAATGCGGTTTTCAACAAAAAATTCTCTCTTTGCCTATTTAGGATACCCGGGCGAACCAGCGCTGGGACCGCCAGCTTATATTCATCGGTTTTCCGCTTTTTACAATCCGGAAGCACCCATTACCCATCACTGGCTCGATTCCACGCATATCACTTTTGGCGTAGGAACCCTGGGATATGTTCACGATTGGTTAAAAATCGACGCCTCTATTTTTACAGGAAGAGAGCCCGACCAACACCGCTGGAATTTTGATCGGCCTCGGATGGATTCTTACTGCGGCCGCGTTTCCGTAAATCCAACAGAAAATATCGCAGCGCAAATAAGCTACGGATTTATTAAAAGTCCCGAACAGTTAGACCCTAAAGTCAATACTTATCGCACGACAGCTTCGATCAGTTATAACAAAGCCTGGGAGACGAGCAATTGGCAAATCACGGCGGCGTGGGGAAGAAATCATAATAGTCCCGGGCGCATTTTGAATGGAGCGCTTCTGGAATCGGCCGTGGATATTCAGGACAACCACGTGATTTTTGGGCGTGCCGAATATGTAGCAAAAGACGACTTATTTATTGAACCCAGTCCGCATGCAGGCAAATCCTTTAACGTGGGAAAGATCGACCTGGGATACATCTTTGAATTTCCTCTTATTCCCTATACGCGCTGGGGACTTGGCTTTGTGGGGAGTGCTTCCTTTGTTCCCAAATCGATCAAATCCGCTTATGGCGGAACGCCTTTGTCTTATATGACTTTTTTGAGGATCGATTTAAGCAAATCTTAAGCGTTCGATCTATTTTGGCGCTGGCACAGAAGCGAATCTAAAATTTCTGAGCTCTCGCGATCTACCTTGCCATCATAGATTTTGGGTCTAAAATGCATCTGGAATGCGCGGACGACGTTTTGTGTTTCGGGATCGAGGCTGCCATTTTGTGGAACTTTATAGCCACATTTTTGGAGATTTTTTTGCATCCAGGGCACACTTGTTCCTTGGGGCAAATCGGAGTATATACGATCGGTTTGAGGATTAGGCCAGACTCCGACTCCACGTCTAGCAAGATCGTGCCAGGGAAACTGAGGGCCAGGATCAACTTTACGCTGAGGCGCTACATCGGAATGGCCTACAATGTTTTCTGGATCAAGTTTCCATCTCTTGATGATATCCCGAGCCAAAATCGTGAGAGTTTCTATTTGCTCTAGAGGAAATGTGTGCCATTGTTTATTCGTATAGAAAAAATTTTTCCCTTCTAAATAGTCGCCTATCCAACGTTGAGAGTGAATCATCGAGCTCCACAGATAGCAAAGATTTGGCCAAGATGGCTCAGGAGGGGTCCATCCATGGGTGTAGCCCCAATTAACATTTTCTATCCCGATGGAAAATGAGTTCACATCATCGATCCCTCTCCAATGGCTGACACCGGCGTGCCACGCTCTTTTCGACTCGTCCACAAGCTTGTAAGTTGTATCGCCATTCGGAGGGATGAGATAGTGGGCGCTGACTTCTTTTGCCTTTGAAGTCAATATCGCCAAAGCTTCATCGGTCGGACATGCGGTATAATGCATCATCAGGAAAAGCGGTGTGCCGCTATTTTTTCTCTCTCCGAAATTGGGAGACGGTCGATTTTCAAAGTAGATAGCTGACATATTTTAAGCCTTTTTGAGACTCAATAATACCAACTATATGATTTAGCGAATCATCTTGATGATTTGCTTGAGCGGCTTGTCATCGGCCTTAAAATGTTTTTTCTTCTTTTGGGGAATGGGAGCTTCTTCCACGTGGGAAGTCGAAGAGTCCCAAGGGAAGGGTTTTTTAGCGGGAGGCGTTTTGGCATCGCCATCGGGCAAGGCCCCCAGTTTATTGACAAGTTCGCCGAGAAGCGCGCCTGCAGGGCCTCCTAGAGCGCCGCCCGCAGCGGCTTTTTTCTGCCAGAGCATGAGGGCTGCTACTTTTGCCGTTGCAGCGCCGGTATTGATTTTAACGTTGGAAAGTGTTCCGGTGATGGGGACGTGGAGGACGTATTTTTGGGGAAGATCTTTAATGCCAAACGCTTTGCGGAGAGCATCAGCAGTGAGCCCTAAAATCATCTGTACGTCGTTTTTAGGGAGGTCAATGGTGCCCCATAAACAAACATCATAGGTATCAGCGATGAGGATTTCTGTGCGTTCCCAATCGATGACGCCATTTTGGACGTGGAGGTCGATGGGGGCAAACCAAAGATGGAGGGAATCATTCTTAGATTTTTGAGAAAATTTGAGGATGCCGAGGGTCACATTGAGATTTCCTTCGTTGCGGCAAGTAATCTTACCCAGTTCGATGCGAGCTGAGGGGATTTGTATTTGATTAAGATTCATTGGAAAAAGTGGAAAAGCGAACCCTTGAGGCTGAACTTCGATCGTGATGGGAGCCTCGGCACTTTCAACGGCCAGGTCGAAGAGTTCGCGGCTAAGCTCGGGGGTCATCTGAAGCTGGGCGTAGAGAGGTTGGCTGAGCGTGAGAACGCCATTGGTGACAAGGCCTTGCAGAGATGCTTTAGCTGTGTCGCTCGTGAGATTGAGGGTAAGAGGACCACTGCCATTTTTCACATCTGCCGTGATAGTCGCGTCGATGGTGGGACCCAGGGCGGTAGAGAGAGGAAGGCTAGCTTTGCCGATGGCGCGGGAGAGAAGATCTAAAGCAGATGTGGGAAATCGCTGAACTTTCATGGAAAGATGGGTGGTTTGCTGCGTCGGATCAAAGTTTCCTTCTGCTTGCACGAGTCCTTTAGGCGGCATGATGCTGCTGAGTTTAAAATCGAGGGGAGCACCTGGCTTTGTCTGAGAGATCTGCCATTTGATGTCTTTCAAGGAGGTGGCGGTTCCTGTGGCTTTTTCGGTGAAGGAAATTTCATCAATGGAAAGATCTCCTGCTACTTGAATATCTGCAAAAGTGGGCGTCGCCTTCAGGGGAAATGTGAGGGCTGTCAAACGGAGGTTGACTTGTGCATTCTGGGTGAGCGTAAAGGGTCCGGGCCTTTGATTGAGGCGAATGTCGATTTTATCATAACCGTCGGGAGTGAGTGTCCACTTGACAGAAGCAGGTTTCATCAAAAGGAGGGTGTCGTCTTTATTTTCGAGCATGGCTGAAAAGTTAAGAACATCACTTTCTCCTTGTACAGAAATTTGTTGGGCTTGAGGAGATGCCGTGCCTTGGAAGGCAAGTGTTAGGGGCATATCGAGAAACGGGGCGATCCAATGAGAAAGAGTGCCATTGAACTCGGCCGACTTTTGGGCAGGGTTCACACGACTTGCGAGCTGGACTGCGGCTCCGTTATAGGTAGTTTCTAATTGAACGTCGATCAAAGAGCCTTGTTTTTGAAAGGCGAGCGTCAGATTTTCTAGAGTGATATCAGGAAGCGCGAGAAGGGGAGTCGTCATAGATCCCTGATCGGGAGAGGAGAGTTTAAGGTTCATCTGCAGCGGCTGGAGAAGCTGCGTAGATTTCGCGAGAATGGTGAAATTCCCCTGGGAGAAGTCATGCGTTGATATATCGGCAAACCACGGCTCAATTTTTAATTCGGGCAGGGTTATGCCCGAGCATTGCACCAGAGCGCGGATGGCAAAAGCGTCTTGATGAGCCAATGCGAGTTGAAATTCAGGAATGGTGATATCCAATTCAACTGGGGCAGAGGATTTGAGAAGGCTGGGGGAAAGCTTTAAGTAGATGTTGGCTGGAGCCACCAAGGTGACGGTGGAGGTGTCCGTTTGCGTTGCTATCTTAGCAGAGAACTGAGGAGAATTAGCATCGAGATTGACTTTGAAGAGGTCGGCTCGCATGTGGAGATCGAGATTAATATCGATGACACTTCCGATGATTTCGGTAGCAAGTCCTCTGTAGCTTACGGGGGCTAGTTGGTCGAACACTTGTACGGGAAACTTGTGAAGGGCAGCTGTCACATCGATTTGTGAATGGGGGATCAGTGTTCCTTCCAGTTGAAGATTACCCTGAGCGGAGGCCGCCGTCGCAGTTGTTTCCATTTTTCCGCTAGCGTCGCGGCTAAGCTTAACCTCAACATCTGTGAGAGATACAGTCGGCAATTGAGGAGCTTGAAAGTCAAACATCCCTCGGTGGAGCTCGAGATCGCCGGTAAAATCTAAATCCACATTAGGGACCATCGCTAACTGAGGAATAAACCCTGCAGGCGCCAGCGAAATAGCAGTGGGAGAGGTTGTAGAAGCATAAAATGTGGCTTTGGGCTGCTCGATGACGAGATGACCGATCTCATGGTGGGTGAGAATTTTCCAAAGAGATGCGTCTGTCGTTAGAGAAGTGCAGGAAAAAAGTTGATTGTTTTTGCTATCTCGAATTTGGAGATTGGTGATCGTTTGCCCGTTTCTCCAACTGAGTTTAAGTTCGTCTACCTGAACTTCAACGTGGTAGAATCGATCGGCCAGTTTAATGGCCATATGCTTTCCCCAAGAGGTGGAAAGGATGGTAGGCGTAAAGGCGATGAGAGCGATGATAAGGACGGCTACAACGAGTAAAAATTTAGCTAAGAATTTCACTTAAAATACCTCAAAATTGCGGTGATTGTTTTGGCATCACAGATGGTTCCATCTTCAATCATTTTTTTTGCCTCGGCAGGCGTAGTAATACGCAGATCGATGAGATGCGAGTCATCGGCGACAAGACGGCTTTCTTCAAGTTCTGTTGCGACAAAAAGATGGACGTATTCGGAAGATAGTCCTGGAGCGACAAAAAGCCCACCCATCGAAGTTAGCTTCTTGGCACGGTAGCCGATTTCTTCTTGGAGTTCACGCTGAGCGCAGGTTGAGGCATCTTCACCTGGATCAAATAGCCCTGCGGGAATCTCAACAAGTATACGATTAACGGAGCGGCGCCATTGCTCGATTAAAATAATGTTTCCGTCTTTGTCGATGGGAAGAACAGCGACAGCCCCTGGATGGATAATCATCTCCCAAGTTTTGGGGGAATGACCCTCAGCAAAAATGACATCACGCCGAAGCTGAACGTAAGGACCTTGGTAGATCCATTCTTGCTGAACCCTGGCTTCTTTTTCTCGGCGCCTTTGCGCCTCAGCATTTTTACCCATAGATGACATTATATAGAAAACCGATATTAACCCGAGTTTTGGGTTTTTTTCATAGAGCCTTGCACATCTAGCGGTCTCTTTTTGATAAATTTTGACGAATCCATAGGCACCTTCTGAGCAATCCTTTATGAAAAAACCCAAAACTCAGGTTATTAGAGTGTGAGCGTGTAAGCTATTATTTCACCTGAGCGTCCCGGAAGAGCGAGAGGCCCCACTTTTTCCGCAGGAAACTCTCCTTTCAAGCCTTGGAAGGTCGTTTCGCTGATCAAAACTTGCGTATGAAGATCTCTGGTTGCCGCTTGGAGACGAGAAGCAATATTAACGGTATCTCCAATGGCTGTATACTCCATGCGTTGCTCGGAGCCGATGTTGCCAACGACGGCAGCCCCCGTGTGGATTCCAATACCGATTTCTAAGGTGGGCTTGCCTTCTTTCAGCCATTTTTCACCCAGTATTTTGACAGACTTTTGCATGGCGATGGCGGTTAATACAGCATTTTTTTCTTGAATAGGATCATCGAGCGGCGCTCCAAATTCAGCCATGAGTCCGTCGCCAATAAATTTATCGAGAGTTCCGCCGTGAGAGAATATCGCCTCTAACATCTGCTCAAAATATTCATTGAGGAGCGCGACAACATTTTCAGGAGTCATTTGCTCGGCGAGATGGGTAAAATGGCGAATATCGGCAAAAAGAACTGTGATTTTTCTACGTTCTCCCTCTAACTTCGTCGGAGTGTCGGATTTCATGATTTTCTCAAACACTTGGCTAGAGACATAGCGGGCAAAGCTAATTTTTAATCGTTCGCGCTCTTTGAGGCCTTTTTCCATATCGTTGATGGCTTCGGCGACTTCATTAAACTCATCATGGGTTTTAAGGTGCACTTGTTTATCGAAATTTCCTTTTTCGATTTCACGGACTGTCTCAGAAATTTTGGATAAAGAGGAAGACGCTTGCTTAGATAGGATAGAAGCGGAAATAAAGGCCAGGAGGAATGAGGCTAATAATCCAGGAATTTCAAACAAAAGGATCATATGACTTTTTGCTAAAACATCGCTGGCCCGCATATCGGCCCCTACGGTTGTCACATATTTTCCGTCTTTATCAAAAACGGGTGCATACCCACTGAGCCATATACCCCATCGGTCGTAATCGAATTCATCGAGAGCTTTGGGCTTGTTGATGTGTTTAGTGACGGGAATGAGCGCGGGATCCAAATCAGGATCTCCTGCATGAGAAATATCCGCAGGATTTTCTTCAGCATCGACTCCATAGATGAAAGATTTGGGATCAGAGGGATTGAGAGTTTCCGTATAGAGATAGCGGATGTAGACATCCTCGCGCCGATTCGCATCGCGGGTTTTTCGAAGCTGCTGAACGAGGGTTTTATAAGCCTCGGAATTCTCATCCGAGCGAGATTTGATTTGTTTGAGAAGTTCTGGATCTATTGTGGAGGCTGTTGTCGCAGCGATACTGAGCACTTTGCTCTGCATTTCGTGGAAGATAAAATCTTGCATCTCTGCATAGACGATGCTTAAGGCAAGGAGTGTGCTAACGCCGGCAACGGATAGAAAAGCGAGATATAGCTTTGTACGGTACTTCACATCCGCACATTAATCTAATCAGTCTTTTTTTTCTTCTCGTTTGCTATTTTTGATTTCTTCGTCGTCTGGCTCTTTCACGGAGTAGGGAGCTTTTCTTTCTTCTGTTTTTTTCTTTTCTGAAGATGAAGAAATCGGATTTGTATCTTCGTCTTGATCGGCTGTTGCACAATGCTTTTTCAAACCAAAAGCAAATTCAGCGACTTTTTCGGCGTCTGAATAATCCTTTTTGAAGAAGTTTTTCCTAATCTCTTGCCCATTTTTGTTATAACAGAGTCGGCATTTTAATTTGCCGCTGGTAAATAGCTGGGCATGAGTGGGTTTTTCGCCGATGCTGCGCGGATCAAAGAAGTAATGAGATTTTTGCCCTTTTATGAAGTCAGTCTCAGATAAGCCAGAAGATTCTTCAATGGTAATCGTAAACTCGGTTAGGTTTTTAAAGTCTTCTTCATGACCTTCAATCATCGCCTGTATTTTTGCAATAAACGCGTTATCGAATTTATCCAAGGAAATATCCCGAAATTTATCATCGCCAAAGTCCTTCAATCTTATTCCCTTAATCGTGAATCTGCGATCGCCGACTACAAGAGTGCTTGCTTTCTCTTCCTGGTCAAAAGTAAAACCAGTTGATGTTAATTTACTCACGGTAGGAGGAAGCTGATTGTTGTTATTGTTAGTAGTAACGGTATTTTCCATAATTAATTTATCCTTAGCTATTATTATATATTATTTTAACTCGTAAGTCAATTGAGATATTATGTCTAAAGTCCTTCTTTATGAAGGACTTAGTTAATATTGGTGGATAAGCCTTTACCTTAATGATTGTTAATTAGCGAGTTACGGCTACTCTACAGTGACGGATTTGGCAAGGTTCCGGGGCTGGTCGATATCGGTACCCCGAATGCGGGCGATATAATAGGCCAGAAGTTGGCAGGCTACCGAATAGGGGATGGTCGCGAGTTCATTACAGATAGACGGAATATATAGCACATCGTCCGCGATGCGCTCTACTTCCGTAGAGCCTTCAAAGGCGATCGCCAGGAGTGGGCCTCCGCGGGCTTTGATTTCGGATAGATTGCTGAGGGTCTTTTCGTAAGTCAGTCCACTTCCGCAGAGGCCGATCACTGCCAGGTCGGGATTGATGAGGGCGATGGGACCATGCTTCATTTCGCCGGCAGGATAGGCGGTTGCATTGAGGTAGGAAATTTCTTTGAGCTTAAGCGCTGCTTCGAGAGCCGTGATGTACATGTAATGCCGACCTAGGAAGAAAAAGTGTTCAAAGCGAGCATATTTTTCCGCGAGCTTGGCGATTTGATCGCTTTGTTTTAAGACTTCTTCGACAACGCTGGGGAGACGGCGGATTTCAGATAAGAAAGCCTGTCCTTCTTCACAACTGACGTGGCGAAGTCTTCCCATGAGAAGGCCAAAAAGAGAAAGAACTGTGATTTGGCTGGTGAAGGCTTTGGTGGAGCAGACGCTGATTTCTGGGCCAGCGCGAAGAAAAATCACCCCATCGGCTTCACGTGTGAGGGTCGAGTTACGGACGTTGCAAATGGCGAGGACTTTAGCCCCTTTGCGTTTGACTTCGCGTACAGCGGCGATCGTGTCGAGGGTCTCGCCGGATTGGCTAATCGCGATGACGAGGGTGTCTTCGGAAATGATCGGATTGCGGTAGCGGAACTCTGAGGCAATTTCAGCATGAGTGGGAATTCTCGCTTTGTCCTCTAAGAGTAGAGCAGCTATCGAGCCTGCATGCCAAGAAGTACCGCAGGCTAAAATGAGGATCCGTTTGACCGATTGGAGCTCTTGAGGAGTGAAAGCAAAATTCTCGAATTCAACCGAACCAAACTCTTCAATAAATCGGCTATGAACAGCTTTCGTGATTGTCTCTCCCTGTTCGAAGATCTCTTTGAGCATGTAGTGCTCAAAATCACCCTTCGAATGCGCCATATTTTCGAGTGTGAGCCGCTCCACGGCTTTTTCTATGCGGGTATGGCTATCATCAAAGACTTCGATTTGATCGCAGCGGATGACCGCGACTTCATCGTTCTTGAGAAAAAGGACATCGAGATCCGAATGCTGAAAAGCATTGGGATCGGAAGAAAGGAAAGTTTCGCCGGTAAGGGGACGATGTCCCACCGCCAAAGAGTTTTCTCTTGCAGAGGCGACAATATAATCGGGATGATTTTTGTGGATCGCGGCGATCGCCCAAAATCCTTGTAAGAGCCCGATGGCTTTTTGGAAAGCCGTAACGAAATCGCCTTCATAAAAATGAGAGATGAGTTGAGCGATCACTTCGGTGTCTGTGTCCGATCGAAAGACGGTCCCTCTGGCTCGGAGCATCTCGCGCAGTTGGTGGTGGTTTTCGATGATTCCATTGTGAACGACAGCGATGTGGAAATGCTCATCGAACTGAGGATGGGCGTTATCTTTAGAAGGCACCCCATGGGTTGCCCAACGTGTATGGGCGATAGCTAGGTCTAGCTTTTTCGGAATCCATGCTTGTTCAAGGTTCCGGAGTTTGCCCACTTCCTTGCAATAGAGGAGTTCTCCATCGACGACGCCGGCCAGCCCCGCAGAGTCGTAGCCTCTATATTCTAGTTTTTTTAATCCTGTGATGCAAATCTCGGCCGCATCATCGGGGCCTATATACCCAAAAATTCCACACATGTTATAGCTCGATTTTAAACCCATCGTAGCACAAACAGGAAGCCTTGGAAATGCAAAATAATTTATCACCAAAAACAGTCGCTGAGTCTGCTGTTGAAAACCATACCTATAAAATTTTTCCTAACGATCTAAACTCGTATGGGACGGCGTTTGGGGGAATGATTATGGCGATCTGCGACCGGGTGGCTCTCGTCGTAGCCGAACGGCACAGCAAAAAAACATGCGTGACGGCCTCCATCGATTCTGTGCATTTTTTACAGCCAGCAGGGCAGGGCGATATTCTTCTTTTTAAAGCAGCGATCAACCATGCTTGGAACACGTCGATGGAGATCGGCGTGCGCGTTGAAGCCGAGCATTATGTCACGGGGGAGAAACGACATATTTTATCCGCTTATTTTACGTTTGTTGCTTTAGACGAAAAAAAGAAGCCCATTGAAGTTGCCAAAGTACTAGCCCAGTCTCCCATCGAAAAAAGGCGCTTTCAGGAAGCTATCGATCGGCGTGAAATACGAATCAGGGATGCGAAAGAGAGGAAAAAGAAGCGCAGCGTTCCGCTCTGATCGCTAAAAATAAAGGAAATTCTTCCCTGGCTCTGTTTTCCATCCGGGCTGCTCCGCCTGTGCTTTTTTTATCAGATACCCACTCTTCCATGTCTGTGATAGCAAACCCCGCTTGATGCAGCCATTGGCTATAGGTGGAAAGAGGATGATGGTATGTCGTGGTTTCGACCGTGCCTTTTTGCCCCGGATGCGTCTGAATGGGTATAGACATGGGGGTCAGATACCGATCGATGCGGCGATATTGGAGCTTTTTTGCTTCGTCGATGCCCCAGCTCGATTGGCGGGGGATGCGGAAGCAGGGATGGCTCAAAACGAGGACTAGGCGTCCGTCTTTTTTTAAGAGGGGAGCGATGTTTTGGAAGGCGAGGTCGCCTCGCTCAATGTTCTGCAAAGCGAGGATGATCGTGGCTGCGGTAAAACTCTCCTTCTCTAAAGGGAAGGGTTTGGTCGCATCAGCAACGAGGAATGTATGTTTCGATTTTTGCTTGGCGGCGGTGATGAGGGAAGGGGAGGCATCGGCACCAACGTAATCGACGCCTTTTGGAAGACTGCGTGCTAAGATCCCTTGTCCGCAGGCGACATCCAGAAGACGATCTCCGGGAGATAACTTTAATAGTCGCAGTACACCAGGTAGAATGACACTTTGGTGATAATAGTGTCCCTTTTCGCCGACGACGCGGTCGTACCAGGTATGGGAGCTCTCCCAAGAACTACTCGTCACCTTTACCTTCATGTTCGAGTTTGCGGTTCCACTCGGGCTTTTTAAACCAGAGGATGATGGAGGGGCCGACGCAGACAAGGATCATGCCGATGACCAAGAAACTCACAAAGAATGTCGTATTTTCCGCGGCGATGAGCGATGGGGGAAAGAACCCAATGAAGAGAGCAAAAAGCGAACTTAAAATCCCTAGGCCGGATGTGATCCAAACTCCCAGTTTACCTCCAGGAATGCGATAAGCGCGTGGCACATCGGGTCGTTTATAGCGGAGCTTAATCGCCGCAGCAAACATGAGTAAATACATTACGAGGTAGACCTGAGCGACAAGGACGGTTAAAATCCAGTAGGCGCTGCTGGCTGTGGGCATGTAGACAAAAAGAAGACTGAGCGCGGTCACGACGATCGCTTGCAAAAAGAGGAGGTAAGAGGGCATCCCATGCTTATTGAGCCTGCGGCAGCGGGGAGGAAGATCTCCCGTTTCTGCAGCGGCGAGCACGCCTCGTGTGGGCCCCACGATCCATGTGCTGAGCGAGGCAATCGCTCCGATAACAATGAGGCCGCCCATGATACCCAGCAAACTACGGAGGTTATAAGCATCGACAAAGGCAGCGATGGCTTGCATCGTTCCCGCTGTCAAACTGATATCATTCTGAGGAATTACCATCGAAATGGCCAAAACGCCCAAAGTGGACAAGCCCAGCACCAAGAGAACGGTGAGCAAGATTGCGCGGGGGTAGTTCCGTTTAGGATCTTTCACATCCCGAGCATGAATAGCGGACATTTCTAAGCCGCAGAAAGAAAGGATAATTCCTGTGAAAAAGACGAGCTGCGTGGGGCTTGACATGTCAGGAAAAAAACCATCCCAAGAAAAGTTGACATGAACTGGCGAACCGCCGAAGTACCAGGCAAGGCCCACGGCAATGATGAAAAGTCCGGGGATAAACGTTCCGAGTACAACGCCAACGGAGCTAATCCAGGCCGATGTTCGAATACCTAATAAGTTAACTAAAGTGGCAATCCAAAAAATAGTGACGCCAAAAAAGAAGATAAAAAATTTACTTTCGGCAAGGGCGGGATTAAAAATATAGGAAACAGAAGCCGCGATGAATCCGAGCATGGTTGGATACCAGATGACGTTCTCGACCCACAAACACCAAATAGATAGAAAGCCCAGACGATGTCCAAAAGCCTCTTTGACCCAGGCGAAGACCCCGCCGCTTTTAGGCCAGCCAGTAG
>VFSW01004339.1_pt1 | contig 21184 bp, 14 predicted proteins | sample 5358111 | NCBI WGS metagenome assembly VFSW01 (sample SAMN11554181, study PRJNA540505) | mine drainage metagenome | isolation source: sediment from site ElyBrook_90M | place: USA: Ely Copper Mine, Vershire, VT | collected 2017
CTTGGACTTCAGTGCAATGGTGATCGGACAGAAAGGTGAGTTGTTGTGCATTTTCAACGCCTTCTGCCACACTTTTCAAATCGAAACTCTGGGCTAGAGACAGGATGAGTCGGGTGTAAAGTGCATTCCCTTTGCTATGACCGAGATCGGTCAAAAGAGAACGATCCACCTTGAGGGTGTCGATTTTCAGTTGGTGGAGGGTGTTGAGCGAAGAAATCCCTGAGTCGAATCCGTTGATGGCGATACGAATCCCCAGGTTCTTGAGCGACTGAATCACCGTAAAATGACGACTGCGGTTTTCCGTAAAGATGTGCCGTGCCAGTTCAAACTCCAGCCAACAGGGTTCCATACCGGTTTGGCGCAGGACCTTTTCCACCATGACCAAAAAACCGTCATGATTGAACTGCTTGTACGTCAGATTGATGGCCAGTTTGATGGGGTCTTGGCCCCGTGCACACCAGGATTTCCACTCCTGGCAGGCCGTGGTGAGGATCCATTCGCCCAGGGGAATGATCAATCCCGAATCTTCCAGGGAAGAAATGAAATCCGAGGCCTGTAACAAACCGTGCTGGGGATGCTGCCAGCGGAGTAATGCTTCAACCCCGATGACCTTCCCGGAGGATAGGTCAAACTGAGGTTGGTAACTCAAGGAATATTCCTGGTAGTCCAATGCTTGAAGGGTTTCCGCTTCGATTTTACTGGCTTGGATATCGGTGGAATCCAGATGTGGACTGAAGAAGCGAAATTGATTTCTGCCGGACTTTTTTGCCACATACATGGCGGTATCCGCCTTCTCCAGTAACTCGTCTGCGGACAGTTCGGCACGGTGAGAAGCGATGCCAATGCTGACGGATAAGTTTACCAGCCCCAATTCCTGAAGGAAGACCGGTTGGGAAACCGTATCCAGAATCTTTTTGGCGAGGGTTTCGAGATCACTGGTCAGGTGGATATCGGTGAGAATGATGGCAAATTCATCGCCTCCCAGACGGGCAACCGTATCTGTTTCACGGATGGACGTGACCAGTCGTTCGGCAGTGGTTCTAAGGAGTTGGTCACCGGCGGCATGACCCATGGAGTCATTGATCTGTTTGAAATGATCGATGTCGATGAACATGACCGTTACGCCGGTTTTCTGGCGTTTTCCGTGGAGGATGGCCTGTTCCAGGCGGTCATTGAGAAAGAGACGATTGGGCAGACCCGTGAGCGGATCATGATGGGCCAGATAATGAAGTCTTTTCTCGGACAATTTGATGTCCGAAATGTCGGAAAAAACGATGACAAACCGGGAAGACTCCCGTTTGGAGCGGGTCACTTCACTGGCGCTCAAGTGAGAGGGAAAGATCTCTCCCGATTTACGTCGTTGCCAGACCTCTCCCTGCCATGACCCCTGGGTGGTCAATATGTTCCAAAGCATGGAGAACGTATTTTCCTGTCGCTCAGACAGGAGCATCTGTACCGGGCGTCCGATGACCTCCTCAGCCTGATAGCCCATGATGTTGATAAAAGCCTGGTTGACATGGGTGATCAATAGATCACTGTCCACCATGACGATGCCTTCCAGCATACATTCGAAGACTTTCGAGACCATTTTCAGGCCCACTTCGGTTTTCTTCCGTTCGATCGCATAGTGAAGCGAGCGGATCATCAGGTCGGCTTCAACGAATCCCTTGACGAGATAATCCTGTGCCCCCAGTGAAGCCAGTCGGGAAGCCACGATTTTGTCATTGAGTGCTGTCAGAATGACGATGGGAATATCGGGCGCAACTTCATGGATGCGGTGGAAGGTTTCCACCCCTTGGCTATCCGGCAGCGACAGATCCAGAAGTATGGCATCAAAGGGAGAAGACGTGACACGGGATTCCTCGATGATCATCAAGGCACCGTTCAAGGATTCACAATGAATCAGTTCGATGGGCGGACTCTCACCCAGCAGCATCAGGTTGAATAACCTGGCATCTCCAGGATTGTCTTCGACCAGAAGGAGTTTCATGATTCCGGTAAAATTTGTGGAAGTTTGACGATGGTTAGCCAGAAGGATTCGATGGATTGAACGACTTTGATGAATTGATCGAGATTGACTGGCTTGGTGACATAGCAGTTCACATGCAGGTCATAGGATCGGAGGATGTCGGCCTCTGCTTCAGAGGAAGAAATGACGACGACGGGGATACGTTTGAACTCCGGCGTGGATTTGATGGTGGCCAATACCTCCCGTCCATCGATTTTGGGCAGGTTGAGATCGAGAAGAATAACATCGGGACGGGGCGCATTTTCATAAGGCGCTTCCTGGCGCAGAAAACGCAAGGCTTCCAGACCGTCAGGGACGACGTTCAGGTTATTGTAGAGTTTGCTCTCTGCGAGAGCTTCTTTAGTCAGTCGCACGTCCCCCGGATTGTCTTCCACCAGCAGAAACTCGGCTGGTCGCCCCATCGGTCCGCTCATTTTGTGTGCTCCTTGATCAACGTGAATTGAAACAAAGAACCGGAGCCCTTCGGTGCCGGTTCGACCCATATCTTTCCGTGATGACGTTCCACGATCTTTTTGCACAGTGCCAGACCAATACCCGTACCAGGGTATTCCTTGCGGCTATGCAGTCGTTGGAAGATCGAGAAAACCTGTTGCGCATACTCCGGGGCAATTCCGATGCCATTATCCAGCACGGAAAACAACCAATCCTGTTCCCGTTCCAGGACCTCGATGTGAATTCGGGGAGAGTCCTGGCTGTGGAATTTGATGGCATTGCCGATCAAATTCTGGAATAACTGCACCAGTTGGGTTGTATCGCCATGAACTTCGGGGAGGGGACCATGGGTGACCAGGGACTGGGTGTCTTCCATGGTGCTTTTCAGATTGAAGAGGGCGCGATTCAGAATGAGCTGGATATCCACCAGCTTATGCTGGCTTCCTTGGGTACCAATTCTGGAAAAGGTGAGAAGATCATTGATCAGTTGCTGCATGCGCTCGGCACCATCCACGGCATAGTGAATGAATTCATCGGCATCTGCGTCAAGTTTTCCTTGATAGCGCCGCGCCAGCAACTGGGTGTAACTGGCCACCATGCGTAGAGGCTCTTGCAGATCATGGGAGGCAATATAGGCAAATTGTTCGAGATCCCGGTTGGACCGGAATAATTCCTCTGTCCTTGCGGCGAGGTCAGCCTGGTTGCGCCTGGCTTCCGTGATATCGGTAAATTCGACGACCCATTGCCGAAGGTCCGGCCGGGAGGCATCCATGCCCATGATGGTCACTTTGGCCGGAAAGGCTGGGGTTCCGACCCGGTTCAATTCCACCTCCCCCTGCCATTGTTCCTGTTCGAGGGCGTTGCTGCATAGATCCGCGAAGGAAGGTGAGGCTGCAGGCATGGCCATCAGTTCCGTGAAGGCAGTGCCAATCAAAAGGTTAGGGGGAATGCCAATCAGTCGTCCGGACATCTTGTTGGCATGTTGAATGGTGCCCTCGGAATCGGTAATGACCACGCCTTCGATATTGTCCTGAAAAACCTTGGAAAGAAGGGTGAGTTGTTCGTGTTCGGCGCGAAAATAAGCCTCAGTGGTCAAACTGATGTCAAATAAGGCGATTTTGACAAGGGATAAGGTTCGTTCCAGCGCATCGGTGGGGTGCTCCTCATGAATATGGCGGAGAATCCCCACGAGGTAGTGACAAAAGGCCCCAATGTACCACTCGGGTTTCAGACCGATTTGATGATGTCGTTGGCCCACGAGAAAGCGTTTCTGGAAGAAGGACGCATCGTGGGGCCCCGTGAACAGACTATGAAAATAGTCCACCTGTGCCTGTTGCAAGCGCTGCGCCACTTCGGGGTCACTGAAATAGAGGCGGGTTTCATCCAGTTGGGCGAGGTGGATGTTGAGCGTCTGGGCAATCTCCGCCAAGACTTCCTTGTCTTTTGGCAAGGAAGCCTGGAGCAGGAGAAAATCGCTTTCTTCCAGCCCGATAAAAGTCTTTCTCGAAGCCAGTTCGCTGGGCTCGATGAGAGGGGTCAGAGGGTCACTCAAGTTTTGTCTCCGGGATAATGAGGTTATCAGGGAGCGGAGTCATTTGCGAGGCAGGGAGCCCAAGGTAAAATCCCTGGGCATAATTGATTCCCATGCCCGCCAGTGCCATGAGGACTTCATGGGATTCCACAAACTCGGCCACGGTTAAAATGCCCAATTCCTGACACAGATGGTTGAGGTTCTTGATCAGAATATAGTCGATTTTTGAGTTGAGAATGTTTCTGACGAAGGCTCCGTCGAGTTTGACAAAATCGAAATGGAGTTCCCGCAGGTAATGAAAGGAATTATAACCACTGCCAAAATCATCCAGGGCAAAGGAAAACCCTTTATCCCGCAAGTTGGTCAGAAATTTACGCATATTGGTCATGTCACCAATGGCATCTCTTTCCAGGATTTCAAATACGATGAGATTGGGTGAAAGGGACAACTCGCGGCAGAGTTGTTCGGCAAAGCCAAGAATCCCCCGACCCTGAATTTCCTGGGCAGAAAGATTCAGAAACAGGCGCGGCAGGGGCAGTCCTTTTTCCTTGAGTACATGCAGGGCAGAGAAGGCGTTTTCCAGGATGATGCGATCCAGTTCTCGGCCCAGTCCGTACTTTTCAATGGTTTCTATGAACATTCCCGCAGAAATGGTATCCCCGTTGAGTTCCTTCATCCGTGCCAGGGTTTCAAAAGCCACGACTTCGCCGGTTTTCAGGTCGAACATGGGTTGATAATAGGGGATGATGCGATGGCTCTTGAGAGCCTGACGCAGTTTTTCGGCGTTGTCGCGGATGGTGCGGCCCGCCTGTAATTCACCGGAAGAACGGATGGTGCCCACCCCGTCTTTTCCCATTTGCTTGGCACGGTACAGCCCTACATCCACTCCGGTCATCAGGTCGGCTACCTTGTCTCCATCCTCCGGGAAAGTGACGATGCCGATGGAGGTGGTGATGTGAAACTCCTTTCCATCCGGGCTGAGGAAGCACAGTTCCCGAAGTCCTAGACGCAACTTCTCGGCCACGGCAATGCCGCCTTCCTTGTTTGTTTCCGTCAGGATGATGGCAAATTCATCTCCGCCGATGCGCGTGGCAATATCTCCTTTGCGCATGGAATGAACGATGATTTCTGCGACCTGTATCAGCACGCTGTCACCGCAGGGATGTCCGTAGGTGTCGTTGACATCCTTGAAATCGTCCAGATCCAGCATCAACACGCAAAAGTTATGGCGGTGGCGTTCGGAACGGCCCTCTTCATAACTGAGCAGTTCCTGAAAATAACGACGGTTGTGTAATCCGGTCAAGGGATCATGGGTGGAATAATATTCGAGTTCAGACAGGGTACGGCTCAGGGTTTTGCTGGACCCCACCACCATGACCATGACCGCGAGGGTGGAACGAATGACGCTGGCTTCTTGTGCCGACAATTTTTTGGAGGAGCCGAAGGCCAACCCCAATATCCCGTCCAGTTTGGACATTTCCAGATCCGGGACGGGCACCGTGACCATTTCCACCTTGTGATCCAGATGCAGGTGAATGGACTCGCTGGTGCTGATGTGAAATTCTTCTATGTCCAGAGGCGCATCTTTGGGCAGTTTCAGTTGTTCGAGCACCTCGCCCACCAACTGGGTCTTGGCCATGGCCTTTATTTCATCAGAATAATCACCCAGGTAGTACAGAAAAAGCGACAATCCTTTTTCTTCCACAAAGGCAATGAAGAAGAAATTAAAGGGAAAAATGGTGTGAAAGCCAGAGAGTATCTCCTGAACGAAGGCTTTCCATTGGGTTACTTTCTCATGGGAAAGCATGATGGTTTCGAGGATTTTGCTTTGTCGTTCCAGCAGGTCCTTTTCCACCAGCGAATTTTTAAAGCCTTCTATGGTATGGTTGAATTCCAGTGCTATTTGTTGCAAAAGAGCAATGTTTTGCGACCATTGGCGCTGGCGTTCCTTGAACAGGATTTCCAGAGTCCGTTCCAGCCTGTCGTAGCGTGAACGACTGGACAGAAGCCGTTCGGAAAGACAAGACCGGTCTTCATCCTCCAGGTTGAATTTATCCACCAGAGAGAGGGTATGGTCCAGGTGTTCGGAGAGTTCCTGGTGAACGCTTTTGACCAGTTCGCCAATGTTCTCGGTGAAGAGTTGGGAGCGGACCTGACTCTCCAGCAGGGAAGCAATTCGTTCGACCACATACAGTCGCGTCCTTTCCAGATCGACGGTGGGTTCTTCTGTGGGGGGTTCTGAGTTTTTCATCAATTCAGGCCGATCGGAATATGCCTGGAGCGGTCATCAAGTCGATGCCACATTCCAGTTCCCTGAACCACGACAGGAAGTCCTTGACCGACTGACCGCGATAAATGGGTCCGTGCTGCGGGGCAATCATTTCGATATCCAGTTTGGAGACCATATCCACCCAGAACCGGGCGGCCCGATTGCCGCACATGTAGCGCCGGTGGAACCATTCAATATAGGGCAAGTGTCGGGAAAAATCGTCCACAAAGGGGTAATCCAGGTCGTCAGGGAGCATGGCGGCTCCAATGTCGCCAGAAAAAAGAATCCTGGAGACCGGGTCGTAGACATTGATCTGTCCTTCGGAGTGCAGAAAATGCGCGGGAAGGAGATGAAGGTCAAAACCCGGGGCCAAGGTACAGGCCATTCCCTCATCGGGGACACCGATGAAACGTTCCATGGTTTTGATGCCATAGTGGGGCAGAAAGCGTAACCAGATCCGGGAAACATACACCGGTGCATGAGTCAGTTCAAGCCATGTGGAGATGCCGCCGACGATGTCGGGATCCTGGTGGGAAAGCATGATGGCCTTTAGATTGTCGGGGGAAGTATGGCGCAGCAGTTCGGCCAATACGCGAGGCATTACGCCGAACCCTCCCGGATCCAACAGGACCGCCGCACCCCCTTCCATGATCAGGTACTGATTGGAACGAATCCCTCCCTCATCCCCCGGTTCGCTTTCATTTAACAGAATGAATTTATGAGTGCTGGAACGATGAAGCGTAATGTTGCGCATGAATATATTTTCTCCCCGGTTACGCCTCAAACATTATTTCAGACTTTTGCTTTTGTTATCGTGGGATATTATCTGCGCAACCTGACAATGTGTATAGACTATTTATTCTGATTACTGTGTAGCAATAATGCTACCAACGGAGGGTGGTCCTGATCCACGGATAATGGTTGAACAATGTCAACCTCTAATTTGTTCGAGGAGCCATTGACGCAATTGATCGCTGGATTCCTGATGTTTGTCGGGATGATTCGGGTTGGTGAGGATATCCAGAAGTTCGATTCCGGTTTTGTTTTTCGCGGGATGGCGCAACAGGAAGTCTCTGAAGGGACAGTCCTCTGGTGCGGGCGCCCGGTAGGGGGGGGCGGTGGGATCGATTCTCAGGTGGCGCCAGTAATAGGCCAAGGCACCCAGATAAGATTGGAATGTATTTTGAGAGGCAGGGTTGAAGTCCATGGGGCAAGTCCAGGATTTCAGTGCCTGGATCGGCATGGGTCTGGCGAGGGCATAACCCTGACCAAACCGTCCTCCCAAAAGGGTGACGACTTCAATGATGTCGGTGTTTTCCAGTCCTTCGACAATGACGGTACGTTCAAAATCATGGCCGATCTGGACCATGGTTCGAATCAGTTTTAATGTCTTGATGGGATCGGAAGAGATGTTTTTCAGGATGGATCTGTCAATCTTAATGATATCAAAGGGAAAATCAGAAAATCGCTGGAGGCTGCTATAACCCGACCCCAGATCATCGATGGCCAATTGGACCCCCAAACGTTTCAAACGTTTCATGGCCAGATCCACTTCCTGGATATCAAATTCCTGATCTTCCAGTAACTCCAGGGTTAATTGTCGCGGCATTACGGCATACCTGCCCAGATTTTCCTCGATCCACAGAGAACATTCGGGGTGGAGAAGGGTGCTGGGGGGAAGATTCAGGGCGATATGCACCTCCTGTTCATTATCCCGGCTGATTTGAATCAACTCGAGACATTGTTTCAGTCCTTGAAGGAAAAGGGTGCTCAGGTCGCTGGCACGCAACGCAGGAATGAAATCATTGGGCAGGATGACCCGTCCTGCGGGATCCACCAGGCGAGCCAGCGCTTCGATCTTTACCATGCGTCCGGTGTGCAAATCGATGACCGGTTGCACGAACATGGCTAGTCCATTCGCATGTAACAATTTGCGATAAAAGGAAGCATTGGGGGTGTCCGGGGACAGGGATACCCGTTGGTAAGTGACGGAGATTTGATGCCAGCGGTTCTGTAATGAAGTGACAAAAGTTTGCATCCAGTCTATTGCAAACTGATGAGGATACTTGCCAATCAGAACGAGAATGCATTCAATGTCCTGGGTACCGCGGATCGGGATGGCCACTGCACTGCGCAGGCCCAGTGGATGGAAAAATGGTTGCCAGAGCAGGGTTCTCGAATCCTGACCATAGGCATTGCTGATCTGTACTTGTCCTGTATGCCAGGCACTGGCAATTAATCCCTGGCCTGCCGGGACACGGGTGTCCAGAACGGGCTGCGTTTCCGGGTTGGTCAGAATACGGGTCAATTCCGCAGACAACGCTCCCGAACTCCGTTCAATGGTAAAAGAACCTTGAGTATTGGGGCGCAGGACCTGACACGCCAAAATACCGGGGAGAAGGGCCAGATCATCCAGTTCCGATTGTTTTCTTCTTCCGTGGGTGAGAGGGGGGATGGAAAGGAGGGCATTGTATTGATCCATGACCTTCTGGATATTATCCAGTTGGACCTCGACATCCAGCAGCAATCGCGCCGCCACGGCGCGCATGATTCTATGGCGTTCTCTGGCCATGAGAGGCATGGTGTCGAGATGGCGGCGAAAGACTGCCCAATAAGTACTCATGGCACGGGTCAGCCAGGAACCGGAAACACCGATCAGCGCATGAACCTGGCCCAAGTGGCTGGCCTGCGCCGTGATGGATTCAATGGTGCTTTGGGGGGCAATCAGGGTTTTCAGGTAGTTGGCCTGTGTTTCGATTAACTTTTTCCATTCGTCGGGGGTCAAACACTGGAGGATGTTAGATGGCGTAGCCTGTTGTTTCAATTCCGCATAAAAGAAACTGAAAAAATCATTTCCAATTCGGTCCAGATGCTCTTGCACTGCCAGAAGCGACTGCCTGGCGTATTCTCCAAAGGGATTGAAGGGAGGTTCGATGGAGGGGGTGCTGGAAGGGATGGGCCCCCAATGCCACCACTCCCGACGGTCCTTTTTGTTTACCTTGGCCTGATACATGGCAGCGTCTGCTTTTCTGAGCAGTTCGCGGGGTCTTGTGCCATCTTCGGGATAGAGGGCCAGTCCCAGGCTCATGCCGATGGTAACGGGTTTATCGGTCTCGGAGAGCAGGAAAGGAGAGTCTACGGCGCAGTGCAGGCGGTCCAAAAGTTTTTTGAGTTCGGCCAGGACATCGGTTTCGATGAGCGCATTGAATATGACGACAAATTCATCCCCTTCCAGGCGTGCCAGAAAGTTTTCTTCCCCGAGATTGCTTTTTAAGCGCCGGGTGAGTTCGATCAATAAGGTATTGCCTTTTTCATGCCCCAGGAAGTCGTTGACTGGTTTGAAATCATCCAGATCGATGATGCCCACGGCCATGACCTGCTGTTGTTGACTTGCCTGTTCCAGGGCCCAGGGTAAGTATTCATCCAGAGCCAGACGGTTGGGAAGACCGGTTAATGGGTCCGTGCGTGCAAGCCGTGCTTCCTCCGCCGGGGAGGAAGGGGGGACTGAGTTGGAATGTTCCGGAAAATTCACAAAAAAACACCTCGAAAAGGATATGTTTGGTTTTTGTCTAAAACCTGTCAGAGATGACTGAGGGAAGCCTTGGCTTCATTTTTTTGAGGAAAATCCTTGGGGCTATTGACGAGTTCCTCAAGAATTCGACGACCCTGGTCCTTGTTTCCCGTTTGAATGAGTGCATCGGCATAGTGGTACTGAATATCCAGTGCCTCGGGCATTTGGGTGGCTACCGGTTTCAACAGTTCCAGTCCCTTCTGGGGGTTTCCCTGGCGGGTGTAGATCCATCCCAGGGTATCTTCGATATTGGGATTGCGGGGAGCCAGTTGGTAAGCCTTTTGGGCCGTTGCCAAAGCCTGCGGATTATGGGTTTCCAGATACAAATAGGCCAGATTGTTCAGAACAATCGGGTTATTGGGGGTCTTTTGCAGGAGGTACTGATATTGTTCGATGGCAGATTTATCATTATTCTCGGTCAAATCCCGTGCGGCAAGGTAATTGCGACTCACCAGATCGTTGGGGTGCAGGGCCAGCCAGTGGCGTATATGTTGGTCGGCTTCCTGGGTTTTTCCACTTTGGGTCAGCGCATTATCCAGTTTTATTTCACCCACGGTGGTGGCGAGTACTTTCTGGGCTTGAGCGTAGGCCGCAATGGCGGCATCATAGTGTTTCTGCTGGAAGGCGGTGTCTCCCTCCAGGATCGCGCCTTCGGGGGATTTGGGATGGGATCGTTGATAGTTTTCAGCCAGGCTTTGGGCTTCTGTGTAATTTCCCGCCGCCAGTTCGAGTCCTGCCAGGCGATTCAGTATATCCAGATTTTCGGGTTGCAATTGATGCGCTTTATTCAGCGAGGTGATGGCTCCTTCGCTATCGTTGCTGAGGCTTTGTGCCATCGCCAGGCGAAAATAGGCCGGCGAAGATTTCGGGTTCATTTCGACAATTTTTCCGTAGGTAGCCACGGCGTCCTTGTTTTTCCCTGATTTCAGTTGTGTCTCGGCCAGTAGTTCCATGGCCATGGCATTGTTCGGGTTGGCCGTGACTGCGGCCTGAGCCTGGTCGAGGGCTGCACCTTCCTGTTTCTTTTGCAGGTAGAAGCCAATCAGTTCGACATCCGGAGTCAGCGCCGAAGGATTGGCCACCGAGGCTTTCTTCAACCAATCCACATAGGTCTGCTCCTGTCCCTGGAGGGCGGCCAGGCCGGCCAGGGCTTCCATTGCCTGGAGATTTTTCCGGTCATGACTCAGAACGGATTCGAGGGTTTTCTGCGCGCCAGGGATGTCATGCTTTTTAACGGATATTTGGGCCAGATTCAAGGCGGCAGGACTGTAGGCGGGATCCAGGGCCAGTGCCTGGGTAAAACTTGTTTGGGCATTCGCCCAATTTCCCAAACCAATGTAGGCCGCTCCCTGAAGATTGTAAAAGTTTGGATTCTTGGGATTTTTATTGATCAGTAATTGGATGTATTTAAGGGCTTTGTCGTAATTTTTGTTGCCCAGATAGGTCAAGGCCAGGGCATTGTCCGCCTGAAGATAGTTGGGGTCCAACTTGCTGGCTGCTTCAAGATCGGAAATCGCACGGTTTTCCTGACCCGTGGCCAGCAGCGTCAAGGCAAGTTGGGTGCGCAGAACGGCATTCTGGGGATTCTTCTGGGCTGAAAGGGCGAGGACCTGGGAGGCTTTTTCAAAATCACCCGAATCGGTGTAGATCTGGGCTGCCAGGGCATTGGTTTCGGGGTCTGTTTGTTCCGTTCCCAGAAGAGGGGTCAGCGTTTTGAGCGCTTCCTGGGGTTGGTGTTCCTTGAGTTCGATACGGGCCAGAATTTTTCTGGCGTAATCATTTTTCGGAAAAGTTTCCACAAACCGACTCAAATCTTTTTGAGCTTCCTCGTAGTGGGTGAGTTGCAGGGCAGTCAATCCGCGCAGAAGAATGGCGGGCATGAAATCCGGGGAGGACTTCATCACCGTGTCGAGGTCATCCTGTGCCACCAGGTATCGTTTGTTTCCATAATCGATGAGTGCCTGCAGATATTTGCCCATGAGGGAATTGGGGAGCACTTTGTTGTAGGTGTTCACTTCGGCTTCGGCTTGGTCAATCTTTCCCATGGTCAGATACAGTGATGCCAGACTGGCCAGTGCCGGGCCGCTTTTGGGGTCGGCAACCAAAGCCTGTTGATAGGTGGAGAGGACCTTTTCAGGAGGCGCACCATGAGTGCGTAGCAGATCCCCTTTCATGATCCAGGCAGTGGCGTCATTGGGGTTGGTTTGGGTAATTTGGTCAATGAGTTGGGTGGCTTCGTCGGTTTTTCCCTGAGCCAACAGGAAACGGGCCTGGCCCCGCTGTGCCTGGACATCTTTGGGGGCCAGTTTCAGTGCAGTATCGAAGGCTGTTTGAGCATGGGTCAGATCATTCAATCCCAGATAACCATCTCCACGCAGGATCCAAACTCCTGCCTGCTGATCAGGGGGAGAAGAGGGGTTGGGTTGAATTTCATCGATGATTTTCTGGAATTCTCCCCGTGCGAGATAGGCTTGTCCCAAGGTTTCCTCAACCTTGCCCCCGCTGTTCCCAGACTGAAGAACCCGGTGCAGTTCATCTTCGGCAGCGGCCAGATTGCCCGTGTTCAGATAAATGCTTCCCAACAGGGTGCGTGCTTGAATATTACCGGGATCTTTCTGGAGTGCGTTCTTGAGTTGAATGATGGCGGATTGATCTTTTCCCTGGGCCTGATAACTCTGGGCTTCCTTGATCATATCCGGAACCGAAGCGCTTTTTCCGCAGCCGGAAAGAGTGAAAACAGAGAAAATCAGGGTCGAACAAAGGATCGAGAGGGGGGGTGTCCTGACTTTGAAGGAATGGGACATGGTCGTTGATTCCTTGAACGTTAAAAGGTGGATATCCTGATTATAACGAGTGTGTGGAACCTCAAGAGAATTCTTTGTGCACCAAAGAGTTGACCCATTCAGCGCTGTGCTGAATGACCTGATTGTTCCAGTGACGTTGTGAAAAGGTGTGATCTGCTTCCGGTAAGTCATGACGGGTAACGACTGGGGATGAAAGCCAGGATTTCCAGAGATCGGAGGTTTTCACGGTATCTTCGAATTCCCTGGCCGTTAGATCCTGACCGCTGAGAATGAGCAGGGTTGGCCCTGTGTAGTCTGCCAAGGCCTGTTGCATTCTTTCGGGCAAAGGGAGAAGTGAGTCTTGAGTGGGGGATGACCGGGTGGTTTTCAGGACAGCAGAGCAAAGTTCCCGGAGTGACTGAGTCAACTTGAGTTGTCCGGAGAAAATTTTCTTCCACAGTTGCGGATTGGTGAGACGGCTTCGATAATAGTGTTTGATCTGTGCCTTGGCCAAACTTTGCTCGGTACGGGTCCACGGGTTGCAAAGAATCAAACCGGCAATCTCCGGGTTGAGACGGGTATGAAAGATGGCGGCGGAGGCGGCATCGCACAGGCCCCATAATACGATGCGTCGGGTGGTGGGCGAATGGGTCAGAAACCCCTGGAGGGCGGAGGTGATGTCCTCCTGAATCTCCTCAAAATTCCGCAAGGTGCCCGTACTGTCCCCCATGCCCCGATAATCGAAGCGCAGACTGGGGATACCCTGCTGGGCCAGACCCCGTGCCAGCAAGGTAAACTGACGGTGGCTGCCTGTGCGGCACTGGGGTCCTCCCACAATGATCAGCACTCCGAGCGGAGCAGGGGTCTCTGGTTGAGTCAGAATCCCCACCAGAGCATCTCCCTGGCATTCCATTGTCAGGGGGGTTTCAGCGTAGGACATGAACCATCTGCTCGGTGGATTGGGCAAGGAGATCCGGACAGTCGGTGATTTCCTGAGTCTGCCAAAAAGGTTCCCCCGCAAAGGAATGGAGCATGACGGGCGCGCCCCTGGCTTGCCAGGATTCGAGAAGTCGCTGGGTTGCCGGTGCCGGCAAACCCTGGGGACCCTGCAACTCGAACCAGTGAATCGGCAGAGGAGGGGGTTCCACGATGTGGAGGTGATCCAGTGCATGGGACAACGCCGGGTTGAGGTCGTACCCTCCGATCTCCAGAATTTCTCCCTGGAGAAGTTTTTCCCGGAGCATTTGGGTCGTGATCCGGGAGGTATTTCCTGAAGCCATGGATGCCGCCACCCGCAGGCGCAGAAACTGGGTCAGGAAAGTCGAACCATTGAACACAGGTTGCCACAGGACGCAGGGCAACGAAGTCCCCTCCCGTCCCAGAAAATCCAGGGCCAGCAGGGCGCCCAATCTCAATCCCCAAAGACCCACCGGACAAGGGAAGCGGGTGGAAAGCCAGGATAAGCCCAGATGCAGGTCATCATGCCAGGTTTCCCAGCGCGTATCACGCAGTTCGCCTTCACTGTCTCCGCAGCCGTGCAGATCCATCACCAGGACGGCCACGCCCGAGACCGCCAGAGCCTGGGCCTGCAGGGAGACCATCCGGCGCGATTTGTTCATTTCCTCGCCAAAGGGCGGTACATACAACCAAGCGCTGGAAGGAGTCTGGAGGGGGGCATGAAGAACGCAAAACCGTTTTCCCTCGCCGGCCTGAAGATAAAAAGGCAAGGGAAACGACGGGCCGGTCATGGATGTAACTTGTGATCTACGAAGGCGGTCAGGGTACCCAGGGTACCGAATACTTCCGCATTGATTTCATCATCATCGATGGTAAAACCAAAATGCTCTTCCAGCGTGGTGATCAGATTGACCACTGCCATGGAATCCAGTTCGGGAATACTGCCCAGCAACGGGGTTTCGGCATGAAAAGAAGAAACTCGAGGGCCGAGTTGCAGTACTTGATCCAATAGATCCCGAAGGGAATTTTCAGTACTCATGACAGGAATTTCTCCAAAATCGACCTGCTGCATTATATACGAAGAAAGAGACAATTCCTTAATGCCTGTGGTTTCAGCCCCCACTCATGACCAGATCGAAGGCACGGCGCAGTAGATTCAATTCCATCATCGGGGTGCCGCGCATTTCGCTGATGGGTTTGAATATGCCGCCGTGAGGTTCTAACGCTGCACAAGGGGGATCGAAGGTGGTAAACCGGAAGAGATGGATACGAATCGGGGCCGCAGAACTCCCCATCCATTCCCGGAAGCCGGTGGCGTGAGTCAATTCTGCCGGAGCAAAGCCATACCGCACGATCAGGGCCGCCTTCACCACCTCGGGCGCATGACATTCGGTGATGTCGGCAGGTTCTGCAATGGCGCCAGCGCCTTCCGGCAATGGTGCTGGCGCCAGAATACTGGAGCCGTAGCGCGCAAAAAACGAGGCGGCGCTATAGTTGTCAAAATGACACAGGATCACGCGATTGTGATCAAAAATATTGGCGCTATCCATGGGGGGTGTTCCTTATGAAAGTGAGCAAGATCAGGCAGTGGTGTACATTTTGATGCCGTGGTGGTCGCTTACGCCCGCGCCGCCGGACGAGCCAAATCCATTCCGCGAAAGGCAGAGCAGCGCTGAAATACGTCCACCGTCGGTTCCACCTTTTTTTGGTGACAGAACTTTGCAGCCAACTTCGCCAGTCCCTTGATGTCCCGTCCGGTCGCAGCCGGGAACATTTCCACCAATTCGTCTACCAGTTCCGCATTGACGTTCAGTTCAAATTGCTCCACCATTACCTGCCAGATTTTGCGCCGGTCATCGCTTTGCGGTGGGTAGAATTTGATCATGGCGATGCAACGGGAAATGATTGCTTCGTCGATGTCATCCACGCGGTTAGTGGTCAGAAACAGCAGGCCGTTGAAATATTCCAGAACGCGCAGGAACACGCCCACCACCGCATTCATCGTGATATTGTCGTCGCGGCGCTTGATGTAGACATCCGCTTCGTCTATCAGCATGACTGCGCCCCAACGCTGAGCCCGGGTCAACACGTCTTTGAGTGCCGTCTCCATCGCGGCCACATTCAATCCCAGTTGTCCCGAGTGCACGCGGTACAGTGGTCGCTTGATGATTTCGGAATAGACTTCGGCGGTCAGGGTTTTTCCGACGCCCGCCGGACCGGTGCACAGTACCGTGGTGCCGCCGGATTTTCCGACCACGATATCGTCCATCAGGACATCCATCTCGGCGGTCAGGATGTCGATGAGATCGGTCTGTTCCTGCGGTAGTATCAACTTTTGTTTCAGCGCCGGTTGATATTGATAGGGGGTCATGTCGTCGACGTGAACCCATAAATAATGGTGCAGTTCCAGGTGGAACATGAGGATATAAGCGTGAACCGGGAGTTGAGAAAACAACCCCTTCGGTATCGCGGCTTGCGATTCCTTGACTTCATCCTCGGCGTCGTAGCGATTGCTCTTGGCCGATTTGCTCAGATACTGGCCCAGGATATCTCCCGTCACCTCCAGAGTTGAGGTGCGCGAAGTCAGGATGCTCTCGTCGTTGACCAGACGGGCAGTGCCGCCTCCGGTGGACAACACCACCACATCTTTGCGCGACCAGTCGGTATTGCGATGTGAAGAATTCGGATCCTCGGTAAAAAAGCCGGTGCCTTGACCGGAAAACTGTGCTCCATATTGGGCGCGCCAATTGAAGTAACGCGCCACGGTTTCATCGTAAACCCGGATGAGTTCGGGCGTCTCTTTCAGGAAGCCTTTGGCAGCAAAGATTTCTGCAATCGTTTTCTTGTCAATATCTTTCGCGTCAATTCTGAAAGTGGCCATCGTGATGGTTCCCTTTGCATTGGCCTTCAATTCGACGAATACTTTTCCAGTTTCGTCGTTTGACGACGGCGTATAGTCCAGTCGTGTAACGACGTAGGGCAGGGGCTTGCCGGAAACATTCGCGGTGAACAACCAGCCGCGGATCGCGTTGGTCATCAAATAGCGCGCAATGGCCGGTACGATCATTTCCAGTGCTTCAGCCTCGAACCGGACCCCATTGTCGTTCATGACTTTTTGTAGCGTGGCAAGTTGAGCGGCGCGGGCGCTCATCTCCGGTCCCGCTGCTTGATAGAGATCTCTCAGGTAACTGAGTTCAGCATTCGACAGTTGCTCGAACGGCACCTCAACTTTATTGCCGAAACGAAGTTGCTCCTTCAAGGGCGCCAGCCCAGGGAACGTATCAACCATCGCATCCAGGTATGATCCTTCGATTTGAAGTTTCATGTGCGGTTTCGCTCGGGCGCGTCGTTGCTCAGAGAGACTATGGAAGACTTCACCCGCAGTTCGGAGGTGTTGTTGCCGTCCATGCCCCAGTAGTCGTAGATTGGCATGAGGTTTCCTTGTAGGGTTTCAGACTGAAAACACTTTGCCTGAAACTTTAAGCAAGAAATATACCTATCGAACCAGTCGACGTGGATATGTCGGCGTTATTTTAAGGGATCCCTTTTGTCAAAGGGACTATCAAACACTCCGGTTTTCCCCGCAGGGCACCGCAATCTTGGCTCCCCATTCCTGGCTTCGGCATGCCAAGATGAAATCCCTGGACATAGTCGATCCCCATGTCTTTCAATGCCTCAAATATTGCTTCCGATTCGACGAACTCGGCCACAGTCAGGATGCCGGTGTCCTGACACAGGTGGCTTAAATTGCGCACGAGGGCATAGTCGATTTTGGAATTCAGAATGTTCCTCACGAAAGCACCGTCTATTTTGACGTAATCAAAGCGCAATTCGCGCAGGTAATGGAAGGAATTGTAACCGCTACCGAAATCGTCGATGGCGAAAGAGAAACCTTTCTTCCCGAGGTCGGTCAGAAATTTTCGCATACTGGTCATGTCGCTGATGGCGTCGCGTTCCAAAATTTCGAAGACTACATTTTTCGGCGGGATTTCCAGATTGTTGCATAGCCTCTCTGCATAACCAAGAATTCCCCTGCCTTGTATTTCCTGGGCGGAAAGGTTTATGAAAAGACGAGTGGGTGTACTTCCTTCCTCGGTAATCCAACTTTTTAGCGCCATCAGTGATTTTTCAATCATCGGACGGTCGAGTTCGCGACCCATGCCATATTTTTCTATCGTTTCGACGAACATGCCGGCAGAAATAATTTCTCCATTCGTTTCCTGAAGCCTGGCCAGGGCTTCATAAGCGAAAAGCTTTCCGTTTTTGCAATCGAAAATGGGCTGAAAATAGGGAATGATCCTGTCGTTCTTCAGGGCATCCCACAACTGTTCGGCACGATCCCGTATTTTCCTGCCGGCATGAATCTGATCTTTCACCGCGTCGACAGTGCTGGTTCCATCTTTACCCATTCCCTTTGCACGATAAAGCCCCATATCCACGCTTGCCATAAGATCCGAAATGTTCTGCGCATCTTCCGGGTAGGTGGCCAATCCAATGGAAGTCGTGATGTGGAAGCCTTTGCCATCAGGGCCTTCAAAGGTCGCATCCCGTAATTCTGACCTGAGTTTTTCAGCCACAGCAAAAGCGCCATTCTTGCCTGTTTCGCTCAGGACAATGGCAAATTCGTCTCCGCCGATGCGCGTTGCGAGATCACCTCTGCGCATGGAGTTGCGCATGATTTCGGCCATCTGCTTCAGGACGGCATCTCCGCAGGGATGTCCATAGGTATCGTTGACATCCTTGAAGTCATCCATGTCCAGCATGAGGATCGAGAATTTATGCTTGTGGCGTTCAGAGCGGCCCACTTCGTACTCAAGCATTTCGTTGAAATAGCGTCGGTTGTGCAACCCCGTCAGGGGGTCGTGCGTCGAATAGAATTCAAGTTCGGACAGGGTAAGGTTCAGCGCCTTGCTTGATCCTATGACCATTTCCATGACGGCCATGATTGAGCGGATTACGCTTTCCTCCTGCTCGCTCAAACTCTGTACTGTCCCACAAGCCACGCCCACCAGTCCGGCAAGATTCAGTTTCTTTTCTCCTGGAACTGCCACGATCAGCATCTTCATATCTCCGAAAGTGGCGTATTCCCCACTTTCCAGAATCTGGAATTCCTCTATGTTCAGAAGGGCATCGAGAGGAAGGTTTAATTTGGCGATCATTTCCTCGGTGAATCTCGTTCTGGCTATTGCCTTCGCTTCTTCCGTGTAACTGCCCACGTAATAGATAAAAATGGAGAGGTCCTGTTTTTCTGCAAAGGCGATGAAAAAAACATTGAAAGAAAAAATAGAATAAAAGTTGGTAAGAATTTCCTGGACGAACTTCTTCCACTGGGAAACCTTTTCATGGAAAAGTATGATGTTCTCCAAAACCCGGCTCTGACGTTCCAGCAGATCTTTTTTGACCAGAGTATCGGCTAATTTTTCTGCTGTTTGATTGACGGAAGACCCTAACAGCAACTTGTTGGTTTGAACCGAACAGAGCAGTTCGCCCATTTCGTCACGTCTGGTAACATCCAGCGGGTTTAAGTAATCGCCGTCGACGATCTCGTGAAGATGTTTTTTTATTTTCTCGATGGGGCGTGATACGAATCTCCTGTTAACCCATCCGATGAATGAAAACATGAAGATCTGCAGTAGGGACAGCCCTGCAATGAGCGACAAAATAGTAGTGTGCAACCGTTTGAAATCCCCGGAAAGATCGATCATGAGATCCGACGCGCCGTTGGAACTGCCAACCTGAACGTGGTGACAAACGAGACAGTCAGTGCCATGAAAATTGTGGGACACGATATACGGTGTGATCGCCCTGAATACAGGCTTTCCCTCGGCAAACTCAAGCGCGAAATAGGGGATGGACTTACCCTGCGCCACCGAATTCTCAATCGTCCGTTTTACCACGGGATCATCGAGGTGCTCTTCCGGCAGTCCGGGTCCAAATTGCCGGACTACCTGATCGGTTCGCATCAGTCTTAACGATTGGAGGTGCTGTCCTTCCATGATTTTTTTTATCATCAGTTTGCGGTTTGCAGGGATCGAGATTTCTCCGGTAACCATCAGCATGTTGGCGCTGTCGATGACCTGCATGGCGGTAGCCACGGCCCGGCGCTGCACATTGTCTATCATGGTCGCCTTCATCTGGCTGTAGACGCCGAAGGTAGCGAGTACGCCCACGATCAGAAGCGCTGGCTGGATCATGATCTGAAGTTTGGTTTGCAGGTTCAGATTACTGAACCACCGTTGGATCGAGAACGGCGGACGCGGCGCCTCGGCCATGCGGTAAAGTTTCTCTGCTTCCGAAATTTCCAATCTGGAGGGCTTTTGCCACAATGACAGATAGCCAACGACCTGACCTGAGCGCATGACTGGGGAAACCGTGGCTCGCACCCAATACTGGGCGCTGCTCTTGGTGCGGTTCTTGATGATCCCCTGCCAGGGATGTCCACCCTTGACCGTTTTCCACAGGTCTTCAAAGGCCCATTGTGGCATGTAGGGATGATGGACGATGTTGAGGTTTTCCCCGATCAGCTCATTTCGGGGAAAACCGGACATTTTCACGAACGTATCGTTTACGTAAGTAATGATTCCATCGAGGTCGGTCTCGATGTAGAACGCATCAGACTCATCCAAGTCGAAGTCGGGTTGTCCCACTCTGGATTTTAATTTGTCAGGCAGAGATCTTCCTTTTCATGATAAACGCGATCCCGAACAAGCCAAGGCAGATCAGTACCAGGGGCATGGGTTCGGGAACGGCGCTGGGACGGGGGGGGGTATCTCTCATCCCGGCATTGGTAAAGGCGGTGGAATAGGATTTTCCGCTGGAATCGGTTCCATAGGCCACGGCAAAGGTGCCTTCGGGCAAGAGGTTGGTATGGATGTTGAGGTAATCGTGTCCGGCAAACCCATTGCTGTTGAGGGAGAACCGGTAGATTCCAAAATTATTTGCCTGAATGCCGTCAACTGCCAAGGCAGCAGCGCTCCAATTGGTAAAACTGTTGGATTTGTCGCCCGAAAGGTTCAGAAAACTGTAGACATCCGAGGAAGTCATGGCACCAGCATAGTTGTCAAAGGCTGTGGAAACGGCAGTCGACTGCCCTGAGGTATTGATAAGCGAGGCATTCAGCACGGAATGTTCAATCACGGAACTTGCCGAAGGGGTATTGGCTACCCCTAGAATCAGATAGACAGGGCTGTTGAGTGCCGGCGCATTGGCAGCGTTCTGATAGATGTCGATCACGGCATTGATGTTGTTGACTTCGGTGCCGTAAATCGGACAGCCCCCGGTGGCACAGGCCGTGCCATAGCCACTGCCGATATGGAGGGTGGCACCGGCGTTGGTAAGGGTTGAGGCCAGGGAGAGAAGGAGAAGCGTCAGGGCAGAGGCAATCTTGATCATGGGATACTCCCGGTGATGTGTTGAGGTGCCTGCCCATTAAGCAATCATTGTGCCAACAAAATAATTATCACATTATTTCATATTGATATGTAAAACGACAGGAAGTATCCCGACCAAATATGACACGAAGTGTAAAGAAACTTGACACAGAGCCTCTGGGCCTTCTTTACCCGGACTGCGCGAAAAGCCCCGTCGTTCAGGGCGGGGATGAATAGCGCGG
>VFSW01004340.1_pt1 | contig 21180 bp, 20 predicted proteins | sample 5358111 | NCBI WGS metagenome assembly VFSW01 (sample SAMN11554181, study PRJNA540505) | mine drainage metagenome | isolation source: sediment from site ElyBrook_90M | place: USA: Ely Copper Mine, Vershire, VT | collected 2017
AACTGACTTTGCATCTAGTCTTATTCTAATTCTTATTCCACTAGTTGCAACAAGTATCTTTTCAAACTCCGTTGCACCCCTTGTCTTGTATTCCGACTCGTTTGCGTAAAACTGGGAGCCGTGGTCGGTTAGGACTGATGCTGGTCTTCCGTGATTTTTTATTGCTTCCTTGAGTACCTTTACTGCGTTTTCAGATGTAGCATTAGCAAATACTCCATACCTGCAATGAATCGTGATGCGTCATCCTCGTAGCAGATCAGCCACCTACCATGACTGGAAGCAGCTGGACGATTGTGCTAGAGTATAATCTTTGAATCCATCTTACTGATGCCTTCATGGAATGGGTAATCTCTTGGTCGCAAGTTCCCTTTTCCTTTTGATGAATAATCCATGATATTTTTACGTGGTCTAGCTTTGACATGCCATGATAACACTTGCCTCTGTTCCCTATCAATCATGATCCCAGTTTCTTAGTTAGGGTATGAACTAATTTCAGGATAATAAACTTCATGAAAAGGATAGAGGTGGTAATATTACCCGATAAGCTTTGATGCTGTAGTTGAAGTATTAAAGAAGTTGGTGGCGGTAGATATAGGAGGCGGTTAAAAAGGAGTTCATGCAATATAACGTCGTATTCATTTTGAGCTTATGTCAATTCGTGACTTTATTTTTGCTTCTAACAACTGATTTATTTTCTGACCATCAACCTTTCCGCGAAGGTCTTTCATTGCAAGTCCCATCAACGGTCCAATGGATCTTAATCCTTGTTGCTCAACTATTTTGATATTAGATAATACCAATTCATCTAATATGTTATTTAGGTCTCCATCTTCTATTGTATTAATTGAATTCTTTTGAATTGCATCCTCTATAGAACTAGCTGTTTTATTCATCATGCTCTCAAATATGATCTCAAGTGATTCTTTTGCAATCCTTCCTTCTGCCAAAAACTCGAATGCTTTTGAAATATCAGGATTCTTCAATAATCTAGAGTCTAGGCCGCGTCTCTCAAGATTAGTAATGGTTCCACTAAGAACCGATGACACAAAATTGGGAGAAATTCTTTTATCTTTACATATGGACTCAAACAAATCTAGATATTCAGAATCAAATATCTGTAAAGCAAGCTGAGAATTCAACTCGTATTGTTTCTGAAGTTCTAATATGCTCTCTTCCCAAGATCTTGGTATCTTTTTTTTGGCCTCCTCTAACTCATTATCAGTTACCATGATCGGTGGTATGTCAGTCTCAGGATACATTCTAGAGGCTCCTGGTCTAGGTCTGAGATATGCTGTTTCTCCCGTGATTGTGGCCACTCTTGTTTCTGCCGGTACGCCGATTTTTGCATCTTCTATTCTTTTGATTATGGATTCAATTACCATGTCTAGTTTTTTTGGTTCACCTGCAAGAATCAAGAAACCATCATTTTGTTGGCTTTCTAGAATTTTTTTTACTTGTTGTATATCAGCCTCTTCGATCCCATAGTTTGGAAGCTCATCTGAATGAAAAATTCCTCCCAAACCAAAAAATCTCACTAATTCTCCTAATTGCTTACCCAGTCTAATTCCAGGATATGGTTCAAAACCAAATATGCCTAAAAAATTCTTGACTTTGATTGCTTTTACGACCGAACCATCTACTAATGCTTTCTGAATAGTTTTTGATTTGCAATTCCTAAAGGCATCTGTTATGTCTTTTACATCTCTTTCCTTTGCTATACGTTCAGTATCTAACCCTTTTAGTTTATCAGCTATTATCTTAAGGCCATGTTGTCTTTTGGCTTCGTATTCAACTACTTTTTCAAGCTGATCAAGTTTTTGTACTCCTTTTACTTCCACAATTCCACCACCCTCGATAGATACATTGACATCTTGTCTTATTGAACCAAGTCCTCTCTGAACTCTCTTGGTTGCTCGCAATAAACGTCCAAGCGTCAATGCTATTTTTTTGATCTCTTCTGGTGTTCCACTCACCGGCTCGAGTGCTATCTCTACTAAGGGTATTCCTAATCTATCTAAGGTGTATTCTCTAAAGTTAAATGAATCATTTAGAAGTTTTGCAGCATCTTCTTCCAAACAGATACTCTGTACCCCGATATTTTTACCATCCACTTCGAGGCTTCCTCCAAGTCCAATTAACATGGTTCTCTGAAAACCAGATGTGTTTGAACCGTCTATGACCAATTTTCTCATAACATAAATCTCGTTGAAAATGTTTGTTCTTAACGCGGAAGCCATTATCAAGGCAGTTTCTTTTGAGCCAGGGCTGAGATCATGTGGAGGCTCTTCATCCTGCTCCACAAGACAGCTGCTCTCAGGGTTGGCATAATATAATATGGTCTTCTGTTTACTGGATTCAAATAATGCACTAGGATCAAATTCTCCAAGCTCACTTCTTGCTATTCTTAATCTTCTAACAAATTTTAACGGATACTCCGTTGACTCAATCAACGAACAATTACAGAATAATTTTGTTCCTGTTGCAAGCTGTTGGTGTACCTCAAGTCCCACCTTTAGACCTATGCTATTTATCTGAATTTCAGACACTTCTACTTTTAGCGTCGTACTCGTTTTAAATCTTAGTCTGAAATTTCAGAGGCGATGTTCTCTTGCATAATCTTTTCCATTTCATTGATATCTCTAGTATTGCCCAATGCCCACATGGATTTAACAAGAGCAGTTTCCGGAATCATATTTCCAAGTGGCATTACACCTAGATTCAACAAATCTCTTCCACTGTCATAAACTGTCATGCGAACAATTCCGTCTATACATTGTGATGTCATTCCAACGAATAATCCCTCCCTTTTTACGCGTGCGATGGACTCATACATTACTTTACCCACATGGCCAAGACCAGTTCCTTCAAAAATAATTGCCTTGTAACCTGAATTCATTGCATAATCTATCAACTTTGGATCAAGGCCTGGATAATATTTTACTAACATGACTTTACTATCGAAATTGATCTTAGGATTGTACGTTTTCTTTAAAGGGCTAAACAATGGATCTTTCTCAATGACATCTTTCTTTACAATGAAAGCAGGAGATCCTCCTATTGTCTGAAACGCATTTCTCTTGCTAGTGTGGTTCTTTCTTACTCTTGTTCCCCAATGGCATGCAACCTCATCATCGCTTATTGAATTGTGCATTACAACAAAAATTCCATTAGTATCAATTTCAACCAGAAATCTAACTGCTGAAATAAGATTTAGTGCAGCGTCTGAAGAAGGCCTATCTGAAGATCTTTGTGAACCTACCAAAGCTACAGGTTTTGGAAACCCTGACAATGAAAATGAAAGTGCTGCTGCTGTATAATGCATAGTGTCTGTACCATGAGCTACTATGATGCCTTTGTATTCAGACCTGGAGTATGAATCCAGTTTTTCAGCAATTTTTATCCAATGCTCTGGCAGGAGATTTTCGGAATATTCGGAGAACAAAACCTCCGTGTCAATGTTAGCTATCTCGGATATCTCTGGCACATTCGCATTGAGCTCTGCAGCTGTCAGAGCTGGATATACACCTCCAGTTCTATAATCAATTTTGCTTGCAATGGTTCCACCAGTTGATATTAGTAAGATCTTGGGCAGTTTAGGATCTGTTCGTAATTGTGTTATGTTCTCCTTCTTCACGGAATGACGCGATTCTACTTCTATCTGGATAATTTTTTCAATTTGCAGTCCTATATTGTAACCATTTTTCAGTTTGAGAACAATATGTTCATCATCACTATGTTCGTATCGGGGCATCAAAATTCCTGAATAGGTTGAATCTGTCTGAACTTTAACCAGATCTCCTATCTCTATCTTATTTTTAGTTAGGAATTCAAGGCACTTTCCCAGGTATCCACTATGTGACATTTGCTAGGGTTAGGATTGGTATTTTATTAAAATTACCTAAAAGTTATACCTGTGTTGGTGCCTATCATAAGTAGGTGAGTAAAGTCTACTAGGCAACTGGTAGGATCTGAGCTGAAAGGTAGTATGTTTGCTGGTTTGTAAACGGATTATTAACTAGTGCAAAGCTCTTGTAATTTCTCTTTTATCATCAAAATTGTTTCAGCAGGATTGTTGACGACAAACGCAACATCTTTTTCATTGATGTCTCTTTCCAGCGCCCTTTGCTTTGCGTATCTTGCCCATTTAATTTGTAATGGCAAATCGTTTGCTGGTGTGAATTATAATTACTTAAGGGTTTTTGAAATTTAATCTGATTTTTCCTAGATTTAAATTACCTATAGTAGGGTACTGCCACCTTTTCGCCTATCTTAAGTTCCTTCTGGGTTCTTACTTTTCTAACAGCTTCTTCAAAGTGTCTCATGGTTACTTTGGCATTAGCTGCTTGTTTTTCTGCCTCTTTTTGATCGGGATACTTGGCAAGAAACTCATGTATGACAAGAGAAACTGCTGTGTTGGCTATAGATGCCACGTCAGCACCGCTCATTCCATCGCTTGATTCTGCAATCTTGTCCAAATCTACATAGTCTGGATTCTTTGCGCCGTCTACCATTGGTTCTCTTACCACTGGAATGTCCTTTGCATTGATTTCTAGTATCTTCTTTCTTCCCTCTTTGTCAGGTAGAGGTACCAAAATGATTTTGTCGAATCTGCCAGGTCTTAGTAGTGCGGTATCAATCATGTCTGCTCTGTTGGTTGCAGCCAAGACGACTACGCCGCGCAGGCTTTCTATTCCGTCAAGTTCGGTTAGCAACTGGCTAACTACCCTCTCGGTTACAGCTGTCTCTCCTCCAATTCCTCTGACAGGTGCTATTGAATCAATTTCATCAAAAAATATTACACAAGGCGATGCTTGTCTTGCTCTTCTGAATATCTCCCTTATTCCACGTTCTGACTCTCCTACCCATTTTGATAATAGTTCAGGACCCCTTACTGATATGAAGTTGGCCTCGCTTTCAGTAGCAACTGCCTTTGCAAGCAAAGTCTTACCGGTCCCACTTGAACCATGCAACAATATTCCTCTTGGCATCCTATGTCCTAGCTTTGAATACAATGTTGGGTATTTCATAGGCCATTCTACTGCTTCCTGTAATTCACGTTTGACAGTTTCCAATCCTCCAACTTCGTCCCAACTAACATCTGGATTTTCAATAAAGACTTCGCGCATTCCAGAGGGTGTTACCTCTTTGAGAGCATTCTGATAATCTTCATCATTTACAATCAGCTTATCAAGAGTCTCAGGAGGAAGCTTCTCGTCCTCTAAGTTAAGTTCAGGTAACAATCTTCGTAAGCATTTCATTGCTGCCTCTTTACACAAATACTCCAAGTCTGCACCCACATACCCATGACTTATTGCAGCAATCTTGTCTAAATTCACGTCATCACTAAGAGGCATGTTTCTTGTGTGAATCATTAGGATGTCTTTTCTACCTTTCTTGTCTGGAACCTTTATCTCAATTTCTCTATCAAATCTACCAGGTCTTCTAAGTGCAGGATCTATTGCATTAGGTCTGTTTGTGGCAGAAATTACTATAACTTTACCTCTTGCCTCAAGACCATCCATGAGTGATAACAATTGTGATACCACTCTTCTTTCTACTTCTCCTGTTACCTCTTCCCTCTTTGGCGCTATTGAATCAATTTCATCTATGAATATTATCGATGGTGATTTTTCCTTGGCTTCTTTGAAAATTTCTCTGAGTCTAGCTTCGCTTTCACCATAGAATTTGCTCATAATTTCTGGGCCTGAAATGCTGATAAAGTGAGCGTTACTTTCATTTGCAACTGCCTTTGCAAGTAGCGTCTTTCCAGTTCCTGGTGGTCCATACAAAAGTACACCTTTTGGAGCTTCGATACCAAGTTTCTCAAATATTTCAGGATGTCTTAATGGGAGTTCAATCATTTCACGAACTTTTTTAATTTCGTCAGTTAAACCACCAATGTCTTCATAGGTTACCTGTGGAACACCGCGCAAAGTCTCGCCTTTTTCTGCTATGTGAAATACAGTTTTTTGAGTTACAAGCACTGCATCTGCTGCCGGTGTAACACCTATTACTTGGAAAGTAAGTCTTCCGCCAAAATATGGAACCATTACATTATCTCCTTTTATTAGAGGCACACTCTCCAACGCATCTGCAAGATATCTTTCATCAATTGGTGGTATTGCTTCAAGTGGGGCAACTACCACCTTTTCTGCGGCAACTGCCTTGATCTTACGTACCGCGACAGTATCTCCTATCGCAATACCTGCATTATTCCTTACAAGTCCATCTACTCTGATTATTCCTTTGCCCTCATCAGATGGATAAAGTGGAAGACATTTAGCTACTGTTCTTCTCTTACCTTTTATCTCAATAACATCTCCAGTGGATGCACCAAGTGAATCCATTGAATCATAATCAATACGAGCCACTCCTCTTCCCACATCACGTGTATATGCCTCAAGTACCTTAAGGGAGAGCATGTTCTGACTCATAGTTTAAACAAACTCAAACTAATTTTTATACCTTTGTTGTCTTTGATCCAGAACAAATAGATCAGAAGATTAAAATTTACAAGAAAGGGCACATTCGATGCTTTGGGTAAAAGACCACTAGTGAGAAGACGGGGTAGGGGAGGAATGCAGTTTCGTGCAGCGTCTACTGGCAAGTTATCTCCGGCAAAATACCCCAGATTTACTCTATCTGAACAACATGAGGCTGAGGTAGTTGATATAGTTCATGAGACTGGTCGTGACGCACCTCTTGCTAGGGTAAGATTTGAGAATGGAACTTGGTCCCTTGTTCCGTCAGTTCTAGGTACTAGGATAGGTTCAAAATTCCAGTTTGGGTTAAAATCAGGTATTTCTTCTGGAAATGTAATTAGCATACAAAACATTCCTGACGGAACGCTTGTATGTAATGTAGAAAGACATTTTGGAGACGGAGGTTCTCTAGTGAAATCTGCGGGTTCTTATGCCACTGTATTTTCTCATGGTAATGAAGGTGTAACGTTAAAACTACCATCAGGCAAGTTTACCACTCTTCATCCCCAGAACAGAGCTATGATTGGAGTCCTTGCTGGGGGTGGAGCAGGTGATAGGCCTTTCATGAGAGCAGGAGTAGCATGGCGTAAAATGCGTGCCAGAGGTAGAAAGTATCCGATAGTAAGAGGTGTTGCTCAGGCAGTGTATGTGCATCCACATGGTGGTGGAAGACATCAACATGTTGGTAGAAGTTCAACCGTTTCAAGAAACGCTCCTCCTGGACGTAAAGTCGGTAGCATAGCGGCAAGAAAGACAGGAAGATCTAGAGTTAAAGAAAGGGCATAATCTGCCAAAGCTAATTAATGGTCACGACAAAACCAAATTTGTGACCAAAAAAAGAGTTCATCTTTACGTTAGCGGAAAGGTTCAGGGAGTTTATTTCAGGCAAGGCATGAAAGAAACTGCAGAAAAAAATAATGTGAAAGGTTGGGTAAGAAATCTTCCAGATAAAAGGGTTGAAGCAGTCTTGGAAGGTGAAGAATCTAATGTGGATGCTGTAATAGACTGGAGTAGTTTTGGCCCTCCTGGATCGATAGTGGAGGAACTCAAAGTTGCAAGTGAAAATAATGCTAAAGAACTTGCAGATTTTGAAATACTTTAGCGTATGTTTGAATAAGCATCATGGAGTAGACTCTTGATCTCATCAAGATTTTGATTTGCTTTCACCTCGCTTTCTTTTGTTGGCTCTTTTCTATCTCTTCTGATTTTTATAATGACGGACTCTCTTTGTGGCTCGATATCAACAAAGTATCTAAAGGTTATAGATTTACAAAATACTATCCTGTGCATTCGCACATCTTCTAGTACATTGTCACCTAATGAGAAGCAATAATTTCGTAGTTCTTCAAATAATGGTTTTACTTGAGGTGTTAGCTGTTTCTTGAAATCATCATATGTTCTTGTATGCCCAGAAATTAGTTCATCCATGTTTTGTCATTTTATAATGGAATATTTAGGTAGTAGCTCTGCCAGTTCCAGTCTAGGCAAATGGCCTCATCTCAAGTCAAGCAAGATCCGCCACGTAGACGACGCAGCGTGAATGCTCTACCTTAGGATTGCTCCCTCCCGGACCTCATCCCTTTCGGCAGTTAGAACTTGAGAGCCATCCCTTCGGACAGTCTCAGTCCTGCATCCACCCGCTTCGGCGTGATTTCATCTCCGCAAGTCAAGCGAGTATCATCCATCTAGAGATTTACCCAGCAGTTACTGACCTCTGCATATAGCCGGTTTCAGAGGTAGGGCACGGCTAGCGCCCCAGTCTTCCCTACTACCAAAGTATCTTTATGATGAGATCTTTATGTGCATTAGGGTCGATTTAGTCCTAGATTCAATAGTGTATTGCACACGGAACACACATCTCCAGTGCACTCTTCTCCACACTTTGAGCAATTTTTCCACATTTTGCCTGTTTCATCTTTAAATGTGGAGGAAACCTTCAAAATTGATTTGTACATGTTGTTCTTGATTCCGATATGATTTTTTTCCAACGAATTGAGGAAATTGCGTATCTCAGTCCTTATGCCCTCATTCATATGGGGACATTCCTCTGACTGAAACGGAATATCGTTTGTAAAAGCGTAAAAGACAATCTCGCTTTCATAAATTTCGCAAAATGGCTTTATTCTTCTTGCTTTGTTATTTGGTAGTTCGGGATCCATCCAACCTATCTTGCTTGTATCCCCTGAAAGAAGATTGATGATAAAAGTCTGAATAAAATCGTCCATATTGTGACCTGTTGCAACTGTATCCACTCCTAATTCCTTTGCACCAAAATCGATAGCACGTCTTCTTAATATGCCACATATTGAACACGATGAGATCTTTTCCTTTTCTCGTAGATCAAGCGATTGTTCCAAGGTAGTGCCAAAAAGATCCTTGTATGAATAAACATCATACCCAACCTGAATCTTACTGCAAAAATTTCTTACAATCTCTAATGCCTCGTCTCTGTATCCTGGAATTCCTTCGTCAATTGTAATGGCCTTGAGCGTAAAATCATGATTCAATGAAATTTGCTTCAATGTATGTAAGAGCGATAGTGAATCTTTTCCTCCAGAGACAGCAACTCCAATTACATCTCCGCCATTGATCATCTTGTATTTTGAGATGGTTTTTGCAGTCTTTCTTACAATTGACTTTGAAAAGCAACCTGAACAAAGGTTCTCCCCAGAATATTTCCTAGAGTAAACTGTTATGTTTTCACACCAATCGCATTTCATGCCCAAGTCTTCTCACCCCTTAATTTAACTATATTTTGCTCGAGTTTCTTAAACTGTAATAAAACCAGACTTGAGTGCCGATAGTGCTATGTTTAATCCGAATAAAATAAGAGTAAAGACATACAGTGATAGCATAGTTCCCTTCAATGTTTTTTCAGACATTCTTTTTTCAATTATGCTATGGATAAATTTACCACCATCAAGTATGGGCAAAGGCAGCATGTTGAATATTCCGATAAAAAATGATAGCATCCACAACCACAACAAAAACATGAATACCTCTGGACTCCAATGTATGTAATAGGGTACTACTGGCTTGTAGGAAGGTAACGCAGCCCTCATAATTCCAAGCATGCCCTTATGAGGGTCCTCTTTTGACGGAGTAGTTATCACAGGAATTTGAAGAACCTGTCCTGATCTGGTTACAGTAACAGTTGCAGTATCTCCAGGCTTTAGCTGAACTTTTGCAAAGTCTTGTGGAAGATTTATGTGAATTCCATTGATCTCGGTTATAATGTCGTTTTTTTGTAGTCCGGCCTTTTCAGCTCCTGATCCAGGTTCGACAGAAATTATTGGAACTCCCATAGATTCACTGTATAGTACATTTCGTATGCCATCTGGCATGATCAGGGCAAAGGATGGATTGAACAAAAGAAGGCCGGCAATGACAAAAGAGAATATGACATTTGATGTTGCACCTGCGCCTATTACTCTGAGTCGTGACATTCTTTTAGCTTTTGCAAATTCTTCCTCATCGGGTTCTACAAAACCTGCAAATAGCGCAATAAACACAGCAAAACCTCCTGCCTTGATCTTTATCTTTTCAAGGGTTGCCACTATTCCATGTGCTCCTTCGTGTATTACTAATACGATTGGTACGGCAAGAAGAAAGTACGCTATGTTGGCACTTGATTGAATTGTAACTCCTGGTATGAGTACTGTCATCTCTGCAAATGATGCTGGCTTTACAAAGTAGTTTGAAAGATTAGAGATAAGATACCAAAAACCGGCCCCCATCATTATAAACCCCAGTACGACACTTACATTTGAGAAAATTCTTGTTGCGCGTTCCGTTCTGCCTAAAAGCCTAGTTAAAAGTAACTGGACATTTTGATTTTTATATGTTATACTGTATGGTTTTATCTCAAAACCATGTTTACCCAGTTTTGAGATCTTTGCTATCACAAATACGATAAACCACGCAATCAAGACATAGATGATAGAATTATGCTGCAAAAATTCAAATGCCAAATTAATTGATACTCTTTTTAGTCAGGCAAATTTATCAGTTGCTATATGGGGATTGTGATAGTTTCAACATATCCTGACAAAAAATCCATATCTAAAACTGCAAATATGACAGTAAACAAGGGATTAGCTGCATGTGTTAACTATACAAAAATAAACTCTGTATATGTATGGAAAGGAAGGACTGAAAACACTGAGGAGTTTTTGGCACTTTTCAAGACCACGGCAAAAACAAAAGACCTGCTCAAAGAAGAGATTGCAAAAACGCATCCATATCAAGTTCCAGAAATTGTGGAACTAAAAATGGACTCGGTAAATGCATCTTATCAGATCTGGCTCATGGACTCAACTCGTAAGGCTAAATCTAAGAAGAGAAACAATGCCTCCAAGAGATGAGATCCTAAGTCCTACGTCTGTTGTTGAATCTACTGCATATACCTCTACTCCCTTTCCTTCGGATTGATTTAGGAACGCGATAACCTTGTCTTCATCATGATCCTCAAAAATCTTGTCAGAAAAGACTAGAGATTGTACAGCCCCAGCTTCGTTTGCTCTTGACGTTTCATCAAAGCCCATTGTAAACTTGTTAATTTTTTTATTTACCATGAGCATTATCTCATCTAAAATAGAAGATACCTTTGCAATCTTGCTTTTGGTGAGTGCCTGTCTCATTGTTTCTGACTTGATAAATGTGTAGATGCCGTCTTCTCCACTTGAATCGATTCCATCGATTACACGAATTGTATGTGTCTTAATAGACGGTAATTCAAAAAGAAAATTTCCTAATCTTTTTTTTGTTTCTCCAGGACCAAATATTATGATCTCATCTTTTTCCCTTATTGTCGATGATATTGCATTTTGAACCTCTTTGAAGAAATCCTCTATATTGAATTTAGATTTGTATCTTTTTCCGCTTGCGCCAGAATATAGGTTAGGTATAATCTTGAGATGAGTTCCAGTCAATCTTCCTATGCCGCAATCTGTAGTATCTACTGCAACAAGTAAGAAACTACCAGTATCTTTCTTTCCAAAAATCAATTTGTTTTCAATATCGCTCCAATTTTTCTTAATCAGAGTTATTGGCTCGCCAATTTTCAGAGTTATGGAATGATGTGAACCCTTGCTAACGGATTCGCTGTCTGATTCTGTTATTATTCCATGAACTTTTAATCTGTCAACGACATCATCAATGGAGATTTTTTCCACATCAAGTGCAACACGAATTTTGATCCTTTCTCCCCTGTCAGGCCTTGCAAAGTCTTTGTCTTGTTTTACAACACGGGTAGTATCTCCTATTATTTTGTCTCTATTGCATATGACTCTTCGTAATGTAAAAAGGTCATCAGACTCTTCAGGTATTAATGCAACTGAATTCTCATCTATTTTCTTTGTAATCAACTTTGCATCCTATAAGAATCTGAACAATAAAAAAAGAGTGATCTAGTTCGTTAATTCATTGGGCTTGACCTGATTCTCTTCAGCCTTTTTCCTCAGGTAATTTTGAACCCACTCTTGTGTTATTACTCCGGCCTCAGTCAAGTTTACCAGTGTATTGGTCGATGCCTCGCCTGTTACCTTTCCAGTGGTACGCCTGATCTGTCTCCACTTTAGATTTGTATTGCCACTTTTTGATGAATAAATTATGCCGAGGACCTCTTTTGCATTGACAAAAATCATATCGCGAATCTTCTTGAGAGTTACCTTGTCTGCTGCCTCTACATAAATTAAACCAGGTGAAGTCTCACGTTCAGGAAACACTTCGTAATCTTCCAAGTAACTTTCTGGAACAAAAGAATTACACGTACTTAGGATTACGAATTTCCTAAAACTTTCAAGTGCACAGGTAGCGTCGATTGTTACCATTTATCTAGATTTCGCAACCGCCTTTTATCAAGCTTCTTGAAAGACTCAATTAGGAACGAAAAAAATTACTTATTGCAGGCGTTGATGACCAAATCCCTTTGATTTGATGAGAAGGATCTTGAGTTCTGAGCCTGCACTTGATTTTTATGAAATGAGAGATTCTACTATACCATGAAATCGTTCACTGAATATTTGACATTTAATATTCAATCACGACGAGGGTTTGTGAATATTACTCACGACGTACAAAAAATAATTCAGAAGAGCGGGGTCAAAGATGGCATCTGTCTAGTTAATGCGATGCATATTACAGCTAGTGTATTTATCAACGATGATGAAAGCGGTCTTCATCAAGACTATGAGAGATGGCTCGAAGACTTGGCACCTCATGAACCAATATCAAAATATGACCATAATAAAACAGGAGAAGATAATGCAGATGCACATCTCAAGAGACAAATCATGGGAAGGGAAGTTGTAGTTGCGATAACAAATGGTCAACTTGATTTTGGACCCTGGGAACAGATATTCTATGGTGAGTTTGACGGGCTAAGACCAAAACGTGTACTTGTAAAGATTATTGGTGAATAGCTAACTCAAAGAACCGCGTTTTTGACTTCCTTCTGTAACCGGCGTATTCTTAAAACTCTCTTCGTGATTCTGAGGACCGTGACTACATTTAACGCAGCCAACCTTAAAGCCATTAGAATCCTTCACATACGTCTCGCAACCACAGAAACAAGTCATACTCATTTCAAAATCTAATCCATGATATAACTTGTTTCAAAACTAAACCTTACAACACGTTCCCCGAGGGATGTCATGCCCGTGGGGGCATTTTCTTGGATGCTTTAACATCGTACATAGGGCATCTGTGAACTGTTCGTTCATGTGATGCTCTATTCCACAAACCATCTCTTCATCAATGTCAACCTTGAGGGCACTATCCATCAAGACTTCCAGCAGTCTACTATTTCGCATCATGTTGGAACCAATCTGTTCCCCATTCTTGGTTAGGGAGACTCCACCTTTGGTATAGTTTACAAGATTGGTATCATCCAGCTTTTTTAACATCTGTACAACGCTTGGCTGTCTTACATTTAGCATCTTTGCTATCGTGCTTATCTTTACTGGATCTCCACCTTCCTTTATGTGCCATATTGCCTTTAAGTACATCTCAACATGCTCAGCCTCTGCCGTCCCAACAAACAGAACTTCTTGATCTTTCATAATATTTTGTATAATGTTTACCTTACTTTACGTCTTTTGATTCTTTCAATAAATATTCAAAATACTCGCGCGCAAAACCTGCAAGACCGGAATGATCAGCCCATATGGCAACAGCTTCTTTTGAACCAGAGGTACCTAGTTCTTCTCCAAGTAACAAAACTACATATCTCTTATCTGATATGATGCCTCCTCCAAAGAGTCCTTTTTTTAATTTAACCTTGGATACCCGTGATAGTGACTTTAACGTATCAGTATCAACATCCTCAGATACCAGAATAGTAATATCTACGCCTCTATCGTGCAATGATCTAAGCTTTGGCAGCGCTTCCTTTGCCACGACCTCGGCGACTTTGGGTATGGCGATCATTACCTCATTTCTGCAAGAGTCAACCATCTCTAGAATCTTGGTTGCTATGTTTACTACTCCTGAAATGATCCAAATATCAGGTCTCTCGCTTGTCCCACTTTGTTCGTAAAGCGGCGTAAGTTCCTTCAATATAACACTCTCATTATTTCTGAAATCTGTCTCAGCTTGCTGTCTTGACGTCTGTACAGCTGTAGCCGGAGATTTTGCAAAATATTGTGTGGGGCGTGAATCATCAGAGCCTATCCATCCCTTATCTTCTAGGGTACCTAGCACCTCGTATATCTTGGAATAGGGCACTCCGGACTTTTGACTCAGGTCAGAAGCTGTTATTGGACCAGTCTTAAGAAGGGAAGCATACGTCTTTATCTCATAACTTGTAAGCCCCATCTTCTCAAGGGCCTTCCTAGTCTTATCAGACAGGCTCATGTGATATCAATCGAAGGATTCATGATATATATGTCTGGGATCGGGAGTTTGATCTCAGGCCAGGCACGCACGAGTTCTACCTATTCATCTGGTGTCTTGTTGGAAATGTATTAAATACTCTTTCCGGAGATATGCCAATAACGGCATGGAACTAATTCAAATATCTAATCTAAAGACTCCTACTATAGGTAAAAAATCTACCATTAGGTTTACTCAAAGCATATGTCCAGACTGTAACATGATACTTGATGCAGAAGTCTTTGAAAGAGACGGCAAGGTATTCATGACAAAGACTTGTCCAACACATGGTGAATGCGAAGAGCTCTACTTTGGCTCATATGAGATGTACAGGAAGTTTAGTACCTATTGGATGGACGGCAAGGGTGCTCATGCTCCTAATGTAATGATTGACAAGTGTTCTTGTCCAAATAACTGTGGATTGTGTTCTAACCATCTCTCACACAGCGGACTGGCAAACATGATAGTAACTAACAGATGTGATTTGACTTGCTGGTATTGCTTCTTTTATGTAAAGAAAGGTCTTGAAGGTGCATACATGTATGAGCCTACACAAGATCAGGTAAGGGCAATGATGAAGACCCTAAAGGCAGAGAGGCCAATTCCTGGTAACTCTATGCAAATTACTGGTGGTGAACCAATGCTAAGAGAAGACATTGCTGATGTTATCAAAATAATGAAAGAAGAAGGTGTAGACCACATACAGATGAATACAAACGGAATTAGGTTTGCTCTAGATCCGGAAGCACTGCGAGAAGTCAGGCTTGCAGGTGTAAATAATCTATATCTTAGCTTTGACGGTGTAACTCCAAGAACAAATCCCAAGAATCATTGGGAGATTCCATATGCATTAGAAAGTGCAAGAAAGACAGGAACCACTGTTGTCTTTGTTCCTACAGTTATCAAATCAATTAATGATCATGAACTGGGTGGTATTATCAGATACGCACAAAAGAATCTCGATGTTGTGCATGCAGTTAACTTCCAGCCAGTTTCGCTGACAGGAAGAATGGGCAAGAAAGAGCGTGAGAAATACAGAATCACAATACCTGACTGTATACAAAGAATTGAAGAGCAAACAGGTGCTGAAGTAACAGTAGATGACTGGTTTCCAGTTCCAAGCTGTATGCCACTGACAAACGTTATCGAGGCATTTTCAAGTAAACCAAAATACGAATTATCAATTCACTTTGCATGTGGTGCCGGAACATACATCTTCGAAGATCAGGACACCAAAAAGTTTGTTCCATTAACGAAATTTGCAGATATTCAAGGAATGCTTGAGCTCTTTGAAGACAAGGCAGAAGAGATTCGTTCTGGCAAAAACAAGTACTTTACAATGCTAGAGGTTGTAAGAAAACTCTCAAGCTTTGTTGATAGAAAGAAGCAGCCAGCAGGCCTTGACTTGGCAAAGATGTTTGGCAACATCTTGATGAAGAGATCATTTGATTCAGTTGGTTCATGGCATGTAAAGGGACTCTTCTTAGGAATGATGCATTTTCAAGACAAGTATAACGAAGACTTGGAAAGACTGCAGAGATGCGATATTCACTATGTAACACCAGACCTTAGAATAATTCCATTTTGTGCATTCAACGTAATCCCAGAATGGTATAGAGACAGAATCCAAAAGAAATATTCTACAACAGTAGAAGAATGGGAACAAAGAGTTGGCGCAAAACTAGAAGATGGTCTCTACAGGGGTATCATGAGAAGAGGCTCAGGTGATGAGCTTGCAGCAGGATGTGCAAAAAGCCAGATGTTCCATGAAGCATCTCAAGCTTTGATGTAAATTTTATTTCATCAAATCTCTCACCTTTAAAATTCTAAAGATTAAGTGTAAGAGTATTGTACCACAATTCTAATTGAAAATAGGGATCATTCACGGATTTGTGGGTGGTGGAGGAGGGACAGAAACAACTCTGCTTGCTCTAATTGAAGGATTGGTGGAGCACAAACACATCGTAAACCTGTACACAGTTTCCAAACCGACAATTCAGCTACCTAAAATAAAAATCCAGTCTACCTTTCCTTTTCGATTGCCATCTTTTGGCTTGTATCAGAGATATCTTGAATCAAAACTAACTGAAAAGGCAAAAGATGACGATCTGATAGTGCAGGTGTCTGGGGGCATAGCCATACCAAACAGAAAAGACCAAAAAATTATAATTTATTGTCATCATGATTTTAGAAACGAAACAGAAAAAGATGTCACAAAGTACAAGGGCATATGGTCAGCATATTACAAACCATACTATATTCTAAGCCAAAAATTTGTCAGTCAGATAGACAATGAAAACATTATACTTGTAGCAAATTCAAAATTCATACAAGATTCTCTTAAGAGTAGATTTGGGAAAGATTCTATTATAATTTATCCACCAGTTGATGTTGACATATTTCAGAATAACCTGAATAAAGAACAACGAGTGCTTACCATATCGAGATATTCTCAGGAGAAGAACTTGGAATTTGCAATAGATGCATTAAATGAGATAGATACGCCGTATACCATTATTGGCAATACAAAAACTAGAGTAAATGAGCTATATTATGAGAGTCTTGCTACAAAAATCAAGAATGGAAAACCAACTGGGAAAACACTGCTAATGAAAAACATAGAACGCGGCAAAGTGATAGATAGCCTGAAGAGATCAAAAGTGTATTTTCACGCATCACCTGAAACCTTTGGAATTTCTGTTGTTGAAAGCATAGCAGCTGGCTGTATTCCAATAGTGCCCAACAATTCTGCTCATGTGCAAACTGTTCCATTTGATGTCCTACGATACAAACCCGATGACAAAAGAGATGCCCAAGAAAAAATCAAGAAGGCACTATTAGGAGAGTATGATTGCTTGCTGAATCAACTTAGAAACTCCATTGGCGTTTATGGGAGGGACACTTTTAAGAAATCCATGACAAACTTCATTGAAAATATAGGAAACTAAATTATTGCTATGCATCTGATATGTGATATTTTTTCCATCGTTCTGTGTCAAGACTCATATCAATTGTCAATCTAGGGCCAGTATAATCACTGAGTGTCATAGGCTGAATTTCAGGAGTAGTTAATTTGGCCAATTCAAACATTGAAATTTTCTTGTCTCCAACAATATGCACATAACCATACAAGTTTTCCTTATGTACATCCATTATTCCCTTGGATACATCTTGGGCAAAAAGATACGTTCCAAATCTGTCTACAAACGCGCGTTGGTAAGGCCATTTTTTCTTTGCCATAAAATTAGTTCTTATGATCAAATATTCAGGTAGTCTGTTTACTTCATATTCTCCTATTAATTTTGTCAAAGCATAGAAATTCTCAGGATAAGGGATGGAACTTTCTTTATACATTCCAGTATGCCCGTCGAAAACACAAGCAGTACTTATGTAGATGAATTTAGTGTCTCTTTTCTTGTCAAGAACTGCATCCACCAAGTTTTTGGTACCTTCCACGTTAGTATTCCATGCAAGTGATCTGTTCTCTTCACATGGTCTTATGTGGGTCAAAGCAGCAGCATGTATTATGGTGTCAAAGTCATGATTTTTTATATAGTCAATGACATTTTTCTTGTTAATTATGTCAAGTTCCTGGTGTGATGGTGTTAGTGCACTTGGAAAAATCTTTCTTAATTCTGTGCCAAGGGCTCCATTTCCACCTGTGATTAAAACACTCAACTTTCTTCTGATGTAAGTAAACTATGTTGTAAACCTTTCCAGAAAATCTAGTACTGTAGTCTGTCTATTTTTCCACTCAGTATGTTGGCAACTCTCAAGGCAGTCTTACCATCTCCTAGTGATTTATTCCACTCTAGATCATTTTCATGTGAGGTGATAACCCTGACTGCAGTTTCCACATTTTTTGGATCTAATCCTGCAAGTATGTTAGACCCTTCTTCTATGTATTCGGGTCTCTCAGTACTCTCGCGTATTGTAACGCAAGGTTTCTTAAAGTACAAAGCCTCCTCTGGAACTGTACCAGAATCTGTAATGAGGCAGAATGCGTTCTTTTCTAGTTTGGAAAAATCAAAAAAGCCAAGAGGTTTTATCAATTCAAGATTACTTGGTATTTTTCTTTTCTTGATCTTACTTAGCGTTCTTGGGTGTATTGGATAGATTACTCTCTTCTTGAATTTTTTACCTATTGCTTGCAGGGAAGAGAAGATTTTTTCCAATGTCTCTGGGGAATCAACATTTTCACTACGATGTGCTGTAACCAAAAAGTAACCATTTGGTTCCAAATTCATTTTTTCCATGGTATTGCTAGATTCTATCTTGGGTGAAAAGTAGTCTATGGCATCAATTATTGGATTTCCTACAACGTATATTTTGCCTGGATGGATATTTTCTCGAATCAGGTTTTCTCTGGAATATGTTGTATATGGTAACAAAAGAGAAGAGAGATGATCAATTATTACTCGATTTTTTTCTTCAGGCATGCGAAAGTCATAACTACGCATACCAGCCTCTAGATGAGCTATCTTTATTCTATGGTGGGCAGCAGGGATGGCTGCAAGACCGCTATTTGTGTCACCCAAAATTAGCAAAACATCAGGCCTTTCCTTTAATAATATCTCTTCTGACTTTGTTATTACATCTGAAACCTCTGGCCCGTACTTGCCTGTTCTTATTTTCAGGTCATAGTCAGGTTTGCGAATGTCAAGTTCGTCAAAAAAGACTGAATTTAACTCGTAGGTATAATTCTGGCTTGTATTGATCATTACATGATCAAAATTTGCGTCTAGCAGGGAGAAAATCCTGCTTAATCTGATTATCTCGGGCCTTGTCCCAAAAATGGACATTATTTTCATATGATATGGCATGATGTTATTGCCAAATTTAAAAGGTTTTCAGATGATTGCAAATTAATTTCAAAGGTTGTATTATTGAGCAATTAAGACTTATTAACTTAGCATCAATCATTGCATTTGAGTTGGATTATTCATCGGTCATAAATGACCAAAATATTCTGATAACAGGTGGTACAGGAAGCTTTGGTCACCAAATGATAAAAGAATTGATGATATACAAACCAAGAATTATCAGGATCTTTAGCAGAGATGAAGATAAACAACATCTTATGAGACAAGAGTTTGCAAATGATCCCATAATTAAGAGAATGCAGTTTGCCATAGGGGATGTTAGAGACTATGATAGGCTTTACACTGTTACAAAAGATATTGATATAATATTTCATGCTGCAGCGTTGAAACAAGTTCCAACGGTAGAATCTCATCCTTTTGAGGCAGTAAAGACAAACATCATCGGGGCATACAACATAGTCAAGGCATCTGTTGCCAGAAAAGTATCTCAAGTAGTTGCGATAAGCACTGACAAGGCAGTAAAACCAGTCAATGCCATGGGTATGACAAAAGCATTGCAAGAAAAAATAATTCTATCTGATGATTTGTCAAAAGATGACACGATATTTTCCTGTGTTAGGTATGGCAATGTTCTTGGGAGCAGAGGAAGTGTAATGCCGCTATGGGATTTGAAGATAGCAAAAAAGGAGCCACTTCCTATAACTCATCCTGACATGACTCGGTTCATGTTAACGTTGAGCCAGGCCATAGATCTTGTCTTTTATTCGATAAAAAATGGAAAAGGAGGAGAAATATTTGTCAAGAAAGCACCTGCTGCCAAAATAGTTGATCTTGCAAAAGCATATGCCCAATTGAAGACAAGTCACAGGGATTATCCTGTAAGGTACATCGGTATACGGGCAGGCGAAAAAATTGATGAGATTCTAGTATCAGAAGAAGAGATGCGGAGAGTTGAGGAAAAAAAGGATCATTTTGTGATAAAACATGAAGAAGAATTTGATATGCAATCGTTAAAAAGATCTGTCAAAGTAAAGGAATATGGTTCTGCCACTGTCAAGCACCTGAATAAAAATGAGCTAATGGAACTTATGAAGAAACTTAAATGGATTACTTGATTTTATATGTATTTTGTAAATACACATATTTTTTCATGTTAGGTTTTTTCTTTCATGTCCATGTATGACTTTAGTATGGAACCTGAAACGGATTTTGGCAATACTCTGAACATCACATCTCTTAGCATGTGACGACCTCTTGAGGTCAACGGCTTGGTCTTTTGATATTCTTTTATGGCTTTTTCGTATTTTGCTAGCTCTTCTGGGGGAAGCTTATCTAGTATGAATTTTCGTATCTTGTTGGTTTGAGCTAAAGATATGGCTACTTTTTCCTTTGTAAGTTGTTTTTGATGTACTCTGTATTTTGCTAATGTTTTTGGTATTAGATGCAATCTACACTTGTGTAAAACACAATATCTTAACCAAAACTCATAGTCTTCCTTGTAACCAATTGTTTCATTGAAAGCACTATATTTCTGAATTGCTGATTTGTGGATCAAACTAGTCGTTCCATTTCCGAAATAATGGTCAAGCAAAATTACGCCTTGTTGAAAAGTTTCTAGTTGGTTGTAGTTTGGTTCTGTGAATTTTTCAACCACATCTCCATCTGAATTTATGATGTCATAATTTGAATAAAATATTGTATTTCCTTTGTTTTCTACATTTGAAGACTCTAAGAGCATCTCTTCTAAAGCATTAGGGTATAGTACATCATCTGCACTCAACCACTTGAACCAAGTACCAGTCATGGCATTTATCCCATGATTTAATGCTGATGCAGTTCCACCGTTTTTCTTTGTAATTATCATTATTTTGTCTGAATATTTTTTTAGGATTTCAGGTGAATGATCTGTAGACCCATCATCTACAGCAATGATTTCTATATTGCTATATGTTTGGTTTAGAGCCGAGTCAACACATTCTTCTAAGAATTCTTGTGTGTTATAC
>VFSW01004341.1_pt1 | contig 21177 bp, 12 predicted proteins | sample 5358111 | NCBI WGS metagenome assembly VFSW01 (sample SAMN11554181, study PRJNA540505) | mine drainage metagenome | isolation source: sediment from site ElyBrook_90M | place: USA: Ely Copper Mine, Vershire, VT | collected 2017
GTTGGGCAGCCGCACTCAGTTTGCGCAGATCCCCCAGCCGCAGGGGCGCCGAACCGATGGCCGTGGCGAAACTGTCTTGATTCGTCGGCAAGCCCGCGTGAATGTTGCCGATCAACATGCTTTCGACAGGCATGGATGCGGCCCGCTGGTAGAGCAGTTGCCGGGCCTGCAGGGTGCCTGCCGAGTCCGGCAGCCGGTCGTCCACATTGCTCATCCAGGCAAGGTCGCCGGCCGCCAGCAGGCCCGCATCGATCACGTGCTTCTGACCCCAAAGCTCAAAGGTAAGGTCAAGAAGAACATCCGGGTGCTTCTCGTAGATCCGGGACGTCATTGCCGAGATGCCTTCATAAATCATATTCAGCGATTCAGCCCAGTTCCCGTGCGAGTGACCCCTGGCCCAGCAGCCTGGCGCCTCGCCGTAGGCGTTGAAGATGGTGGTGATGTCCAACTTCACATAGGCCAGATGGAAGCGCTGGATGGCATCGATGATGCGGTCCGCAGCGGCATCGCGAAATGGAGTCGCCATGCACATGACAACCTTGTCGCCGCCCATGGTTGACGTTGTCTTGGGTTTGCCTTCCTGATCGAGAGATGCCCACTCGGGATGGGCGCGATATTCAGGGGTTGCTGTGCCGATCGCCGCCACCGGAATCCACAATCCCAGCCGCATGCCGTGCGCCTCCACGGCCTCCAGGATCGGCTTCAGTCCTCCCGGGAACGAAGTGAGATTGACAACGTTGTCTCCGTATTCCTGCTGCCAGCCGTCGTCGATGGTGAAGATTTCTATGCCGATTGCGGCCGCAGCATCCACCAACTCCATTGTGATGTCGTGATTAATCGAGCGCTCAAACGGCTCCCACGTGTTGAAGATCCAGGGTGGACCCTGCGCATCGACCTTCCTCATCAGCATCTTCGATGTATACGATGGCAGCCGCCAGTGGGGGTCTTCAAAGCCCGCACCATTGCGATAGATCACAAGTGACCCATTGGCCGTCGTGAATTGTTCGCCGGCTCCAATGGTGCGTTCGAACGGCATCAGATCTGTGTCGTAGAGAATTCCAATGCGCACATAATCCGCGTCGTTCCAACCCCCGATTTCGGTGCGCTTCATATAGCCCGGAACTTCGCTGATGACGGCAATGCCAGTGCCGGTACGGCCGTTGGCGACCAGCAGTCCCGCATCCTCCGAGCGCCCCGTATAAAAAATCTCCCTGGGAATCGTCCCGTATTGCGTGAGCAGGGTGGTCTCGTTCTCCGGGCCGAATGTGACATCGATAACTTCAATATTGAGGTGGGAAATATGCAGCGGAGCTGTGCCTGCGTTGTGGAGCACGAGGTGTTTGCGGATGGCCGCATGGCCGTCGTACACGGTGTAAATCGTCGAGACCTCGAGAGCGAGGCTCTTGTGGCGCAGGCGGATGGTGAGCGACTTCCCATTTGTCAACGGGGTCTCTGCGCCATCACTCAAGTCGAAATCCGCACTCGTCCCCGCGCAGTTTTGCCCGTTGCAACGAAGAGCAAACTCGGCCGCCGTTCCCCAGCGATGAGCTCCGGGGTGGATGAACTCAATTCTATTGGCGCGATCGATAAAGTGCTCGGTGAACAATCCCCTGCCCGGCAAAAAGGGCAAGGTTCTCGAAATCAATTCGTTGCCGATGGTCCAGCTCCGGCCGCCTTCCGCCGCGTCAGCGGAGCCCCACGGCGGTTTTTCGCAAAAAGCCGCAGGCGTCCACGCATACCCAACCACAGCGAGCAATCCATTGCGCATCACTGCTCGCCTGCTGACCGTAGTCTTTATCTCTTCCTCCATATTTGTTTCCCGGCATCCGTTCTTTCGCGTCATTCTCTATCGACTCTCACCCTCCCGCTCCGCTAGGGCGCAATGGGGAATGTGACCTTGCGCAGTGTTGGAGCATTGCCCAATGGCACCAGCGAAACGTCCACCTCTGCCCCGTCCGACTGCCTTATACCCTTGCCCTGGAGAAGCACTACAGGCCGGTCAAATGGATGCGCAGCATCGGCGAGCGCGGCATCATATTTCGGTTTGAACCCAAAGCCCTTCCATCGCAAGTTGGATGGGAGCGCAAAGGGCTGATATCCACCCGGTGCGGGAAGATAGTAACTATCCTCGAAGCCTGCCAAATCATACTTCTTGATCACTTGTCTGCGCGCCTCGATAGGCTCAACAAAAAGCAGCGCTCCATATTGCAGCGCGACCTCGCCATTCACGGCAGCAACTTCGCGAACGCTGGGCATGAATTCAAGCGTCACCGTGTCACCGGCTTTCCATTTCTTGGTCACGGTCCAATACGAACCATCGCGGACGATCGACGCGCCAGCGCATTCGACCCTGGTTCCGTTGGACCATTCCGGATCACGAAACAGGAGGGGGAACTCGGCTTCGCGTTCGGGCTGCACTGAGACCTTCACCGTGTTCTCAAAGGGATAGCGTGTACTCTCCTCGATCTTGACCGGAACATCGCCGATCAACGTCGTAACCTTGCTAGGCCCGTAGAGCAGAGCCGCCAAGCCGCCTTCGGCATGCCGCATCCACATTCCGCGCACGTAGAGAGACGCCACATTGGAGGCATTTGGGTTACAACAGACAGCGACGTCAGTATGTGTCGGCGAAAACTTGATACTAGCGTTCCAGCCCATGCCGTCGGGCAACAACCCATCGCAATGGAATCGATTCTCCGAAGTAAGATAGGTGATTGCGCTACCGTCGGACAGGCGCGAACCCTGCGCGGCATTGAACCAGATCCGCTCGATCTTGTCACCCAGCGTGGCAACGCCGGTTTTTTGCAAGGCCGACTCCAGGGTCATCTGGATTTCTTTGGTGGCGCAGTACTCATAAAGCGTGAACATCGGATCGGGACTTAGATGCGCAATGCTCTCCTGGCTTACGGCCGATCCGCTCGGCTCCGTGTAGCGAGCCAGCTTGATAAACGAGTTGCGCGAAGCCCGGCCAAGCTCGACGTTGCCGGTTGCCATTCCCAGCCAGAGCGGTACCCTCATGGTTTCGTAGGTGTTCGCGCCGTGATCCTCAAAACCGGAATCCAGATTGAGGAGCGAATGCAGGTTTGTGTCCGCATTTCTGGCAGTCACGCTCAGTTCCTGGTATAGCGCCAGCGTAAAGTCTCGATATTTCGCATCGCCAGTCAGCTCATGCAGTCGCTCCATCACGTCGGAGATCATCAGGTCGTGGCTTTCCCCGCCCCCGCCCGCGCCCGATGACAGCAAAGTATTGCCCGAACCGTAAACGGAAATAATGAGATCGGTGGCCCTCGTCACCGCTTCCATCACGCGCTTGTCGCCAGTCAGTTCCGCGTAGTCAATGAGTCCGCGCATCAAGCAGGTCTGGGTCCAAAGTTCTCCCGGCTTTGAAAACCTCACATCCTTCTCGAATACGCCCAGGTAGCCGTCATCACCCTGAGAAGTCAGGATATGGCGGACATATTCATCAGCCTTTCCCATGGCGGCTTTATCTTCTGTTAGGTAGGCGAGCATGATGAATCCGGCTCTCCAGTTCCCTTCGGTCTCGCCGTTCCACCAGTTATTCTTGGCGGCATTGACGATGTTCTCCAGTATCCCGGTGTTGCGATGACTTACAAAGATATCCGAAGAGGCCTCGTGGCATAACTCATCCAGATGACCGGCGAAACCATGATTCAGATCGCGAACCATCTGCTCCCTGATCCACCCGGACGGCTTCACTTCTCCTAAAGTGAGCCATGTAAATACTGGTGCGATGGCTTCTGCCGCCTTAGCATTGCGGCGCTGGATCGCGCGATCCGCAGGAGACGACGACGGACGCATAGCGGAGGGAGTTTCAGTTGCCCACAGGGAAGAAGAGATTGCGCTTCCGGACACAAGTCCCAACAACTGTAAAGACTCTCGGCGAGTGATGGTGCGAGGGGCCATAGGCTTGAGTGTACCTGTCGAACGAAATCTACCACCCGAGACAGGCTGGTTCCTCTCCATGATTTGCACGTTTGTGTATGCCATTTGCGGTGCTCGACGAGGCAGAAATACAGGACAAGTCTGCAGCGATTCGACGCATTCCGCGCTTGACGCACCCTTGGACATAAAGCACACTGGACCGAACCGAATCGCAAAAGGGCATTCAATCGATGCCAGGCACTTTGCCAAGAGTTTCCGTGGCCCCATCCGTTTCACTTCTTTGTGTGCAATGGGTGGGAATCCAGAAAGGAAGTCTGTGCATGACGCGGATCGCGCAACGAGTCCATATTCAGTGGCTGCATCTCTTGATTCTGCTGGCCGCCTGTTTTTCGTTCCGCGTCTGGGCAGCCTCGCCCCGTTTAATCGTAAAAAATGCACGCCTCTTTACGATGGCCCCACAACAGCGCGAACCCTTTATGGGCTATCTCGTGGTTGCGCAGGATGGAACCCTGGATTCCATCGCGGCAGGCGACCCGCCGCGGGCACTGAAGGCGGAGCAGGTGGTCGACGCCCAAGGCAGCTGGATCATTCCGGGTTTCATCTCGGCTCACAGCCATCTCTGGCAGGCGGCGTACCGGGGCCTCGCCGCCGATAAGACTCTCACGAATTGGATTGATGACATTTATATCCGTCGAACGGCCAAGGCTTCTCCCGAAGACCTGTATTGGTTTACCCTGCTTGGCTCGCTTGATCATCTGCAGCATGGAATTACCGCGGTCTACAACTTCAACTACACGCGGGTCGACTGGCACAGCAACGACAGCCCATTCGATAAGTTTCAGTTTCGCGGTGAGCGGGAGTCGGGCATTCGTTTCATACACGGTTATGAACCGGGATGGATGGCGCCGGGAGTCACGATCGAGCAGGCTCGCAGACGGCTCGGCGCGTTCCTCGACTGGACAGCGGAACAGCCTACGTCTCCAGCGTTCTTAAGCGTGATGCTCAACGGGGGGACCGCTTTCAACAACACTTACCAGCAGGCGGTCATGGAAAAGGCGCTCATGGACGAGTTCCATCTGGCCAACCAAAGCCATTACCTCGAGCCTCCCGAGCCGAAAACACAAGCAGAGGAACGGGCCAAGTTTCGCTGGTTTGCCGACAGTGGCCTGCTGTCGAGCCAACTTATCTTCGGTCATTTCATTCACACAAACGATTACATCTTGCAGCAGGCACTCACGAACAACGTGGCCATGACCTGGAATCCGCTTTCTAATGGCCGTATGGCCTCCGGGGTTCCTGATATTCCGAAATATTTAAAGATGGGCATCCGTGTGGGTATGGGTATCGATGGAGAAGCCAGCGGGGACCTCGCAGACCCGTTCGAAAACATGCGCGCGGGACTCTATGCCGTTCGCGACAAATATGGCGACGCGACCGTTCTCAGCCCATACGAAGTGCTGTGGCTCCATACCATGGGATCTGCGGGGGTTCTCAAGTTAAAGGACAAGCTAGGCAGCCTGGAGCGCGGAAAATTCGCCGACTTTCTGGGCATCGACCCGTCACGGCTCGGCGCGGTGCTGGAAGACCCCTATGCGAATCTTGTCCTGGTGACCGGCGAGCGCGATATCGATGGAGTCTACGTGGGCGGCGAGCTCAAAGTCGATCATGGACGAATTCTGCACCCGGATATGCACGCGGTTGAAGACGAGGTCCGACGGCGTGTGCTCGCGGAACAATGAGCCGCGCTAAGATATAGAGCCGACCTTGCCGTATCACGATCAATAAATTCAGGATCGCAGCATCGACGCGCCCCGACTTGTCGTTGGACATCAAGCCCATGCCTGGCGATATAGCTGTTCAATTTCCTCCGCTGTGGGGATACGCGGGTTGTTGTGCGGAGATCCGGAAGCAAGCGCCTGCGCAGCCATGAGCGGGATCAATTCGAAATAGCGATCTTGCGCGATGCCATAGTCTCGCGGCGAAGGCACCTTGAGTTCATTATTGCGCCGGTACAGGGCCTCTACCAGCTTCCCGCTTGCGGCAGTGTCTGAATCGGTGGCGGCCGCGACGCCCATGGCGCGCGCACACTCGGCATATCGACCCTCATGCCCGCAGATGGAGAACGCCGTCACGGCTGGAAGCAGCATGGCATTGGAGAGTCCGTGCGGGACGTGGAAGAACGCTCCGATTGGTCGACTCATCCCATGTACCAGAGCGACACTCGCATTTGAAAATGCAATGCCCGCGAGGGTAGCTGCAAACATCATGGCTTCGCGTGCCGTCTCGCTTTGCGGTTCATTGAAAGCTATTGGCAATTCCGTCCATATGATCTTCATTGCCGAAAGAGCCATGATGTTGGTGAAGGGATTGGCTCTGCGGCTCACATAGGCTTCAATCGCATGTGTCAGAGAGTCAGTACCAGTATCCGCGGTCAATCGCGCCGGCATCGACAACGTGAGCTGATAGTCGACAATGGCGGCAGACGGCAACAATGCGCCACCGGCAATGAGCATCTTCTCGTCTCTCTCCGAGTCGGTAATCACCGTGAACCGCGTCACTTCCGACCCGGTTCCTGCCGTGGTCGGAATGGCAACATGCACAGGACCGGCGCTCGGGATTACAGCCGGCACTTTGTAGTCGCGCGGATGCCCACCGTTGGCCGCCAGCATGCCGATCGCCTTGGCTGTGTCTATCGGACTGCCACCGCCGAGGCTGATCAGCGCATCGTGCTCTCCGTCGACAAAGGCGCGCACGCCTGCCGCAACGACATCGCTAGTAGGATCGGCGACGGTTTCCGAAAAAATCTCGCAATCCCGGCCCGAAGTGCGAATCATATCGCAAAGCCGGTCTGGCAAGCCGCGGCTCACCAGAAATGTATCGGTGACAATCAGTACCCGCGCACAATGGAGACGGGACAGCACCGACGGAACCTCAAGGAAAGAGCCGCCGCCGATTTTCAGGATGGGAGGAATCTGAATCTTCGCAATCATCCATTCACTCCTCGGCCATGGGCCGCATGACAGAGCTACCCATAACCGCTCTGAATCGCGGAATGCTAGCATTGCTTCCCGATGTGCGTCAAAATCAGCACTTGGCGGCTTCAGCCTTCAGGCAGTGAGCAGCCTGATGCCCTCGAAATTGCGCCGCCGGGTTCAGGCCTGAGATGTCGCGTTGCACCCACCATTGCGGGTTTGGCCTTTAACAACGAGCCTAGGCACAATACCATTCCAATTATTCTGCAGGGAAAGGTCTCGATCTCATGTCAATCGTGAATCGCCGGGATTTCCTCGGCGGCTTCCTGGCCACTGGCACGACGGCGGCCGCTTCGCCTCTCGCTGTATCTGAAGTGCAACAGGCATCCAAGCCCGCGGCCGCTCCTATCCCGCGAGACGTCAGTGACCGCGCCGGCACGGCCACGGCTAACATAGACTTCCGCTATGCCCCGGCAGTGCGGCAGACCGCATTTTGCTTTCCTGACGACCCGCACAAGAGTCTCGTCGACCATGCAGGACAGTTGCTCTATGGGTATGAGAAGGGCGCATCGGCCTTGGCGTTCCACTTGCGCATCGGATTCACTCTGGGAGGCATGGAGCCGCTGCGCATTGTGAGCCAGCAACTTGAGAGCCCTGCTGTGCCCATCGTCCGCACGGTGTTGGAGTTTCCAGGCGCCGTGCTGACGCTGATCACGTTTGCCACCAATGAGACGACGGAGGGACGAGTGGACAATGTCCTCGCCGGTGTCTCTCCACGGGCGAGTGAAACGTTGAATGTGGAACTGCTTGCCAATTTTCACTCGCTCCGAAAATTTGACGTGGAGGAATCGGGCGGGGTTTTCAGCATACTGGACCGGACTTCGCGCGCGGTGCTGATGGTGGGCAAGGCGAACGATGGGCCGGCACGCGCGCACGCCGGGATATTCGACTGGAACGGCGACAGCGACTGGACGCAGTGCCTTCGTCTAAGCCACGGCCACGCATCGCAGGCAAACCCCTACCGTGCCTTCTTTCGCTTTCCGATGGAGAAACAGGATAACGGCCCGATCCGCGCGAATCTGGACGATCCAGACCGCTGCCTGGAAAGCTGCCGCTCCTTTTGGAAATCATGGTCGGCATTCCGCTCCCCCGTCGCGTGGATCGTGCCAGGGCGGCAGGGGGATTTCGTTGAAGCGTCCGCGCGTAACATCCTGCAGGCCCGCGAAGTGCGAGACGGCCGCCTTACCTTTCAGGTGGGACCGACCTGTTACCGCGGCTTATGGATCGTGGACGGAAATTTTATTCTCGAAGCTGCCCGTTATCTCGGCTATGACAAAGACGCCGAAGAAGGACTGCGCACGACGTGGGCCGGGCAACTGAGCAACGGACAATTCGTCGCCGGCGGAGGGCAGCATCACTGGAAAGACACAGCCATCGCCATGTTTACGCTGGTTCGTCAGTGCGAGTTGAGCCAGAATTGGACCGCCCTCAAAGACTTGCAAAGCCAGGTGAACCGCGCCATTGCGTTCTTGCGCTCAGTGCAGGCAGATGCGGTGAAGGAGGGGAGCGCCCTGGGCCGCTATGGACTGCTTTCCAAAGGCGTCGCCGATGGCGGAATCATGGGTCCCTGCGAAGAGCTCACCAACACTCTGTGGGCGCTTGCAGGCCTCAAAGCCATTGCCGAAGCAGCCGAGCGTCTGGGCATTGGAGATCTCGCCGACGCCGGCGTCTTTTATAACCAGCTTCATGCCCGGTTTCTTCAAGCTGCGTCTAGCGAAATGCGCCGCCACGATGCGGGATTTGCTTATCTACCCATACTGTTGAAGAACGACCCGATGTGGGAGTTGCCCGACGTTTGGGACAGACCCCATCCGCAATCGGCGCAGTGGGCGCTCTCACAGGCAATCTTTCCCGGGTGCGTCTTCTCCCCTCAGCACCCCATTGCGCGCGGGCACGCACGGCTGATGCAGGCCGTCACCAGGGAAGATATCCCGGCAGAAACCGGTTGGGGACGCCATGACGCGGTCTGGACCTATAACGCCGCCTTTGTCGCCGAAGTCTACCTTTGGCTGGGCATGACTCAGGCTGCGCACGATACCTTCATCGGTTTTCTTAATCATGCCAGTCCGCAGTACTGCTGGCGAGAGGAGCAGCCACTGCAGAACGCGCTGGTGGGCACCTATGTCGGCGATATGCCCCACAACTGGGCCAGTGCCGAGTGCATTCGCTATGTCCGCCACATGCTGGCGCTCGAGGATGGTAATCATTTGCGCCTGCTTGCCGGCATCACCTTGGCCGAACTGGAGCCATCAAAGGCGTACCGGCTCGCAGCAACGCCGACCCGCTTCGGCCGCCTCGACCTGCAGCTCGAGCCGCTCGATCGAGGGCGGGGCTGGCGTTTTGTTTTCCAGCGGGAATCGGGCCCCCCGCCGCAGCAAGTCTCTTTGCCGCATACCCTGGGCGGACGGTTTCAGTTCAAGCGGTCTGAGGGCGCTCATGTCACTGCCTCCGGGGATGAAGTCCTCGTGGACCAAGCCGCCGCGCAGTGGACCGGGTTCTGGGAAGAATGAATCTCGACGATCTGGACATGGCTTGTAGAGTTATCGTAAATTGTCCGCATGCTCGCAGACCTGAAACTGCGCCGCGCATACGATGGATTGCTGTACTTTGCGGAATCGACACGCAACCTGCAAAAACTCCAAGGCCATCACCACATCGAGCTTGAATTAAACCTGGTCGTTCAGGGAACGATCACCTATGTTGTGAATGGCCGGCGCTTCACATTCTCGCAAAGAACTCTCCTCTGGCTATTTCCCCAGCAGGAGCACCAGATGGTGGATCGCTCTGATAACGCACAGTTCTACGTAGCCGTATTCAAGCCATCTGTCATCAACCGCTATCGTCGGAGCTCTGCATACAAAGGGCTGAGATACGAGCCTGGCGAACTGGACGGGGTCTTGAGTACGGTCCTCAAGCCCGACTCCTTCGATCTCATCCGAAAGACGATGGATGTTCTGATGCAGGGATCGATGGACTCCGACCTTCTCAACCGCGAAGCGGGCTTCGGTCCGGGATCCGATTTCCGCTTTGAGCACAGCGATCCAGAAGCGCTCAACGCCGGACTTCGTTACCTGCTGCTGTTGTGTTGGCGCAGCCAACTTGCAGGCACTGCGACTCGTGACGCGGTGGCGCTTCATCCCGCGGTGCGCAGGGCACTCAAGATCCTGAGCGAAGGAAATGCCGAACAGAACCTTGAACAATTGGCCAGGGAATGCGGAGCGAGTCAAGCCTATTTAAGCCGAAGATTCCATCGTGAAATCGGTGTCCCTCTGAATCGCTACCGTAATTCGCTGCGCCTGTCGCGCTTTTTCGAGCAGTATCAACCGGCTGACGGCAAAACCATGACCGAGGCGGTATATGCCGCAGGTTTCGGCAGCTATGCTCAGTTTCACAAGGTCTTTTCGCAGGCGTACGGACGCGGTCCCCGCGAATCACTGCGATCCCGCTGAATGCATTTCTATACCGGCGCTGACGATTGCATCATGCTTCCTGGATGCACAACCCCTGGTGTGGCCCAACAAGCGCGAATCAATGTGTCTTAGCCGTCTCCACGACTGACCTATTGTTCCAATAGTCCTCAATCTCCTCGAGTCGTCGATTCCTGGTCTCTGGTACCCACGCCCAGGTGACTATGCCTTGCAGCAGTGCCATCACGGCAAGAAAGCCGAATGTCGTCGCTTTTCCGATAACGTGAAATGCATACGGAAAAAGCAAGACCACCACAGCGTTAGCGACCCACTGAACGAGAACCGGAACGGTCATCGCCATTCCTCGCACATCGTTGGGAAAAATCTCGGGCACCAGGGTCCAGATCACGGGTCCGATGGATGAGGAAAAGCAAGCCAGGTAAATCAGATTGAGCGCCCGCACGAGCGGTCCCTGGAAGTGCCCCGCTAACACGGTAACAATCAGCGCCAGCAGAGAGAACGCCATTCCAAACGATCCGACTATGTAGAGGGGCTTACGCCCGTACTTGTCGATCACGAGCAGCGAGACCAGCGTAAACAGAAACTCCGTAATTCCGACTACGATCGTCGAGGCCAGCGCCCCTTCCATCTTCCAGCCGGCAGACTGGAAGATCGCAGGCGCATAGTCAACGATGGTATTGATGCCCGACACTTGGATCAGGATTGCAAGTGTCGTCCCCCCCCCCCGCGCGCGCCGCCCGCCCGGCCGCAACCACCCGCCCCCGCTGCGGCATGCCTGGTGCATGCGGGCCTCCATGGACGCAATCGGGGCATGGGCCGATTCGGCGCCCCCGATCCGCTCTAGCACCTTGAAGGCCTGACTTTGCCTGCCGGTCAACGCCAGAAAGCGGGGAGATTCCGGTGCTAAGGCCACGAACGCCAGAAACACGGCCGAGGGCACAACCCCGGTAAGAAACATCCAGCGCCAGTTATTTGCTCCCGTGTCGCGAAGAAGAAAATTGATGCCGTACGACACGATGATGCCGGCAACAATCGATAGCTGGTACAAGGTCCCCAGGCGACCTCGAATGGACGGTGGAGAAACCTCCGCCACATACATCGGTGATAGCAGTGATACGCCACCCACAGCCAGACCGCCCAGCAGACGGGCGCTGACAAAGAGAAGAAAGCTCGGCGCAAGAGCGGTGGCGATCGAAGTGACCGCAAAGAGGATGGCTACGCTGACAAGAAGCTTCTTCCGTCCGTATCGATCAGCCAGCCTCCCCGTAAAAAAGCACCCTAGCACACAACCGAAAAGCAGGGAGCTAAAGGCCCATCCGAGGCGAATATCATCCAGAGCAAATTGCTTGGTGATGAATGGTCCGGCACCCGTGATGATCGCAATATCAAATCCAAACAGCAGTCCGCCTAAAGCAGCCGTCGCAGCCAGAAACGCGACATAACGCGTGTTGATTAGCGCAGTCAATTAGTCACGCTCCGTGGAGAGACCATTTTCGCGGCGGACGATTCGCTCCGCATCTGCGAAGCATCTTCGGGCGAGGTCCTTATATAGAAGAGCCTGGGCATAGCGGTCGGATTCTTCCGCGAGCCGCCCCGACGCTTGCGGAAACATCCGCGCATAGTAGTGCGTGTTCGATAGCAGTTCCGGCGCAAAAATCAGCACGTCCCCAGCCTGTGCGGTACGCAGGAATCCGGCCATTGCGAGCGTCCATAACTCCTTGAAATGGTCAAGATAGTTGATTAGCCCGTGTGCTTGCTGCGGCCTGGAGTTCAAGTCCGGATCGATTGAGACCTGCATGCAGCCGGAACTTGAGACGCGACCGTGAATAAATGCAACACGGGAAAAAATGGGCTCCATGAATGTGAGCTTTTGCTGCCAGTCACCGTAGACGAGTTCCTGGCCACAATAGTAATGGCTGAAATCGCCGTTCAAGCGCACCTCGGGAAAACGCTTGATTATCTGCACCGTGCGCCACAGGTCCTGGGTGATGGTAGCGCGATGCGTCTCGATGAATATAGGCAGCCGGTATTTTTTCGAAGCGGCAAGAATCGCATCTACCAGTTGAAAGGAAACTTTCTCGTCTTCGATGCCCCACCCGGCATGAACCGTCACGCAGACATCTCCGCGCGCCGCATGTTTCTGTGCGATAACTTCGGCGTCTCCCGGCACATTAATTCGGTCCAGACCGCAGTAAGGAAATGGAATGTCTATCTCCGGCGGAGTGTCGGATGTGAATTGAACTCCCTCAAACCCATCCGCGATCAGTCGTTGATAACGGGCCAACCCCTCAAGGTCGGGCCACATGCTATCTGAGCGCAAATCGATGAGGTTATCCAGATTTAGATAGACGCTCAGCCGCGGAGCGTTCGATGATCCATCGTTCACGAAACCAGACTTCGTCATCATGCTGCCTTCTCAAAATTCATCGTAAGCAATCTGGTGGCCCGGCACATCGAGTGCTGCCAGCATCCTGGTGCACGCCCTGATCATCATGGGCGGACCGCAAAGATAATATTCCACTGATTCCGGACGTGGATGGGTCTGGAGGTACTTCTCCAGAACAACTTCATGAATGAATCCCGTGTGGCCTTGCCAATTGTCCTCCGGAAGCGGCGAAGACAGAGCAAGATGAAAGGAAAAGTTTGAGTGCGCGCTCGCGAGGGAATGAAAATGCTCCGCATAGAAGATCTCCTGCCTGGAGCGCGCTCCATACCAGAAGCTGATCTTGCGCGCGCTGCGCTCATTTTCCAGCAAGTGTCCGATGTGCGCTCGAAGCGGAGCCATGCCTGCGCCGCCGCCAACATAAATCATTTCGCGCTGCGTCGGCCGGATATGAAAATCACCGAACGGGCCGATACCCGAAACTCGATCGCCGGGCTTGAGGCTGAAGATGTAGCTGGACCCTGCGCCTGGCGCGCAGTCCTGTCCCGGCGGCGGCGTGGCGATGCGCACATTGAAGCGCAGCAATCGCTCGGTCCGCGGATTGCTGGCCAATGAATAGTTATTGCGCCGTCCTGGCTCGGAATTGCGGGCCACCAGATCGAAGATGTGCTGTTTCTCCCAGACGGCGGCAAATGGCTCCGCGATGTCGAAATCCCTGAAGCGGATTGCTTCGTATCTTGGGATATCGATCTGCAGATAATCGCCCGGCACAAAACTAAGTGTCTCTCGATCGTCCAGAGGCTCGACAATAAGTTCCTTGATGAAAGTGGCTACGTTCTCATTGCTGACCACGCGGAATTGGAAGGACCGTTGCGCGCGAGCGCCGGAACCGCTGGCCTTGGTGAAATTGACGAATATCTTTCCTTCGCGCTCCTCGACTGGATAAGTCACCAGTCCACGACAGATCGGCGCGCGCGCCGGCGACCCGTCGATGAGGTTGAACCTCCCGTTGTGTTTGGCACACTCGATCATGTTCCCGACTACGAGTCCATCCGCGAGATGAGTGTTGCCGTGTGTACAGACGCCATCGGTAGCGTAGAGGCGATTTTCCGCATCGCGATAAACTGCGTATGTCTTATGCCCGTGGTCCAGGCGGATAACATCCGCACGCCCTAACTCAGGCGCCGCACATGCCTGCACCCAACCGCCCAGGTCCGGATCGAGCGAAGACACACGGCTTCGTTCAGTAGATCGCTGCCTGGGTGTGGGAAGTTTGCGCTTCACATGATATGCCGGATCCTTCACCTGCCGCAAAACGGTCGGAATAATCTCGCGCCAGGCGCTGAGCAGACTGGCATAGGGTTCAGGACAGTCGTCTTTGACGGCGGCATGCAGCCTGGGCAGCGCGTGGTACGGCACCAGTGGGAACATGTGATGTTCTACGTGATAGTTCATGTTCCAGTACAAGTAGCTGTGGATCGGATTTACGTAGACAGTGCGGCAGTTGAGACGGTGGTCGAGCACGTTTTCGGCCAAGCCCGCATGTTGTGTCAGGCCATAAACAGACAGCAGCCATGAGCCGAATAAATTCGGAAGCCCGACAAACAGCAATGGTAGGATACTGCGACTATAAACGGCGAGACCAATCACGCAGGCGTAGATACCTACATACACGCGCGCTCTAAGGAAGACCTGGCGATACTCCATCTCCGGGATATAGCTTTTCTCCGCAGCAAGTATCCTGCCGAATGAATGCAGCACGATCTGCTTGAAGTATTTTGGGTACACGTGAAGATTGAAGAAGCCGAGGATAATGAGCTTTACGTTGGGTGGAACGGGCACGGCAATCTCGGGGTCGCGTCCCACGATGATGGTATCGCTGTGATGGCGGATATGGCTCCAGCGCCACACCGTGGACTCGCGCATGACCATGAACGATGCTATCTCGTAAAGAGCGTCGTTCATCCATGTGGTCTTGAATGCGGTCCCGTGGCCTGACTCATGCCAGCGGGAGTCGGAGGTCGAAGCGAAGAGCGTGCTGTATACCAGGTAAGGCAGGACGGCCCAGTAACTGCCCCGGAGAAGATAAGTCGCCCAACCGCTGGCAGCGATGAGCGCAAACCATAAGATGGTGTCGCGCATGGCGGGCGCGTCGCGGCGCTCGAGCAGATTGCGCATCGTCTCCCGATCGACGGGACACTGGTACCAATCTGCCTCCGCAAGCCCCCGTTCCACTGCCAGAACAGAGTTCGCTCCGGTGAGGCTGTAATCAAACGTTATAGAAGAGTCAGAGTTGGTCATAGTTTCGAGTTCCATCATCCATCCTGGTGCTGCGAGTATTGCGAACTGCCAGCATCATTCATCCGCAGATTCTATTCCGCCTTTTCAGCGATCGACACAACCAAAGGCATATTCCGTGATCTCCCGCCGCGGCTTTCCGGGAACCAGAATAATGTCGCCCATGTGCCGGGCGTTTGCCCCATTGGGATAGCCTTCGCACTCCAGACATACGCCGGCGTAGGGCCCGTAGCGTGCTCCTGACTTACCCTTGACTGAACCATCGAGGGAACAGCCGGTGTAAAGCTGCAGATGCGTTTCGGTGGTTGACACCGCGAGTGAGCGTCCGCTGGGCGGATGAAACAAGCGGGCCGCCGGAATGCACCGGGAATTCGTATCGTCACCTTCTACCCTTCGGGTGAGATAGAGGTCGCCGTGATTCTTGAACAAAAAGGGGATCGCCGCACCAAGATTGCGAGCCTTGCGGAAGTCGTTGACGCCGCCTGTCACCGACTCGGTCAGGTCAAGCAAAAGTGCGTCGTCATCTATCGGAACGAATTCATCCGCGTGGATCTGCAATTCGTGATCGACTATTGAGCCTGCATCTTCCCCGCCCAGGTTGAAGTAAGAGTGTTGCGTCAAGCTGAATGGTGTAGGCCGATCGCTGCTTGCCTCGGTCTCGATACGCAGGCAGTTGTCATCGGTAAGAACATAAGTCACCGACACATTCACGGTGCCCGGATAGCCCTCCTCGCCATCGGGGCTGAGATACGTCAGGCGTATTGCGGGCTCTCTTCCCGTTTCATTGATGCGATCAGGGGTACATGTTCTTTGTGCGAATCCCTGGTTACCGCCATGAATGTGATTCGCGCCATCGTTCCTCGGGAGTTGATACGTGCTGCCGTCGAGATCAAAACGCGCGCCGGCGATGCGTCCGGCAACACGACCTGCGATGGCTCCAAAATAGAATCGATCGGCCAGATAGCGGTCGAGCGTATCAAATCCCAGAACCACGGCTGCTAATCTGCCCTCTCGGTCGGGAACCATCAGCCTCGTGATTCTGGCACCATAGGTAATCACTTCCAGTCGCAGGCCGCCCGCTCCTTGCAACGTCCAGCACGGCACTGACTTGCCGTTGGGAAGAATGCCAAAGATGTGAGAACGCACAGGGAGAGGCATAGTCGGGGGAATCGACTCCAATCTCACATTGACAGGTTATGGATGTCGCTGTCATCTCAACTCGTGACCAGGAGTTATCGAATTTTGTCTACATCTGGGCAGCTCGCTCGCGCCGGGCATTGTGGGGGTCGGCCTGGTGCGAGGTGGGTGGTAAGGCGCCCGATTCTTGATTTACATCATTGCGGCAGAGCCCAGTTACGCAACTCCACGCGCAAGGGAACGGTGCCAATCGGCTTGTCGCCGGCCAGTGCCGTCACCGCGAACTGCTGCCAGCCCTGGAGCAACGAACTCGGCGCTGCAGCCTGGACCCGGTCGAAATATTGCGTGTGCGGGCCGACGGTGGCATCCGCAATTGGCGCTACGGTCCATCCATCGGGAGCCTGCACTTTGAACGCAACATTGATGGGCTCATCAGAAGGGTTGTCGATGATCAGAGGAATGGTCAGGTTTCCTCCCACCTGGATCGTGACTTCTGATGGAATGAGATTCGCGAGGCGATTGAGTCCATGCGCCTGCCACCACTCTTTGTAGAAATGCCATGAACCGCCGAGTTGAACGTCCGGGGCAGGCAGCGCAGGCGCCGTGTAACCGGGCGCCCGATGGAAAGGGATGCCAGCCGGATTGATTCCGGTAAACACGTCGTCTGTAACTCCCGAGGGCACGACGGATTTTCCCAGGATGAACCGGCTTGCTTTGTCGAGCGGAATGGGGCTGGTCTTGAGCGCATCCAGCCCCTTCTCCTGCAAGGCCATTTCCAACCGTCCGCCGCCCTGGGTGCGGTGTAGAGTGAACTCTTCAGCCGCGATCTGGCCGTAGGTCAGGTGGCGCACGGCTGACATGTCCGTCGTAGAGTATTCAGGCCCCTGGCCTTCAAAAAAGTCCATGTGCGTAGGATTTGAAAAGTAGTAAATCTTCTGCGGCTGCCACGGGCGAAGCCCCTCAAGACGATTCATATTTTGCTTCGGTTCGCGCGCGGGAGTTACCTGCTCTGAGTATGCGGTGGGATCGCCGGCGAGGTCGAAGGCTTCAGTGGCCATCACTCCCGACGCCTGGTGGTCCCCGTGATTTTCGCCGGTTACGCCCAGCGGAAGCCAGGTGAGAATGACGTTGGGGCGCGTCAGGCGCATGATGCGCACAAGACGGTCCAGACAGCGCCCATGGTCGCAGGTCTCAAGAGACTCAAGAGGATCCTGGCTGGGTGTGTCGGGACCACCCAGGTCCCACATGATCGAGATACCGAGGAATCGCCCGGCACGCGCAGCTTCAACTTCGCGAATATCACCCATCGCCGACGCCTGTTCCGGACCTGTGTCGTTGGTCCCGCCATCCCCGCGCGTGGTCCATACGAGCGCCACGCGCTTGCCCTGGTCGACGAGCCGGGCAATGTAAGCGGCGGCCATGATTTCGTCGTCGGGATGCGCCACCACTACGAGGACGTCTACCTTGAATCGCTCGTCGGGAGGCCGGTTGTTGGCCAGGTACGGATCCTTCGGCCAAGGATTGGTTACATCCACCGCTTGCGCAAGAGTGGACTGGCAGAACGCCAGGGAGAACAGGCAGAGAACGAATGCGGAATGAGCGAATGTTCTGATCAAGCGAAGGGGATTCATCAAGTCTCCTATGGAGTACGCTGGCCTTCCTGGATGCCCGAGAGTGCATCACTGGGTTTCATTTCTGAACGTGTGACTATCAATTCACGGAAACTAACAGCCGTGCTATTCCCCACCTACTGGTTTCTACCACTGCAACTGGTAAAAAGGTACAAATCATCGCGCCGGCCAGTAATTCGACGGCTGTGACGGTTGCACCTGGGACATCGCGGAAACGTTCGACGAGAGGGTGATCCCGTAGCAGGTGGACTACAGTTCGCCGTCTGTAATCGCGAACGGAGTGCCAGTATAGAGCAGCGACCGCCTGCACCAATGCGTACACAACGGTCCGGAGCAAGGTAAGAGAGCCGCGGTATGGGGGTCTAACGGGTTGGGTAGAGGCAGTGAATCAAATTCGCGCGTTGGAGACGACGGCGTTCTTTTTGCCAATGGCGTGAAGATTCTGAAGGTGACGGCTGTCCACGATCCCAAGGCGGTCGTGGAATCGTCCCAAGCGCTCTGAGATGCTTCCCTCACCACACCTTTTAAGGCGGCTAGTGTTTAGCAGGAACTGCGCAAGAAGATGCTGATCACGCGATGCATGTAGCGATCTTCACATGCCCCTGAATATGGGACAAATTATGCGATTCTGAAGAGATCCGGCGGAGAGCCGGGGAGCATCAGAGTGTATCGGCTCCATGCGATTTTGCCCGATTCAAGGACGCGATTCATCATCCGTCAACAAGGGGCGCAATTTCCGCTCCTTCTACTTTCTCCTAATCCTCTACCGCGCAGACCCGATATGTTAGTTGAGTGCTAACAGCCTCAAACAGATCAAACTCGGACGCTGCACACTAGTGGCGCGGGCCTTTGAACCTGCCTGCGTTCATGGCATGGGTACAACGCATTGTTCACTTCGAAAATGATCGCTTCCCTTGGGCGAGCAAAGTGCCTGCTCGATCGGATGCTGTCGGAGTCCGAAACTACCGTTTCGTCGATTGGTAGCGAATTTCGGGTATTGGCTCGCGAGGTCGACGCATTGCTTTCTGTGGCCGCATCGGCTCTCGAGTCGATTGACAAAGGCAGCATTGAAACGATCCCTGCTAAGGTCCAGCGCCTGGTAACGGCTTCCGATCGGTTCATTCAGAAGAGGTTTGAAGCGACCTCCGCAATTCTGGACGTGGTCAAAGACGAACAGAAATTGCTGGACCGCCTCTCTTATTTGAACGCGGGGAATCGACGCATCGCGCGCGAGACCCGGATGCTGGGCTTGTTGACCAGCATCGAATCCGCCCGCCTTGGCGAGTCGGGCTCAAATTTTCAATATCTGGCCGCCGAATTGCGAGGTTTCGCTGAGACTGTGACTCATAGCTCGACAGAGCTTGATGGTCACGCCGGTGGAAGGAGACGTGCAATCCAGGAGAGTCAGCATAAACTGGCTTCCGCCCTGCCCCGCATACGCTCGGAGTTCGAGCGCCTCGAGGCGATGTTTGACCAGGCACTGTCAGAGGTACGACTCTCTGTAAAGGAGCTTGCCGCATGTCCAGAGCGTCTTCACTGTTGCGTCGAATCCGTTGCGAGCCAAATTGCCGGTGTCGTTAGTGCAATACAATCGCATGATATTACCCGCCAACAGGTGGAACACGTCTGCGATGGTCTCGACACGATCTCCCTGGCCGCGCAGATGGATTCTCCCCAATGGGACCCACCTGAGGTCGCCACCCGACTAAGCATCCAGGTCCTCCAATTGAAGAATATTAAAGAATCGATGGCAGCATGGGCGAGTCAGATTGATGCTTGCCTGGGCAGTATCGCCGGCGTTAGTTCGTCGGGGCTGGCAACCATCGGTACTTTGGTTGTTCAGCAGGAGCAGGGTTTGTCATCACAACTGATTCGGATCAAAAACCTGGAATACGAATGCGAAAAGGATGGTGGAGAAGTTGAAAGTGCCCTTGCCGGCCTTTCCGGCCTCATCGAAATGATTGCGGACCACCTCAAGAGCTCGCGGCAAATCCGCGAGCGTATGCAACTGCTGAGCTTCAATTCCATCATCGAGGCGAATAGCCTGGGTTCCGAAGCCATTGTGATGCTTGAGATCTCAAAGAACATTACCCGCGTGTCCCGTGTTTGGAGTGAAACGACGGACCGCTCCGAAGCTACCATGGAGGAAATTCTGAATTTGGTTGGGCAGGCAGAAGACGGGATGAAGGCCCTCTGCCAGAGGGACGACGATGGATTGGATTGCACACAAATCGAGATTAAGAATGCCTTAAGAAATCTGAAAACCACCGCCGAGTCCGTCGCAGGAAGTGCGACCCGGATCACCGATTTGACATCGTTGTTATACGACAAGATCGAGGGCATACGAGTTAACACTCACCTACTCAACGGGTTTGTAAGATCCATCGAAGAGGCCCTGGAGAAGGTCGAGAGCGTTTATCGCGAATTTGAAGCAGAGAGTCCGGGTATAGGAGCGCAATTGAACAACCGAATAGAGCTTGAGAACGAATATTCCGCTCGCTACACCACGGAGATTGAGCGGTTGATCCTGCGCGCAGCTCTTTTCGGAGATCCCCTGCCGGCGGCCCAGGCGGTCACGGAAGGAAACGAAGTGGAGTTGTTCTGAGAGCAGGTTCTTTGCATGCCGCTGCTTGCGATGGGGGATAGGAGCGAAAAATGAAGCGCATTTTAACTGTTGATGATTCGGCAAGCGTTCGACAGATGGTGTCATTTACGCTGGGCAAGTCCGGATACGAGGTAGCGGAAGCGGTCGATGGAGGGGACGGACTTAAGAAGTCCGGGAAGGAGAAATTCGACCTGATCATCACGGATCTGAATATGCCAGTGATGGATGGAATTCAGATGATCGCGGCAGCCCGCAAGCTTCCCGGGTACGCATTCACACCCATTCTGATGTTGACCACCGAATCGCAAGCAGAAAAAAAGGATGCAGGCCGAAAAGCCGGTGCTACTGGCTGGATCGTAAAACCCTTTAATTCCGATCAGTTGGTAGCAGTTGTCAGGAAGCTGATAGGTCAATAGGTTTTCGCACTCTACAAGGGCGCTTGCGGCCATTCCCTCCGCGGTTTCTCTCTGTCAAATAGAGAAGCCCAAGTTTCGCTTCCGACCCTCGCTTTCCAACATTTGAGGTTTTTAAGCATTTTGTTTTCAAATACCGCTCTCGACATGCTCAAACCTCCCGATGAAATAGATGAAGAGTCGGTGATCGGTTGTTAGTCTCTCTCCCGCAGTCAGCAGCGTTGATGCTTCAGAAGAGAGCGAGGCCGAACCAATTTCGCTTGTCCATTGATTGAGGAATTTGCATGGAAGCGATTCAATTACGAGAGGGGGAGGTAACAACTCTTGAGCTTAGAGGCAAGCTCGAT
>VFSW01004342.1_pt1 | contig 21176 bp, 19 predicted proteins | sample 5358111 | NCBI WGS metagenome assembly VFSW01 (sample SAMN11554181, study PRJNA540505) | mine drainage metagenome | isolation source: sediment from site ElyBrook_90M | place: USA: Ely Copper Mine, Vershire, VT | collected 2017
GAGTTCGTAGACCCGGGGCTGGGTCGGACTGAAGGTTCCAGATACGGGAAGAGTTCGGGTTACGTCAGCCGTGTAGAGCTCGGTGTGCTCCACACCCGCGTCGAGCAGAAGGAGGTCACCGTGGCGTACCTCACCGTCGTTGGTAGTCCAGTGCAGGACCGTCGCGTGAGAGCCACTAGCGGCAATCGTGCCGTAGCCGACGTCGTTTCCCTCCACTCGGGCCCTCAGGTTGAACACTCCCTCGATCACCCGTTCCCCAAACTGAGTGGCGAGGGGGAGGGCGCGAACCACGTCTTCGAAGCCCCGCACCGTGGAAGCGATGGCCTCTTCCAGGTGGGTTACTTCAGTCGCCTCCTTGATGAGCCGCATCTCGGAGAGGAACTGGGCCAGACGCGAGTCGTCCTCGTGGGGTTCGACCAGATGGTCCAATCCCGAGTCCAGCCCACGCAGAACGAGCACGGTAGTCGCGGCGAGCGACTCGAGGTCTTTACCCAGGTGTTCGAGGGGTGCGGTCTCGATCCCGAAGAAGGTCGCCGACTCCTCTACTCCCCGACGTGCTCCCACCCAGAGCTCCCCGTAGCGAGCATCGGTAAAGAACTCGTGGGTGCGGTGGTCCCGGCGCGGAGCCACGTACAACGTGGCCCGGGGAGTCTCGGCGCCCGGGGCGATCACGAGGACGGCGTCGGGATCTTGACACCCGGTCAAGTAGACGAAGTCAGTTCCGGCCCGGAATCGGTAGTCGGTGTCGTTGGCGCGGACCTTCGGGTTACCCGACGCGATGACCAGGGTGCGTCCGGAGAACTCCTGGGCGAGTCGAACGCGCCGCTCGGCGCACGCCGGCGCGGCGGCGTGGACGTGGGAGACCGGGGTCTCGGGGGCCCACTCCGACGTCATGTGGTCGACGAGGACGCGGGGGATGGGGGGGCGATGGTGCCCCGCCCAGACCCAGTGTTCGGAGACCGGGTGATTCTCAGTGACGTCGGGCTCGTGGGATACGGGAGTGTCGCTCATGGTTGCCCAGGCTACCCCCGACGGTCCTAGGGCCGGCCGACCAGTCGCCAGGTCGCCGGAACCAGGGCGCCCGCGAGGAGGGCCTTCACGGCGTCTCCCACGAGGAAGGGCTTCATCCCGAGCGAGAGTGCCTGGGCGGCACTGAGGTGGGCGCTCTGGGCGAGCCAGGTCACACCGAAGAGGTAGATCACGAGGGAGCCCACCACGAATTGGAGAACGGCACTCGCCACGTGGCGGTCGAGCCCCCGGCGACTCATCTCACCCATGACGGCCGCCGCGGCCACGAATCCGAGCAGGTACCCGAAGGTCACCCCGGGATATCCCGACGTGTGGGCGTGGAACCAGGGCACCCCGGCTAGTCCGGCGAGAACGTAGAGACTCATGGAGAGCGTGGCGCGCCAGGTACCGAGCGAGGCTCCGGCGACGAGCACACCGAGAGTTTGGCCCGTCAGGGGTACCGGGGTGTGGGGCAAGGGGATGCTCACCTGAGCCAGGAGCCCGACGAAGGCCGCGGCGCCGAGCACCACGAGGGCATCTCGCACTCGGGTGGTCGCGATACGGTCAACGAGGACCGGACGGCGCTCGGATACGGAAATAGTGGACACTGGTCTCCTCCTCCTACAACTACGTCAGCCTACCGAAGGGCTAGAGCCAACCCTGGTCACGGGCGATCTGCTCGACGTCGGCGACCTTGTAGCCGGTGCGGTGCTGGATGGCGCGAATGAGACCGCCGGCCTCGTAGAGCGATTCGTGGGTTCCCGTGTCGAGCCAAGTGGTCGCTCGCGACAACACCTGGACGCGCAACTCCTCACGATCGAGGTACGCGTTGTTGAGGGCGGTGATCTCTAATTCGCCGCGCGGGCTGGGCTCGAGAGTCTTCGCCAGTGCCGGAGCCTGAGCGTCGTAGAAGTAGAGGCCCGGAATGGCGTAGTGACTCTTTGGCGTCGCCGGCTTCTCCTCGATAGAGATCACTCGGTGGTCCGCTCCGAACTCCACAACTCCGTAGGCGCTCGGATCGGCGACCTCGTAGGCGAAGACGAGGGCCCCGTCCACGTCGGTGTGCTCGGCGAGGTGAGTTCCGAGTCCCGGTCCGTAGAAGAGGTTGTCACCGAGAATCAGCGCACACTTGTCGCCGGCGAGGAACTCCTCACCCAAGATGAGGGCCTGAGCCAGTCCGTCGGGACGTTCCTGGATGATCCACGAGATGGACAGGCCGAGGTGGGACCCGTCTCCGAGGAGGCGCTGAAAGGCCGCCTGATCGTGGGGGGTCGTGATCATGAGGATCTCGCGCAGCCCGGTCAGCATCAAAGTACTGAGTGGGTAGTAGATCATGGGCTTGTCGTACACCGGCAGCAACTGCTTGGAGACGGCCCGAGTAATGGGGTACAGGCGCGTGCCACTGCCCCCGGCCAGGATGATTCCCTTCATTGAATTAGTCTACAGAGGTCCATTTTTCCGACCAAAGGCGGTCCAACCGACATGCGTATCGTCGTTACCGGAGCCGCTGGCTTCATTGGGTCACGTTTTGCCGAGATGCTGGTGGAGTCCGCTCAGCACGATGGTGACGAGGTCCTGATTCTCGACGCGCTCACCTACTCGGGGCGTCGAGAGAACCTCACCAAGGTTCTCGAGTCGTCGCGCGTGAGTTTTCTCGAAGGTTCGATTACCGACCCCGCGGTGACCGACCGCGCGCTCGAGGGGGCCGACGCGGTCGTTCACTTGGCGGCCGAGAGCCACGTCGACCGTTCGATCACCGGCGCGCGAGTCTTTTTCGAGACCAACGTGGTGGGGACTCAGAACCTTCTCGAGAGTGCTCGGCGCGCCGGAGTGAGTCGATTCGTGCACGTGTCGACCGACGAGGTCTACGGCACGATTCCCGAGGGCTCATGGCGAGAGGATCACATCCTCGAACCAAACTCCCCCTACTCCTCCTCCAAAGCCGGATCGGACCTCGTCGCGCTGGCCTACCACCGGACTTTTGGAATGCACGTGAACGTGACCCGGTGTTCCAACAACTACGGTCCCCGCCAGTTCCCGGAGAAGGTCATCCCCCTGTTCGTCTCCAACTTGATTGACGGCCACAAAGTTCCGCTGTACGGGGACGGGGGCAATATCCGCGATTGGCTCCACGTGGACGACCACTGTCGGGGAATCCTCGCGGTCCTCGACGGAGGCGGGGCGGGAGAGATCTACAACATCGGTGGAGGTACGGAACTCACGAACCGGGATCTCACGACCCGCATTCTCGAACTGATGGACAGTGACGAGTCGTCGATTGAGCCGGTGGCTGACCGCCTGGGTCACGACCGTCGCTACTCCGTTGACTGGTCGAAGATTCACGACGAACTCGGCTACTCACCCCAGGTGGACTTCGCCGAGGGCCTGGCCGCCACGGTACAGTGGTACCGGGACAACGAGTCCTGGTGGCGTCCGCTGAAGGGGGCCTGATGAATCTGATCGAGACCGACATTGCCGGGTGCGTGATCGCCGAATCACGCGTCTTCGGGGATGAGCGAGGTTTCTTCCGCGAGTGGTTTAAGGCCGAGGACTTCACCCACGCGGGAGTCTCGTTCGTCGCCGAACAGTCCAATCTCTCCCACTCGACGCGAAATGTCGTGCGCGGTCTGCACTACTCTCTCGCCCCCCGGGGCCAGGCGAAGGTCGTGACCTGCGTCTACGGCTCCTTGGACGATGTGATTGTCGATATCCGGGAGGGTTCGCCGACTTTCGGCCGGGTGGTCGTCGTGCCCCTCAGTGCGGAGTCGGGTACGACGGTCTACCTACCCGTCGGAGTGGCCCACGGTTTTTGTGCGACCTCCGACCTCGCGGCATTGGCGTATTTGCTCTCGAGTCCTTACGACCCGACGCACGAACTGGAGATTCATCCAATGGATTCGACCCTCGACGTGCCCTGGCCACTCAGCGATGCCCCCATTCTCAGCGCGAAGGACGCCGCCGCCCCCACTCTGGCCGAGCGCCGGGCCAGGGGACAGCTGCCCCAGTTCTCCCCGAACTCCTGAACGAGTTCCGGGACGGCGCTAGCCTGACTCCCGGTGAGTGATCCCGATTTGTCTGCTGCGAGCACCCTCGAGAGGGTCGTGCGAGTTCCCTCGGTGGAGCGTCGCCCGAGCTTCGCCGACGAGGTTCAGCTTCGCCGGGCGCTCGATCATCTCTCCGGCGTTGACGCCGTGGGGGTAACCCACCGTGTCGCTAAGTTGGCGACTCGATCCCTCAAGACATCGACCAAGTCGCGGGCCATTGATCTGGCGCTCTCAATGATCGACCTCACGACTCTCGAGGGTTCAGATACTCCGGGCCGGGTCGCCTCTCTGTGCGCGAAAGCTCGACGGCCGGACCCCGAGGATCCGACGACTCCCGCGGCCGCGGCGGTGTGCGTCTACCCCGACCTCGTGGCCGACGCTCGTCGTCACCTCGAAGGCTCCTCGGTGGCGGTCGCCTCGGTCGCGACGGCGTTTCCGTCCGGTCGCGCCCCCCTCAGCGTCAAGCTGGCCGACGTGGGGGCCGCCGTGGAGGCGGGGGCGGACGAGATCGACATGGTGATCGATCGGGGGGCCTTCCTCTCCGGTCGTCTCGGTCAGGTCTTCGACGAGATCGAAGCGGTGAAGGCGGAATGTCGGGGAGCTCACCTCAAGGTCATTCTCGAGACGGGTGAACTCGTCACCCTGGACAACGTCAAGCGGGCCTCCTGGCTCGCCATGTGGGCCGGGGCCGACTTCATCAAGACCTCGACGGGCAAGGTATCGGTGAACGCGACTCCGACCGTGGGGCTCGTGATGCTCGAAGCCGTGCGAGACTTCGCCGAGGAGACGGGGTCTCTCGTCGGCGTGAAGATGGCCGGAGGGATCCGGACGACGAAAGACGCGTTGCGCTACCTCGTCCTCATCAACGAAACGGTGGGCTCTCGCTGGCTCTCGCCCGACCTGTTTCGCTTCGGCGCGTCGTCGTTGATGAACGATTTATTGATGCAGCGCACCAAGCAACGCCTCGGGGCTTACGTTCGCCCCGAACGATTTTCGGGAGACTAATCCGTGAGTGACTCTTTTCTGGTCTCGCCCCTCGGATCGCTGGAGTACGCTCCGGCACCCGAATCAGCGGCGCTGGCGCGTTTGTCCGACAGCTACGGACTCTTTATCGATGGTCGCTTTAGCGACCCCGAGTCGCACGAACTAGTCGAGACGCTCAATCCGGCCACGGGAGAACCTCTCGCGCGCTACGCCCGTGGATCTACGAGCGACGTCGACGCCGCAGTGCGCAGTGCACGTCACGCCTACGAGTCGGTCTGGCGCGACTTACCGGGCTCGGAGCGAGCGAAGTACCTCTTTCGTATCGCGCGCTTGATCCAAGAGCGCGCCCGGGAACTCGCCGTCGTGGAGACACTCGATAACGGCAAACCGATTCGAGAAACGCGCGACGTGGACGTACCCCTCGCTGCGGCCCACTTCTTCTACTACGCGGGCTGGGCCGACAAGTTGGGTTACGCCGGTTACGGGGCCGCCCCGCGGCCTCTCGGCGTGGCCGGGCAGATCATTCCCTGGAACTTCCCCCTCCTCATGGCCGCCTGGAAACTGGCCCCGGCGCTGGCCGCCGGCAACACCTGCGTTCTGAAACCCGCGGAGACGACGCCGCTCAGTGCCCTCGTACTGGCCGAGATTCTTCAACAGGCCGACCTGCCACCGGGGGTCGTCAATATCGTCACTGGCGACGGCACGACCGGCGCGGCCCTCGTCGCTCACCCGGGTATCGACAAGGTCGCTTTCACCGGTTCTACCGAAGTGGGCCGGCGTATTCAGCGCACCGCGGCCCAGACTGGTCGTCACCTCACTCTCGAACTCGGGGGCAAGGGCGCCAACATCGTCTTCGAGGACGCTCCCCTCGACGAGGTGATCGAGGGCATTATCGACGGAATCTTCTTTAATCAGGGGCACGTCTGTTGCGCCGGTTCGCGCCTGCTGGTCGAAGAGTCGGTGGCCGACGAGGTGCTGCGGCGTCTGCGGCGCCGTATGGACCAGTTGCGGGTGGGTGACCCCCTCGACAAGAACACCGACGTCGGCGCGGTGAACTCCGCCACTCAGCTCGACAAGATCACGGAACTCGTGGAGGTGGGCGAGCGAGAAGGCGCGCTGCGCTACTCGGCGTCGTGTGCTCTCCCCGACCGGGGGTACTGGTTCGCGCCGACCGTTTTTTCGAACGTGTCCCAGACTCACCGCATCGCGCGCGAGGAGATTTTTGGTCCAGTGCTGTCCATGCTGACCTTCCGTACACCTGACGAAGCGGTCGCAAAGGCCAACAACACCCCCTACGGTCTCGCCTGCGGGGTGTGGAGCGAGAAGGGATCACGGACCCTCTGGGTGGCCGAACGGTTAAAGGCCGGAGTGATTTGGGCCAACACCTACAACCAGTTCGATCCCACCAGCCCGTTTGGTGGGGTGCGTGAATCCGGATTCGGCCGCGAGGGCGGACGCCAGGGACTGGAGGCGTACCTCGATGTCTGAGCGACTGGACGTCATGAAGACGTACAAACTTTTGATTAAGGGTCAGTTCCCCCGCTCGGAGTCGGGGCGCACCTACGAGGTGAGCGACGCCGTCGGAGGGTTTCTCGCCAACGCGGCCCGGGCTTCTCGAAAGGACGTCCGTGAAGCGGTCGTGGCGGCGCGCGGGGCTCAGGCGAGTTGGTGGGAATCCAGTGCCTACCTCAAGGGTCAGATTCTCTACCGGTGGGCGGAGATGGCGGAGTCTCGACGGCGCGACCTCGCCGACCTCGTTCAGCGGGCCTGGGGTATTGGTGAAGACGAAGCGCTCGAAGACGTCAACGCGGCCATCGACCGACTGGTCTGGTACGCGGGCTGGACGGACAAGATCGCCCAGGTCTACGGGGGAGCGAACCCCGTCGCCGGGCCCTACTTCAACTTCTCCGTGCCTCGACCGTGCGGGGTGGTGGCGGCCATCGCCCCATCGAACGGATCTCTCCAGGGCTGGGTGGACGTCGTTGCGGCTCCGTTATGCGCCGGCAATACGGTCGTGGCCGTCGCCTCCCACGAACACCCACTGGCCGCTTTCGCCCTGGCCGAACTCACCGCCACGGCGGATGTCCCGCCCGGGGTTCTCAACCTCTTGACGGGTGACCTCGCCGAACTCGCCGAAACTCTGGCGCGTCACGAAGATGTGGACGGACTTGATCTGACGGGGGCTGGAGAGTTCGCCACGGCGATGGCCGAGTGGTCCGCGGACTCCATTACTCGGACCTACCGCCCCCACCCGGGCGACGACCCGACCCGACGACTACGTAGCTTTATTGAGACCACCACTGTGTGGCACACCATGGGGTATTGAGATGACGAATCCGTACGAACTGGCTGTTCAAGCGGCCGATGAACTTCGAGTGCGCTCCGGTGTCGACTCCTACGACGTCGCCGTGGTCTTAGGCTCGGGCTGGAGGGAGGGGTCGTCCGCCCTGGGTGAGCCCATCTCCGAAGTTCCGTCGGCGAGCCTTCGAGGTTTCGTTGCTCCGACCGTAGAGGGTCACTCCGGGACTATTTACACCGTGCGAGTCGGAGGCCGAGTCGTCGCGCTCGTCTCGGGACGAGTCCACCTCTACGAAGGCAACACGGCCGCGCAGGTGGCCCATCCGGTTCGCACCGTGATCGCCGCGGGGGCCCGCACGGTGATTCTGACTAACGCCGCGGGAGGTCTCAACCCCGACCTGGCGCCCGGCTCGGTGGTCGCTATCTCCGACCATCTCAATCTCACCGCGACCTCACCTCTGGAGGGGGTTGCGCCCCCCGCACCTTTTAACTCCCGTTTCGTCGATTTAAGTAACCTCTATTCGACCCGGCTGCGCAGCCTGGTGCGAGGAATCGACCCGGCGATCACTGAGGGTATTTACGCTGGTTTTCGGGGACCGCACTACGAGACTCCGGCCGAGATCGCGATGGTTGGTCGTCTCGGGGCCACCCTCGTCGGGATGTCCACCGTTCTCGAAGCGATCGCCGCACGGCACATGGACGCCGAGGTGCTCGCTCTGTCGCTCGTGACGAACTTCGCCGCCGGGGTCACGGAAACGCCGCTCAACCACCTCGAGGTACTCGAAGCCGGTCAGGCGGCGGCCAACTCTCTGGGCGACCTGTTGTCGAGGGTTGTGCGCGCGCTGTGAACGAGGATTTACTCGCTCGCGCCAGTGCCTGGATCGCGATGGATCCAGAGGAGTCGGATCGTTCCCAGTTGGAGTCGCTGATTGAGGCGAAGAACGAAGAGGAGCTACGCCGTCGCTTCGCGACCCCCCTGCAGTTTGGAACGGCGGGACTGCGCGGACCGGAAATCGCGGGGCCCGCGGGCATGAACCGGGCCACGGTGCGCCGAGCTACCCAGGGGGTCGTCGCGTGGCTACGTCAACGGGGTCTCGATCCGGCCCGAGGAGTAGTGGTCGGTCGAGACGCCCGTCGCGGATCGGAACGATTTAACGAGGAGACCGTGCGCGTCCTACTGGGAGAGGGGGTGGACGTGTACGAGATGCCCCGGCCACTCCCGACCCCCCTGACGGCCTTCGTCCTCCAACGTCTCGGGGCCGCCGCCGGAGTGATGATCACGGCGTCGCACAACCCGCCCGAGGATAACGGTTACAAGCTGTACGGTCCCGACGGGAGCCAGATCGTGGCGCCCGATGACGAGATGGTGGAACACGCGATGAACTCCGCCGGGCCCGCTCGTCTTGGTGAGCGCTCCAGCGGTCTACACCACTGGGTCGACGAGTCCCTCATCGAGGAGTACCTCGCGCACATGCGGGCTCGCTTCGCCCCCGGATCGTCGGACCTACGCATCGCCTACACCCCGCTGCACGGCGTGGGAGGAGCACTGGTGACGGACCTCCTGCATCGCTCGGGCTTCCGGGAGATCAGCGTGGTACCCGAGCAGTTTGCCCCCGACGGGACCTTTCCCACGGTGGCCTTCCCAAACCCCGAAGAGCCCGGGGCGATGGAACGAGTGCTCGACCTGGCCCGAGAGCGCGACTGTGACGTGGTGATCGCGAACGATCCCGACGCCGACCGGCTCAGTGTGGCGGTTCCCCAACCCAACGGCCAGTGGCGACAACTGCGCGGCGACGAGGTGGGTTGGCTGCTCGGGTCGCGGGCCCTCGAAGAGTGCGCCGAAGGTGACGTCGTCGCGACCACCATCGTGTCCTCGGGTCTACTCGCGCGGATGGCTCAGACGGCGGGAGTGCCCTGCGCCCTGACCCTCACCGGGTTCAAGTGGGTGGCTAAGGCGAACGGTCTCGGGCGGCTGGCTTTCGGCTACGAGGAAGCTCTCGGTTACGGGGTTGACCCGCTCGTGGGCGATAAGGACGGGGTGTCGGCGGCGTTGGCTATCGCCCGTCTGGCCCACGACCTCCGAGCGGAGGGTCGCACGCTGCTCGACGCCCTGGAGGAACTCGAGTCGCGTTTCGGTGTCTACGCCGGTACTCAGCTGGCCCTGCGAGTTGCGCCCCCGGCCGGGCGCGAGGTCCTCGACGAAGTGATGGACCGAGTTCGTCGACACCCGCCCGAGTCTCTCGGGGGGCTCCAGGTGACCGAGGTGGTCGATCTCGAGGAGGGGTGGGGCACTCTGCCGGCGACGGAGGGCCTCTGGTGGTCCCTCGGTGAGGCGGGACGAGTGGTGGTGCGCCCTTCGGGCACGGAACCAAAACTGAAGGCCTACGTCGAAGTGGTGGCCCCGCCCGACGGGGATGTAGCGCGCGCGCGAGCCGAGGCGGGGACCCGGGTCCACGCGGTCACCGACGATCTACGCGAGTTGCTCCGTCTCGCGTAGGGTGCGGGCCGAGGACCGAGAACGGGGATCTCACGAGCGACGTCGCTCGTCGTCCGATCACGAGAGGAGGTGGTGACTCATGTTCACCGCTCTGGCCGTCGTCTTCGGCCTCGTGACCGCACTCTCTAACGCCGTCGCGGTGATGGCCCAACACGTCGCCTCTACGGCCGGACATCGGCGGGGGTGGCGATGGTTGCGCGACGTCATTCGTCACCCTCTGTGGTTGCTCGGCTGGGTCGCCCTGGCCGCTTCACTCGTGGGGCAGGCGACGGCTCTGCACTTTGGTCCCCTGTCGTTGGTGCAGCCCCTCCTCGTGAGTGAGTTGGTGATCGCCCTGATTGTGCGCCGACTCTGGCGCCACCAACACTTGAGCGCCCGAGCGTGGTGGAGTGCTCTCGCGACCAGCGTCGCCCTCGCCGGCGCCCTCGTGGTGATGGACCCCCACGGGACCCCCCGGACACCGACCTCGACGGCGTGGGTCGCTTCGACGGTCGTGACCAGCGTCGCGGTGGGTCTTCTCGTCCTCGCGGCCCGCCGAGCCGGTCCGGCCGGTCGGGCCGGGGGATACGCCGCGGCGACGGCTATCTTGTGGGCCTTCGAGGCGACCTTCATCAAGAGTGCGACTCAGATTCTTCTCGCGAGCGGGGTCGCAGGTCTGCTGACGTCGTGGCCGCTCTACGCCCTCATCGTCGCGGGAGTCGGTGGTCTGACGACCGAGCAGCTCGCACTTCGTGAGGGACCACTCCGGGTGTCCCAGCCCCTCATCGTGATCGTTGACCCCCTCGTGAGCGTTCTCTACGGCGTGAGTCTCTTTCACGAGCGGCTGAGGGTGAGCGGGGCCGCGCTCACCGTGATCGGGCTCTGTGTGGCGGTGACTGTCGTCGGGGTTGTCGTGATGACGGCGGCGGTTCCCGAGACACTCGTTCCCGGGACCGGACTGGGCTCTCGTCAGGTTCCGGAGGCCCCTAGGGGGTAACGGTGACGACCCGCACGGGGGACTGGTAGGTCACGCCGTAGCCGGAGTAGGACGCCCACAGAGAGAGTCGACCGGGTGCCGGAGCGGTGATCTCCCAACGGCACTCCCCGAAGGGACTCGGAACACACCCGAGCGCCGTCGAACCCACGTGCACGATCACCTGGCTCTGGGGGTAGATACCCTCGGCGTTAGCGATGATGCCGGTGACGTACACCGTGAGGGGGTGTCCCGTGGCGACGGTACTGACCGGACTCCAGGCCCAGAGGCTCCAGTGGGCGACCGGGACAATCCACTCGGGGTCGCTCGGCGCCGAGTACCCGAAGCGATTGTGGGCTCGAGTCGTCAGGGTGTAGAGCCGTCCGTTCGTCAGGCCCTGAATCAGACAGTGGGGTTCGTAGTTCACGGCGGCGGGACACGAGAGGGAGTGACCGGCGCTCGTCACGGTGACGAGGTAGCGGTCGACGGGGGCTCCACCCGGTTGGAGGGAAGGGTGTTGGTAGGTCCACACCTGTCCGCTCTCGAGGTTGCCCGACACGTCCCTCGGGGGTGAGGGCAAACTCGGGCCGCAGTATCCGGGAATCCGCCACGTGGCAATCTCGCCCGAGGAACTGAGGAGAACGACGGACTGCGAGAGGGCCGCGACGTCGACCCAGTGACCGGTGAGCGCGAGGTGGATCGGACTTACCGCCCACCTCTCACCCAGTTGGCTGCGCAGCACCGAGGGACCCGACGTCGTCGACTCCTCACCCACGACCGTTGAGCAACCCCCGGTCGCCCGTGGTTCGCTGAGCCCTCGAGGCGCGGGGTGAGTCACCCACGTATATCCGAGCATGGAGGTCGCCGAGAGGCCGCGAGGACTGAGGGCCACGAAGACGCCGTTGACGTACGTCACACTGGTCCAGGGTGTGCCCGGCGTCGCTATCGGGTAGAAACTCCAGTTCACCCCGTTGACCGAGATCAGAACGTCACCGTCGTGGGCGTCGACGGCGATGAATCGCCCCGCGCCAAAGGCCAGGGCGGTCACGGCGAACTGGGAGCGCACCCAGGTGACGGTCCAGTGAAGACCGTCGGTGGAGGTCATGAACTGACCCGCTCGACTCACGGCAACGAACTGTCCATCCCCGTAGGCCAGTCCGGTCCAGGGTCCCGTAGGGGCCCTGAGTGCGCGCCAGTGCACCCCGTCGACGGAGGTCATCTCCGCGAGACCCGCCCCCCGCGCGCTGAGAGCGACGAAGCGGCCGGCACCGTAGGACAGAGTGTTCCACTCGCCGAGGGGGGTCGCCAGGTTTCTCCAGGAGAGCCCATCTCGCGAGGTGGCGAGTCGGCCCGACGTAGAGAGGGCTACGACCGTGTTGTGCGCGACGGCGAGTCGCAGCCACGTGGCCGCGGACAGGGGGTGCGAGACGGCGAACTGGGGCGTACTCGCGCGACTCGAGGACGCCGACGCGACGACTGCGGGAGCGACGAGTGAACCGACCACGAGGGCGAGTGCACTCCCGAGGCTGAGCAGCGTCGCACGCGCTCGACGAGGAGGCCGGGACCGTTCGGGGGGGCGTACGGTCACGGCTACAGGGCCTGTTCGACTTCGGCTCTGAGCGCCGCGAATCGCGGCTTGATGATCTGGTTGATCATGGCGAGCCGCTGGTCGAAAGGAAAGAAGGTGCTCTTGGCGGCGTTCAGGGTCAACCACTCCATGTCGTCCAACGTCCAGCCGAAGTGGCGGGCCCCGGCCGCGAACTCGTCGGAGAGGGTGATGCCACTCATGAGCCGGTTGTCGGTGTTCACCGTCACGCGAAAGCGCAGACGACGGAGAAGTTCGACCGGGTGACTCTCGAAGGAGCGGGCCGCCCCGGTGTGTACGTTCGAGGTCGGACAGACCTCGAGTGGAATTCGACGATCCCGTACGTAGGTGGCCAGTCGTCCGAGGCGGGGTCGCTCACCCGACAGGTCGACGTCGTCCAAAATCCTTACCCCGTGACCCAAGCGCTCGGCCCCGCAGAACTGGAGCGCCTCCCAAATGGAGGGCAGCCCGAAGGCTTCACCCGCGTGAATCGTGAGGTGGAAGTTCTCCTGACGAATGAGGTTGAACGCACTCAGGTGCTCGGTGGGCGGGAAGCCGTCCTCCGGACCGGCGATATCGAAGCCGCACACTCCTTCGTCACGAAAGTCCACGGCGAGCCGCGCAATCTCCTCGCTGCGGTGGGCCTGGCGCATCGCGGAAATCATCGTGCGCACGACGATGGTGTGACCCTCGAGGGCGGCCGTCTTTTGGCCCTGGGCGAACCCGTCGAGCACCGCCTCCACGACGTGGTGGGAACGCAGTCCTTTTTCCAGGTGCTGTTCGGGGGCGAAACGCACTTCGGCGTAGACGACCCCATCTCGGGCGAGGTCGAGAGCGCACTCGGCGGCGATGCGCTGCAGGTGTTCGCGAGTCTGCATGACGGCGGTGGTGTGGGCGAATCCCTCGAGGTACTTCACCAGGTCGGCCCCGGGGGTGTTCACGACGAACCAGTCCGTCAGGTGATCCGGATCGAGACTGGGGAGGCGGTCGTAGCCCATCTCCCGGGCGATCTCGGCGATGGTGCTGGGACGCACCCCCCCGTCGAGATGATCGTGGAGGAGAACCTTCGGGGCTCGTCGGGCGAGGTCGTCAGTGAGCGTTGTTGCCATGACCCGAGGCTAGCCAGAACGCGTCGAACTACTCCGCGCCACCCACTACGTCGAGGAGCAGGGGGCGAACAATGACGGGATTGTCGGTGAGACTGAGCGCCCCTTCGAGGGAGTGAATACCGAGGTCACGGTGGTCGAGATCGTCGGCGTAGACCTCGAAGAGGGGCTGACCTACTTCGACTCGGTCACCTCGTCGAATGAGAACTTCGACACCCGCTCCCGCACTGACGGCGTCTTCCTTGCGGGCCCGCCCCGCCCCTAAGCGCCACGCGGCGATACCGACGCTCAGGGCGTCCACGGACTCGACAATTCCGGCTCGGGACGCGACGACGGTGGCGTGTTGGACACCGAGGGGTAGGTAGGCGTCGGGGTCACCACTCTGGGCCCGGATCATGTCGCGGTAGACCTGGAGAGCGGTTCCGTCATCGAGGCGCACCGCGGGGTCCTCGTCGATACCCACGAGGTGGAGCATGTGACGGGCCAGACTGAGGGTGAGAACGCGCACGTCGTCGGGACCGGCGCCGGCGAGCACGTCGAGGGACTCACGAACTTCGACAGCGTTGCCGACTGCTCGACCGAGCGGCTCGTTCATGTCGGTGAGTTGCGCCACCGTTCGCACGCCGTGACTCTCGCCTAAGCGAACCATCGTGCGGGCTAGTTCCAGGGCCCGAGCGTGATCTTTCATGAAGGCCCCTCGCCCGACCTTGACGTCGAGAACCAGGGCTTCGGTTCCCTCGGCAATCTTCTTCGACATAATCGAGGACGAGATGAGGGGGATGGACTCCACCGTCGAGGTCACGTCGCGCAGGGCGTAGAGGCGCCGGTCGATGGGGGCGAGTCCCGACCCGGCCGCGCAGATGACCGCCCCGACCGATTCGAGCTGGTCGCGAACCTCCTCGTTGCTGAGGTGAGCGCGCCAGCCGGGAATGGACTCCAGCTTGTCGAGAGTACCCCCCGTGTGCCCGAGACCTCGCCCGGAGAGTTGGGGGACGGCCGCACCGCACGCGGCGACGAGAGGAGCGAGAATCAGGGAGATCTTGTCGCCAACTCCACCGGTGGAGTGCTTGTCCACCGTGGGGCGAGAGAGTCCGGAGAGGGCCAGTCGCTCCCCGGACGCGATCATGGTGTCGGTCCAGACCCCTAACTCGGAGTCACTCAGGCCGTTGAAGAAGACGGCCATGAGAAGGGCGGACATCTGTTCTTCGCCGACAACTCCCTGGTGGTAGTGCTCGAGGAACCACTGCACTTCGTCGGGGCCCAGTTCTCCCCCGTCGCGCTTTCGAGCGATCAGTTCGGGAGCGTTCATGATCACGAGGCTCTCCGGGGGAGATCCTCGGGACCGAAGGCGCCGGGTAGGAGGGTACCGAGCGTGGTGGGTGCGTCGTCGCCCCGGTCAATCAGGAGGTCGGCCCCCCCGAACTCGTAGAGGACTTGGCGACAACGCCCGCAAGGAGCGATGTACTCGCCGTCGCCGGCGACGACGACGAGGGCGAGGAGTCGTCCGCCACCGAGGCGAGCGAGGTCCGACACGAGGGAGCACTCCGCACAGAGGGTGAGGCCGTAGGAGGCGTTTTCGACGTTGGCGCCCACGACCAGGCGTCCGTCGTCGGTGAGAGCCGCGGCACCCACTCGAACCCGGGAGTACGGACTATAGGAACGGGTGCTGGCGTCGCGGGCGGCGCGTCGTAACTCGGCCCAGTCGACCCTCATCGTTGAGGTCATTGTCCCACGTTACACTTCGCCCCTGATGACTACTTTCGACTCCTCTTCAGCGCACCTACGTTTGAGTGAGGAGGTCGCCGACGCACTCCATGACGGCCGTCCCGTGGTCGCCCTGGAGACCACCATCGTGGTTCACGGACTACCCGCGCCCCAGAATCTAGAAGTCGCGGCGGAGTGCGAGGCGGCCGTGCGCGCGTCTGGGGCAGTGCCGGCGACGATCGGGGTGATCGACGGTGTCATTCGGGTGGGGCTCAGTGCGGAGGATCTCGCGGACCTCGCCGACGCGAAGCGAGCCGCCGTCAAACTCTCGGCTCGAGACGTCGGGACCGCAATCGCACGGGGTCTCTCGGGCGCCACCACCGTCGCCGGAACCATCGCTATCGCCCACCGCGTGGGAATCTCGGTCATGGCCACCGGGGGTCTCGGGGGAGTTCACCGGGGGGCGAGTGAGACCTTCGACGAATCGGCTGACCTGACCACGCTGTCACGCACTCCAGTGCTCGTGGTCGCCTCGGGGGTGAAGTCGATTCTGGACGTCGGGGCGACCCTCGAACGACTCGATACCCTGGGGGTCCCGGTGTGGGGATACCGTTGCGACACCTTCCCGGCGTTCTACCTCACCGAGTCGGTGTTCGAGATGGAGTGGCGCTTCGAGGACCCCGCTTCGGTGGCCGCCGCTTTCGCCGCCCACCGGACGTGGTCCTCGTCGGGAGCCCTTCTCGCTCACCCCGTCGATCCGGCGCGTCAACTCGACGCCGAGTTGCACGACCTCGCCCTGGCGGCCGCACTGGAGCGTGCGCGGGTGGCGGGCGTGTTCGGAAAGGGCGTCACACCGGCGGTGCTCGCCGCCTTCTCCGAACTGACCGGTGGGACGAGCGTGCGCGTCAATCGTGATCTCGTCGTGGCTAACGCGGCACTCGCCGGGGCGGTGGCGGCCGCCTCGTGAATCGGGTCTTGGTCGTCGGTGATGTGATGATCGACGTGGTGGTGCGACCGGATTCCGCCCTCGCTCCCACCTCCGACACACCCTCGCGGGTACGAATCGGGCGGGGCGGCTCAGCGGCCAATGTCGCGGTGGCCCTCGCCCGAGCGACGCCGGTGTCCGACGTCGAGTTCGTGGGGTGCGCCGGAGACGACGACGCGTCGCAGTGGTTCGTGGATTCGCTCCACCTCGCCGGGGTCCGGGCTCTCCTCCAACGTCGACCCGGCACCACGGGAGTCGTCGTGTCACTGGTGTCGGCCGACGGACAGCGGGCCATGATGACCGATCGGGGGGTGAATCCTCGACTTGATCTGGCCCTGGTACGTCAAGAACTGAGCGAGGGGCTAGGGCACCTCCACGTGTCGGGCTACCAAGTACTCGATCCACTGACTCGGCCGGAGGTGGCTCCGTTGCTGCGTCGAGCCCGTGAACTGGGGGCCTCGACCTCCCTCGACGTCTGTTCTCTCGGCCCCCTCCTCGCGGCCGGCCCGAGGGTCTTCGACGCCGCCCTCGAGTACACGACGGTGCTCTTCGCTAACGAGGAGGAGGCGCGAGCCCTCAGTGGCCGAGAGGGGCCGGACGAGGTTCTTCGTTCGCTCAGTCAGCGGGTCGACACGGTCGTCGTAACGAGTGGAGGTGACGGTGCTCGGGCTCAACGAGACAACACTGTCGTGACGGCTTCGGCCGTCACGACGGACGTCGTGGACACGACGGGAGCGGGAGACGCCGCGACCGGAACCTTTCTCGGCGCCCGTCTCGACGGGGCGACGGTGGAAGAGGCCCTTCAGCGAGCAATGGTCGAAGCGTCCCGGGTCGTCTCGACTCTCGGCGCGGGTTAGTTCAAGAGCGCTGGTAGGGCACGCCGTCAGCGGCGGGGGGGCGGACTCGACCGATGAGTCCCGCGACCACCGCGATGGTGATGAGGTAGGGAAACATTCCGAGAATCTCCGTGGGGATGGGAACGGAGTAACCCTGCAAGTTGCCCGCGAGGTAACTCGAGATACCGAAGAGTACCGAGGCGACGACGGCTCCCGACGGGGTCCAGCGACCGAAGATCAAAGCGGCGAGGGCGATGTAGCCAAACCCCGAGGTGTAGCCCGGTTGAAACTGACCCTGGGTGGCCATAAAGGAGACGCCCCCAATTCCGGCGACGGCCCCGCCCATAATGACGTTGCGGTATCTGGTGGCGACGACATTGATTCCCACCGACTCGGCCGCCTTCGGGTGTTCACCCACGGCGCGGACCCGAAGGCCCCAGCGTGTTCGAAAGAGTCCGAAGCTGATAACGGCGATGAGCACAATGGCGAAGTAGAAGAAACCCGTCTGGTTGAAGAGCACTGGGCCGAGAACGGGAATCTTGTAGAGGAGGGGAATGGCGAGGTTGGGCGCCAGGTTTCCTAAGTTGAACTGCGGGTAGGGGGTGAGAACCTGGAGGTTGAGATAACTCGAAAGGGCCGCGAGGAGGGTCACAATCACGACTCCGACGATGATCTGATCGCTCATGTAGCGCAGGGCGAGGAAGGCGAGAATCCAACCGAAAAACGCCCCGGCCAGCGCGCCCGCCAGGGTCGCGAGCCAGAAGTTGTTCGTGACCGACTCGATCATGGAACCGAGGAACGCTCCGGCGATGAACTGTCCCTCGATGGCGATATTGACGACCCCCGCGCGCTCGCACAGGACTCCGGACAACGAGCCGTAGATGAGGACCATGGCGAGTGAGGAGGATCCCACCAAGACAGCGGTCAGATCGACGAAGTTGACGGTGGCCGGTCCACTCGTGCGACTCGCCCACAGCAAGAGGGCGAGGAGGAACAAGATGGAGGTAGCGCCAAATCGGCTCATCGCGCGCCGGGGGTGACGCAACACCACTTCGACGCCGAGGGCGACGGCCACCAATCCGAGGAGCGTGTCGGTCCAGCGGGTCTCGACGGTGAGCGCACCGAGGTGCCACGGAGCGTGAACCGCAGTGTTAATCGGGTCAAACGTTAACTGGGAGTGGGCCCAACTCGGGACGACGAGACCGAACACGACGGCGATAAAGAGGCCGAGCCCAATCATGATGGCGCCGATGGTCGTCGTGCGCCGGTCGTGGGGCGTCGTCACCCGGGAAGCTTCGAGGGCGACGCTCATGATCCCCATCCCTGGGTGGCCAGTTGAATGCGCTGGGTCTCCACGTTGCGCAGGCGAAATATCTCGGTAATCATGACGGGCGTCGCGACGAGAAGAACGACGAAACTCTGAATAATCGTGGCGAGATCGAGAGGGATGCCGGTGGCGGCCTGCATCGCCCGACCCCCGACTCCGAGAGCGGCGAAAAGGAGAGCGCCCCACATGATGCCGACCGGCTTGTTGCGACCGAGGAGGGCGACGGTAATGGCGGTGAAACCTATTCCGGCGTTCCCAATCAGGAAACCTCCGTCGATGTAGTGGGTGGTGCTCTGCATCTGAACGGTACCGGCCAGTCCGGCCAGTCCCCCGGAGACGCAAAAGACCGCGATGATGATGAAGCGCGGACTGATACCCGAGGCGCGAGCCGCCTGGGGGTTTTGCCCCGTCACGCGAAATTCGAAGCCGAGGCTGGAGCGCTCGAGGAACCACCAGGCGAAGACGATGACGGCCGCCGCGACGAAGATGCCGTAACTCACCCGAAGTCCTGACGCCACTCCGAAGAGCGGCGGCAACTGGGCACTCGCGTCGATGGTGCGTGAGATGTCGTTGCTTTGTCCGGGCTGCTGGAGCGCGGTGGAGAGGACACTAAAAATCAAGAAAGCGGCGACGACGTAGTTAAACATCAGAGTCACAATGACTTCGTGGGCGCCAGTGTAGGCCTTTAAGAGTCCGGGGACGAGCCCGACGAGGACTCCTCCGAGAATCCCGGCGAGCAGGGTGAGCGGAAGGTGAATCACCATCGGAACGTGAATCATGGAGCCGACTGCGGCACCCCCGATGCCGCCCATCTGGGCCTGCCCGTTCGCTCCAATATTGAAGATGCCGGTTTGAAACGCGATACCGACACCGATGGAGGCGATCAGGAGCGGAGTGGCGTAGGTGAGGGTCTCGGAGAGAGGGGTCAAGGTGGTCGTCCAGCCGTGACCCGTGGTGAGGGAGTGCCAGAGCAGCGTGGGACTGATGACCGATCCCGTAAACATCGCTCGGTAGGCTGCTCCAACGTTGTCGACCGTGATCTTGAGGGCACTCAAGATCGCCCCTCCGCTGGAGAAGATGTGCCGCCAAGAGCGAAGAACCACCGGAGAAGTAAAGATAATGACGAAGGCACCCACGACGATGCCGAGCGCGATGGCGAGACCAGCGAGCAGGGTGGGTGACTGGGTGTAGAGGCGACGCCACCAGGACGCTCGGGGTGCCGTAGTGATCGACTCAGTGCTCACGGCCAGCTCCCGCCATCAACAGACCAATATCTTCGCGACTCGTGGAGGAGTCCACGACTCCGGTAATTCGACCCGCGTACATCACGGCGATTCGGTCTCCGAGGGCCAGGACTTCGTCTAGCTCGGAGGAGATGATGAGGACACCTCGACCAGCGTTTCGTTCCGCCACGATTTGGCGGTGTACGTACTCGATAGAACCGACGTCCAGCCCGCGGGTGGGCTGGGAGGCCATGAAGGCGACGAGGGGACGAGAGAGTTCCCGGGCCACGATGACCTTCTGCTGGTTACCCCCGGACAGAGAGCTGGCACTGGCGTCGATCCCCGTGGTGCGAATATCGAAACGTTGGACGAGGTCTCGCGCGTTGTCGGCGACCGCCGAGAGCTGGCGAGTTCCCCGTCGCGCAAAGGGGGCGCGACGGGGAGTATTGAGGACGAGGTTGTCCGATATCGACATCGACAACACCAGTCCGTCGCGGTGGCGATCCTCGGGCACGTGACCGAGTCCCTCGTCGAGTATCTCCCGGGGGCTCCGGTTGGTGATGTCTCGCCCACCGAGCACAATCTGGCCACTCTCGACGTGACGCATTCCGGCGATAGCCTCGGCGAGTTCGGTCTGGCCGTTACCCTGGACTCCGGCCAGGGCCACAATCTCACCTTCTCGGACGCTCAGACTGACGTGGTCCACCGCGACGAGACCTCGATCGTCGCGCACGACAACATCTCGCAGCTCGAGGGAGGACCCACCCACCTCGACCGCGTCTTTCGCTACGGTCAGAGAGACGCTCCGACCCACCATGAGGGCGGCGAGGTCGGGTTCGGAGGTTTCCGGCGAGACCGAGTCGATGACGCGTCCCTGGCGAATTACGGTAATCACGTCCGCGACAGCCCGTACCTCTTTGAGCTTGTGGGTGATGAAGAGAATGGAGGTGCCCGCGGCCGCGAGTGAGCGCATGATGCCCATGAGGGCATCGATCTCTTGAGGAGTCAGCACCGCCGTGGGCTCGTCCAGAATGAGGAGCCGCGCGTCGTGGCTGAGGGCCTTTAAGATTTCGACTCGCTGTTGAATACCTACAGGAAGTGTCTCGACCACGGCGTCGGGATCGACGTCGAGTCCGTAGCGCTCCGACAATTCGCGAATCTCTCGGCGGGCCTTGTCGTGATCCAATCGGTTGAGAGACTTGGTGGGTTCGAATCCGAGGACGACGTTCTCGGCGACACTAAACACTGGCACCAACATGAAGTGCTGGTGGACCATGCCGATTCCGCGACGGACGGCCTCACCGGAGTTAGCGAAACGCACCGGTTCCCCGTCGAGGAGAATCTCACCGTGATCGGGGTGCAAGAGACCGAAGACGACGTTCATTAACGTCGATTTGCCCGCCCCGTTCTCACCGAGGAGGCAGTGAATCTGACCGGGTTCGACCGTGAGGCTGATCGAATCGTTCGCAGTGAAGGATCCGAATCTCTTCGTAATTTCCCGGAGTTCGACTCGCACGAAGGTCCATCGTAGTCAGACGACGAACCCGGGGCGCCCTACCGGGCCCGGGGGGGGTGCTGGGGCCCCCGGGGCCAAGAGGCGGGGGGGGGGAAAAAGCGCGGGGCGGCG
>VFSW01004343.1_pt1 | contig 21176 bp, 18 predicted proteins | sample 5358111 | NCBI WGS metagenome assembly VFSW01 (sample SAMN11554181, study PRJNA540505) | mine drainage metagenome | isolation source: sediment from site ElyBrook_90M | place: USA: Ely Copper Mine, Vershire, VT | collected 2017
CGTTCTCCGCCACCACCTGCACCATTTGGGCCTCGAAGCCGAACACGTCGACCACCCGCACGCACACGCGGCGCTCGCCGGCCTTGTGCGGCACGCTGAAGTTCGCGGCGGTGACCGCACGCAGCGGGTCGTCGTCGTTGGCGGTGTTGCCGCGGTAGTCCTGCCACACCGAGCGGAACACGTCGCCGTCGTAGTCCGGGTCCACCGCCCAGTACTCGATCAGCGCCAGCGGCTCGGCGTTCATCTCCTTCAGCAGCTTCCGGCGGTTGTCCTCGTCGAGGTTGATCGCCTCGGCCGAGAGCAGCACGTAGTTGTCCAGCGTCACGACGATCTGTTCTTCGCGCCCTCTCCCGCTGGCGGGAGAGGGCTGGAGTGAGGGCACGCGCCGCACAGGTTTCACGGTCAGGTATTGCAGGCTGGAGAAACGCACCTGGCCGCGCAGCTTCTCGATGCCGCCCTTCTTGCGCAGGCGGTCGAGCAGGTCGGGTGGCGTGCGCGAGGTACAGGTGGCGTGGCCGGCTCACGTGCGTGGCCATGACCGTCTCGTCTTCGAGGAGTTTCTGCTGCTGCCGGAGCAACAGCGCAAGCTGGTGCGCGAATTGATCGCGGCGTTCACCGAGGCATCGCAGCGCAAGAAGAATGCGTGACCATCTGACGGCAAGGAGAGACTCCGCAGGTTTGTGCCACGGGGAATCCCTTTGGTGGTGGGAGCGACTTCAGTCGCGATGCTCTTGGTTTTGATGCAGCCGGAGAGCGCAGGAGCATCGCGACTGAAGTCGCTCCCACCAGCCGCTCCCACCGCGGTGGTGGTCTTTCAGCACTCGATGACGTTGACCGCGAGGCCGCCGCGCGAGGTTTCCTTGTACTTGTCCTTCATGTCGCGGCCGGTGTCGCGCATGGTGCGGATCACCTTGTCGAGCGAGACGCGGTGCTTGCCGTCGCTTTTCAGGGCCATGCGGCTGGCGTTGATCGCCTTCACCGAACCCATCGCGTTGCGTTCGATGCAGGGGATCTGCACCAGCCCGCCGATCGGGTCGCAGGTGAGGCCGAGGTTGTGTTCCATGCCGATCTCGGCGGCGTTCTCGACCTGCATCACGTTGCCGCCGAGCGCGGCGGTGAGGCCGCCGGCGGCCATCGAGCAGGCCACGCCGACCTCGCCCTGGCAGCCCACTTCGGCGCCGGAGATCGAGGCGTTTTCCTTGTACAGGATGCCGATCGCGGCGGCGGTGAGCAGAAACTCGACGATGCCGTTCTCGTCCGCCTTCGGGCAGAAGCGCTGGTAGTAGTGCAGCACGGCCGGCACGATGCCGGCGGCACCGTTGGTGGGCGTGGTGACCACGCGGCCGCCGGCGGCGTTTTCCTCGTTCACTGCCAGCGCGTACAGGTTGACCCAGTCGAGGATGGTCAGCGGATCGCGCAGCGCCGCTTCCGGCTGGCTGCGCAGATCTTCCAGCATCGCCGGGGCGCGGCGGCTCACCTTGAGCCCGCCGGGCAGCACGCCAGGCGAGCGCAGGCCGCGGTTGACGCAGTCCTGCATGGCCGTCCAGATCGTCAGCAGGCCGGCGCGGGTATCCGCCTCGCTGCGCCAGACGGTCTCGTTCGCCAGCATCAGCTGGGCGATCGTCATGCCGTGCTGCTTGCACAGCGCCAGCATCCGGTTGCCGCTGGAGAACGCATACGGCTGCGCGGTGGTGTCGGCGACGATGCGGTTCTCGGCCGCCTCGTCGGTGTTGACCACGAAGCCGCCGCCGACCGAGTAGTAGTCGCGCGTGGCCAGCTCGCTGCCGTCGGCGTCGTACGCGGCAAAGCGCATGCCGTTGGTGTGGAACGGCAGCTTCTGGCGCTTGTTGAACACCAGGTCGGATTTCTCGTCGAACGCGATCTCGTGCCGGCCGAGCACCCACAGCCGCTGGCTGGCGCGGATGCGCTCGAGTGTGGCGGGAATGTGATCCGGATCGACCGTATCCGGGTGCTCGCCTTCCAGCCCCAGCAGCACCGCCTTGTCGGTGCCGTGGCCGCGGCCGGTCAGCGCCAGTGAGCCGAACAGCTCGACGCGCACGCGGGCGACGCGGGCGAGCACGCCTTTCTCGTCCAGCCAGCGTTCGGCGAAACGTGCCGCCGCGCGCATCGGCCCGACCGTGTGCGAGGAGGACGGGCCGATGCCGATCTTGAACAGGTCGAATACGCTGACGGCCATGGGCGCTGCCTCGCGGAATGAGTCAACCGGTTATTCTACGCGGCCGCCCCGCCCATTCGCAGCCGCATGCCCGATCTGACTCTCTACCAGCGTGACGATTGCCACCTGTGCGACCTGGCGCTGGCCGTGCTGGCCGAGGCTGGCGCGCCGGCGTTCGACAGCGTATGGCTGGACGATGCGCCGGAGTTGGAACAGCGTTACGGCAGCCGCGTGCCGGTGCTGCGCGACGGGCGCGACGGACGCGAGCTGGACTGGCCGTTCGACGCCGCGGCGGTGCGCGCGTTCCTGCACGAGCCGGCGTAGCCAGGCCGGCGCGGCATGCTCAGATGCCGAAGTACGCCAGCGCGCCGATCACCATGCCAACCGCGCCCATGCCGACCACCAGCTTGCCCAGCCACGCACGGCGGCTGAGCAGTGCGATCGCCGCCATCGCAATGGCGATCTGCAGCAGCGTGGTGGCCTGCGCCCAGCGGTGATGCTGGTGCATCTGCTGCGCGCTCTTTGCATCGAACGCGGCCGAGGCCTGCTCCAGCTTTTCGGCCGCCTTCCTGATCTGCACCTTCTGCGCCTCGTAGCGCTTGCGCTCGGCCTCGAAGAACGGCTTGCGCGCATCGCTGGACAGCTCCATGCCCAGCTCGCTGAGGTTCTGCTTGTTGCCCTTGGCCTGGTAATAGTTCCATTGGTTGGCCGCCTCGGTCTTGCTGATCGCGGCGTCGTTCTTGAGCAGGCCGGCCTCGGCCTGGGTGGTGCCGGCCATGTAGGAAAACATCGCGCCCACCGTGGCCAGAATCGCGCTGATCACCGCCAGCCGGCCGGCCATGCCCCGGGGCGCGTGCTCGGCCGCTTCGTCGAGATGGTTTTCATGCAGGCCACGTACTTCGAATTCTTCAGACACGGGGTATTCCGGAGCATGGGTAGGGGTGGACCATCATTGTGGCGCGAGCTGCAGATGCGCGGTGATCTTCACGTCGGCGCCGATCACCGAGGTGTCGGCGTAATCGCCGCTGCCCACGCCGAAGTCGAGTCGCTTGAGGCTGCCGCTGACGTCCAGCGTGGCGCCGCTGCCCTGCGGCTTGAAGATCACCGCCAGGCTGATCGGTCGGGTCACGCCGCGCAGGGTGAGGTTGCCGTCGGCGATCACCTGCGCGCCGACCTGACGAAAGCCGGTGGTGACGAAGTGCGCGGTGGGAAATTTCGCCACGTCGAAGAAGGCGGCGCCGGGCAGCGCGTTCTCCTGGTCCTTGTCACCGGTGTGCACGCTGGCCGGCGACACCGTCACGTCGAACTTCGAGGCCGCCAGCTGGGCCGGGTCGTAGCTGATCGCCGCGCTCCACTGGCTGAAGCTGCCGCTGCAGGCCGCGCCCTGGAAGCTGGCGCTGAAGCCGAGCTTGCTGGCGGTGGGCTGCACCGCATAGCTGGTGGCGAAACTGGCGCCGGGCGCGGCGCATGCACACAGCAGCAGGGCAATGGCGGGACGTTTCATCTGGAGGCTCCGGTGGACGAGGAGGAATCTTGCCGCGGGCGGCCAAACGGCAACATCCGGCGCAGCACGTTGTTGCGATGGACCAGGTGGTGCTTCAGCGCCGCGCCCACGTGCACCACCAGCACCAGCAGCAGCAGCCAGAAAAGATATTCGTGCAGGTCGCGGGCGAAGTGCGCCAGCGCGTCGCTCTTGCCCGCCAGCGCCGGCACGCTGAACAGCTTGAACCACTGCAGCGGTTTGCCGGCCAGTGAATTGAACCACCAGCCGCTCAGTGGTATCGCCGCAATCATCAGGTACAGCACGCCGTGCACGATGTGTGCAGCCAGCTGCTGCCAGCGCGGCGCCGGCTCGTCCGGCGGGCGGCGGTCCAGCGCGCGCCACAGCAGCCGCAGCGCGAACAGCGCCAGCACGGTCAGGCCGATCGATTTGTGCAGCGCCAGCCAGTTGATCTTCTGCATCGGCGAACGGGCCAGATCCATCAGCAGCCCGAACAGGCCGTTGCCGAGGATGGCCAGCGCCATCAGCCAGTGGAAGGTCTTGGCCACGCTGCCCCACTGCCAGTCGCTGCTGCGCAGGCTCATGGCTGCTCCTTCGAGGTGGCGCTGTCGTCGCGGATCGCCTCCAGCTCCAGCCAGACGTTGACCTGGTCGCCGATCGAATGACCGAACGCGGTGAGGCCGAAGTCGCGCCGATCCAGCAGCGTGGTAGCCGAGAAGCCGGCCACCGTGTGCAGGCCGTAGATCGTCGCCGCCACGCGATTGACGGTGAACGGCAGGCTCAGCGGGCGTGTCACCCCGCGCAGGGTCAGCTGCCCGTGCAGCACGCCGTGATGGGCGTCGATGCGCTCGACGCTGGTGCTGACGAAATGCGCGTAGCGGTAGCGGTTGCAGTCCAGCATGGCCGGCTTGCACACGGCGGCATTCCAGTCGGGGTCGCCCATGTCGACGCCGGCCATGTCGATGTCCAGCTCGGTGGCCGCCGTGCTCCAGTTGTCCGGGTCGAAGCGCAGCCAGCCCCTGGCGATATGCAGCCGTCCAAACGGCCGCGAGTAGCCGTTGTGGTCGATGCTGAAAAGCAGCTGGCTGTGCACCGTGTCGTAGCGGTAGCTGGCGCTGGCGGCGTGCGCGGATGGCAGCGCGAACAGCGCGGCTACCCAGAGGGCGAGACACTGGCCAAGAGTCGGGGTGCGAGGCATCCGGTGAAGTCTGGACGATCGCAGGGGTCGATGCCAGCGCATCCGGTGGAACGGAGTGTTTCCTGCGGGCGCCAGCGACGGCGCTGAGTGCAGGCGCTCGCCGCGGCGGCCGGGTTTTGGCATGATGGCGAGGGGTGGGGGGACTCTGCGCATGTTTGCAACGCTGGTGCTGAACGCGGTTCTGGCGGCGGCCTCGTTGACGCGCGTGGCGACCATTGCGCCAGGCGTGGCCGCACCCTCGCCGGCTCCGGCGGTACTGGCCACGCCCCAGTTCCGCCGCTACGGCGTCGCCGATGGCCTGCCCAGCGGACCCATCTACGCGGTGACCCAGGACCGCCACGGTCTGATGTGGTTTGCCACCGCGAGCGGCCTGGTGCGCTACGACGGGGTGAGCTTCCGGGTGTTCCGGCACGTGGTGGACAACCCGCAGTCGATGCCCGCCGGGGCGATCTACACGCTGTTCGTCGACCGCGACAACTGCGTGTGGGGCGGCAGCATTTCCAACGGGCTGACGGTGTATCAGCAGTCGGAGCATCGCTTCCGGCACTGGGAGCATGAGCCCGATGATCCGGCCAGCCTGGCCAGCGACGAAGTGTGGAGCATCGCGCAGACGCCCGACGGCGCACTGTGGCTGGCCACCAACGCGGGCCTGGACCGCATGCGTCCGCACGGCGCCGGCTTCGATCACATGCCGCTTGATGTCGATGGCACGCATGCCGCGTCGTTCGGCCCCGTTCGCGCGCTGCTGGCCGAGCCCGACGGCCGCCTGTGGATCGGCGCAGAAAGCGGCCTGTATCTGCGCGACGCCGGCGGCCGCATCCATCGCGTGCCGGTGGATCCGGCCTTTCACGGCAAGCTGGGCATGGTCTGGCATATCGACGGCGGCCACGGCGAGGTGCGGGTGGCGGTCAGCGGCGGCCTGCTGGTGATCGGCGCCGACGGCGTGGCGCGACCGCTGGCCAACGCGCAGCTGGCCCCGCTGCGCATACTCAGCAGCACGCGCGACCGGCAGGGGCGGCTGTGGATCGGCGGCGCCGACGGACTGCTGCTGGATACCGGCGGCGGCACACTGCAGTCGATCAAGGGCCAGCCGCTGCTGCCGGGCGGCCTGCCCGGCAACACGATCTGGCAGACCGCGCTGGATCGCGAAGGCGGGCTGTGGGTCACGTTCGACGATTCCAGCGTCGCCTATCTGCCGCCGGGCTGGGACGGCTTCACCCGCTTCACCCACATTCCGGATGACCCCACCAGCCTGCTGAACATCAGCGCCGCGACTGTGCTCACCGCGCGCGATGGCCGGCTGTGGGTGGGTGGCGACGACGGCTGGATCGACAAGCTGGATGTGACCAGCGGGCGGGTGCAGCACATCGTGCGGAACGTGCACGGACAGGTCGCGTCGCTGGCCGAGGATGCGCAGGGCGGACTGTGGATCAACGTGCCGGGCGGGCTGCGGCTGTTCGCTCACGGCGCGCTGCAGAACATTCGCCTCGACGCCGCGCACGTCACCCGGCCGGTGCTGCTCGCCAGCGCCGGTGACGGGCGCATCTATCTCGCCTCGTGGGGCCAGGGGCTGTTCGCGATCGATCCGGCCAGCCTGGCGATCACGCCGGTGCCGATGGCTGCGGCGTCGGACGATGCCCGGCTGCCCGAGCAGATCGGCTACAACAAGGGCAATCTCTGGTACGCCAGCAACGGCGGCCTGCTGCGGCTGGACGAAAAGACCGGCACGCTCGAGTTCGTCGCCGGCGTGGCGCAGGAAGAGATCACCGCGTTCGCCTGCGACGCCCACGGTTTCTGGACCGCCACCGCGCGCGCCCTGAACCACTACCGCTATGCCGACGGTCGCGCCACCCTCATCGACAGCGTCGATATCAGCCGTGAGGCATTCACGCCGGATCTCGTCTCGCTGCGCGTCGATCGGCAGGGCCAGCTGTGGGTATTCGCCAATCCCGGCCTGTTCCGGCTCGACCAGCGCAGCCACCGCTTCACGGCGTTCGGGCCGGCGCAGGGCCTGTCGAGTGCCCAGTTCAGCGGCGGGGTGACCGCGGTGGCGCCGGACGGGATGATCCTGGCGCCCAACACCGGCGGCGTGGTGGGATTCCAGTCGCTGCGATTGCAGGCTCTGAGCCAGTCCGGCCCAGCCCAGGCGCCGCCGCTGACGCTGACCCGGCTGAGCGTGCGCCGCGGCGGCCAGACCCATCTGCTACCGCTGGATACCGGTCCGGTGCAGCTGGGTTGGCGCGATCGCGACCTGAGCGTGAGCGTGCGGGTCGCTTCGTTCGTCAGTCCGCTGGCCAATCACTATCGCTTCCGCTTGCAGGGTTTCGACAGCGGCTGGGTCGAGGTGGATCATCGCGGCGAGCGCGAATTCGCCGGGCTGGCGGCCGGCGAATACACGCTGGAAGTGCAGGGAGCCGGCGCCGACGGTGTATGGGGCAGCCTGGCGCAGCCGCTGCTGATCGACGTGCAGGCGCCGCCGTGGGCGCGCTGGTGGGCGTGGCTGGCGTATGCGCTGGCGCTGCTCGCCAGCGTCGGGCTGATCCTGCGCGGCTGGCGCGGGCGGCTGGCGCAGCGCCATCGCATGCAGCTGATCGAGCAGCAACGGCAGCTGGCGGAGGCGGCCAGCGCTGCCAAAACCCAGTTCCTGGCCACGCTCAGCCACGAGATCCGCACCCCGATGACCGGCGTGATGGGCATGGCTGAGTTGATGCTGGCCACGCCGCTCAGCCCGCTGCAGCACGACTACACCCGCGCCATGCAGCGCTCCGGCGGCATGCTGCTGAAGCTGCTCAACGACGCGCTGGATCTGGCCCGGATCGAGGCCGGCCGGCTGGAGCTGGAGCCGGCACCGTTCGACCCGCGCCAGCTGGTCGAGGATGTGGCCCAGCTCGAACAGGGGCTGGCGCACCTCAAGGGCATCCGCTTCGTGCTGGAGGTGGCCGACGACCTGCCGCTGCGGCTGATCGGCGATGCGGTGCGGATCAAGCAGGTGCTGCTGAACCTGGCCAACAACGCGCTGAAGTTCACCGAGCACGGCAGCGTGACGCTCAGCGCACAGCGCACCGCGAGCGGGCTGCAGTTCAGCGTCAGCGACACCGGTCCGGGCATCCCCGAGGCCAGTCAGGCGCGGCTGTTCCAGCGCTTCGAGCAGGCCGAGGGGCCGCAGCGGCGCGCCGGCAGCGGGCTGGGCCTGGCGATCTGCCGCGAACTGGTGGACATGATGGAAGGCAGCATCGAGCTGGAATCGCGGCTGGCGCATGGCAGCACGTTTCGCGTGCGGCTGCCGCTGGCCGACCCGCTGCCGCTGCCGGAATCCGCGCCCGACGCCGGCGGCGTGCCGCAGCAGCGGCTGCTGCTGGGGGAGGACGACGCCATCGTGGCGGCGGTCATCCGCGGCCTGCTGGAGCAGCAGGGGCATACGGTCTGCCACGTCGGCAACGGGCTGGCCGCACTGGCCGAGCTGGCGCACGCCGGCTTCGACGCGGTGCTGCTGGATCTGGATCTGCCCGGCGTGGACGGCTTCCAGATCGCCCGCCTGATCCGCCAGCGCGAACACGCCGGCCAGCGCGTGCCGATCATCGCGGTCACCGCGCGCTCGGGCAGCGAGGACGAGGCGCGCGCGCGCGCGGCGGGCATGGACGGCTTTCTGCGCAAACCGCTCAGCGGCGAGCAGCTGGCCGCTGCGCTGGTGCAGGCCCGCGCGGCGCTGCCCGCCGACAGCCGCGCGGATGCGGTGGCCGACCCTGCCTGAAAGGCTGGCCCCGGCCGCGTCGCCGCGCGTGGTTACATGTCGATCTTGCGCAGCTCGAAGCCGCGGCGCTGGTACTCGCGCCAGCGCACGCGCGAGCCGTCGCGCTCGGCCGGATCGGCGGCGATCACTTCCAGCACGCGCTCACAGGCAAGCTCGGGGCAGGCGTCGCGCAGGTTGATCAGCAGCGGGCGCGCGGCGGTGTCGATGCCCGGCGGCACGATCAGCACCGCGGTGTCCGCGTCGTCGTCGTCACCGGCGAGCTGGTGCGGCAGCAGCGTGTCCTCGTCGAACGCCCACAGCAGCTCGTCGAGCGTCTCGGCCTGGGCGAAATCGCGGGTCAGGATCAGCGTCGGCTGCTGCGCCGCAAACGCCTTCTTCGCCAGCTCGCACACCAGCAGCAGCGGCTGCTCGCGAAAGCGCGGCTTGTCGATCAGGTAGAAGTCGGCGCGTGGCATGGGTCAGAGAGCGGGGAGAGGGGAACGGGAAACGGGGAACGTCAGCCTCACTGCGGGATGACCTGCAAGGATGATCGCGCACGCCTTGGTTTGACGGGGATGCACCCGCTCAACGTGATCCGCATGTTCCCCGTTCCCTGTTCCCCATTCCCCGCGCTTCATCCAGCGCGGTCCATCAGCCACTGCGTCAGCAGCGCCACCGGCCGACCGGTGGCCAGGCCCTTGCGCCCTTCGTCCCAGGCGGTGCCGGCGATGTCCAGATGCGCCCAGCGCTGGCCGTCGGTGAAGCGCGACAGGAAGCAGCCAGCGGTGATCGCGCCGGCGCTCTTGCCGCCGATGTTGGCGACGTCGGCAAAGCCGGATTCCAGCTGCGCCTGGTAGTCGTCCCACAGCGGCAGGCGCCAGGCGCGGTCGAGCGTGTGCTCGCCGGCGGCGAGCAGCTCGGCGGCGAGGTCGTCGTGCTTGCTCATCAGGCCGCTGGCATGCTTGCCCAGCGCGATCACGCAGGCGCCGGTGAGCGTGGCGGCGTCGATCATCGCCTGCGGCTGGAATGTCTGCGCGGTATAGGTCAGCGCGTCGCACAGGATCAGCCGGCCTTCGGCGTCGGTGTTCAGCACCTCGATGGTCAGGCCGGACAGGCTGGTCAGCACGTCGCTGGGGCGATAGGCGTCGCCGTCGGGCATGTTCTCCACGGTCGGCACCACGCACACCAGGTTCAGCGCCAGGCCCAGCCGCACCGCGGCGATGAACGCGCCGAGCACGCCGGCGGCGCCGCCCATGTCGAACTTCATCTCCTCCATGCCCGGGCCGGGCTTGAGGCTGATGCCGCCGGAGTCGAAGGTGACGCCCTTGCCGACCAGCGCATACGGTTTCTCGTCCGCGCTGCCGCCGCGGTACTGCAGCACCACCAGCTTGGGCTTGTTGACCGAGCCGCGGGCCACCGCCAGCAGCGAGCCGAAGCCGAGCTTGTCCATCTCGACGTGGTCGAGCACCTGGCAGCTGACCTTGTCATCCTGAGCGTCGGCAAACCCCTGCGCCTGCGCGGCGATCCACGCCGGATTGCAGATATTCGGCGGCAGGTTGGCCAGCTCGCGCGCGAAGCGCACGCCCTCGGCGATCGCCAGCGCCTGCGCCAGGCCAGCCTGTCCGTCGTCGCCGGCGGCCAGCGTCACGCTGGCCAGTTCCGGCGGCTTGGGGTTCTTGTCGCGCGGCTTGAAGGTGGCGGTGTAGCGATAGGCGGCGTGGTCGGTCGCCAGCACGGCAGTGCGCACGCGCCAGGCGCTGTCGCGGCCGGGCACCTCCACCTCGCTCAGGTACGACACCGCGTCGGTCACCGGCAGCTTGCCCAGCGCGCGCGCCGCTTCCAGGTTGACCTTCTGGAAACGCGCCGCGTCGAACGATTTCTGTGCGCCCAGGCCCACCACCAGCACGCGCCGGGCGGTGATTCCCTGCGGTGCAAACAACAGCGTGCTGCTGCCGGCCTTGCCGCTGATGTCGCCGCTTTCCACCTGACGCTTGAGCAGACCGCCGGCTGCGCTGTCCACTCGCGCGGCAGCGCTGGTCAGCACCCCGTGTTCGTAGACACCCACCAGCACGCAGGCGCTGTCGACGGTTTCCGGGGCGGCGGCGCCAAGGCTGAACTGGAGTGTCATCGAGAGGTTTCCTGCATGGGCCCGGCCATCGCCGGACAGGCTAGACTTGCGGTTTGCCGGCCCGATCGGGTGCGGCGAGGTAGCGGACAAGTTTATCGCATGCTGAGCATTCTCGACCGCTATTTCCTGCGCGAGCTGGCGCAGACCGTGGCCGCTACCCTGGTGGTGCTGCTGGTGATCGTCACCGGCAGCGCGTTTGCCCAGGTGCTGCAGCAGGTGGCGAACGGCAGTTTTCCGCCGAGCGTGATGTTTCAGGTGCTGGGGCTGCGCATGCTGGACGGTCTGCCCAACCTGCTGCCGCTGGCCGGCTTCATCGGCGTGCTGATGGCGCTGGGCCGGATGTACCGCGAGAGCGAGATGTATGTGCTGGCCGCTTCCGGCATGGGCCCTGCGGGTCTGCTGCGGCCGGTGCTGCTGCTGGCGCTGGTGCTGGTCACGCTCACCGCGGTGACCTCGATGTGGCTGGGGCCGTGGGCGGTGCGCACCAGCGACGCGATGGTGGCGGTGGCCAACCGTTCGGTGATCGCCGCCGGGCTGGATGCCGGACGCTGGACCGACCTGCCGGGCAAGGGCGGCATCATCTTTGTCGACAGCCTGAGTCGCGACGGCAGCCAGCTGGGGCGCACCTTCGTGGCCACCGAGCGCAGCAGCCGGGACGGTCATCCGCACCTGAAGGTCGTCACCGCGGCCAGTGGCCAGCTGTATCAGGAGAGCGACGGCGGCGGTCGCTTCATCGCCTTCCGCAATGGCTGGCAGTACGACATTCCGCTGGGTGCCGACAACTGGCGCCAGATGCAGTACCAGCGCAACGACACGTCGCTCTCCAGCGTGCAGCCCGACGACGGCGACGACAATCCGATCCACGCGCTGGGCAGCTGGACGCTGGCACAATCGAGCGACCCGGCGGCGCGCGCCGAGTTCGCCTGGCGTCTCAGCGCACCGCCGATGACGCTGGTGCTGCTGCTGCTGGCGCTGCCACTGGCGCGGCAGAATCCGCGTGAGCCACGCTACGGCCGCCTGATGCTGGCGGGCGCCACTTTCTATCTGTACTTCGTGCTGCTGATGCTCGGTCGGGCGCAGATCGGCAAGGGTCACTGGCACAACCAGGCACCGCTGTGGGTGCTGCATGCGCTGGTGCTGGCGCTGGCCGGCTGGATGCTGTGGAGACAGCATGCGCCGCGCAACCTGCGCATGCCGCGCGCGAGGCAGCCGGCATGAGGCTGCCGATCCAGGGGTTCAGGGTCAGCCCGTTCAACATCAAGCGGGTCGACCGGCTGGTGGCGCTGAGTGTGCTCGGCTCGATCCTCACGGCGTGGCTGGTGCTGACCGGATTCCAGGCGGGTACGCAGCTGCTGCGCCAGCTGATCCACGTCGGCAAGAACGGCTACACGATAAGCAACGCGGTGATCTATGTGCTGGTGACGCTGCCGCGCCGCGCCTACGAAATGTTCGGCAACGCCGCGCTGATCGGTGGCCTGCTCGGCCTGGGCGGCCTCGCCGCCACCGGCGAACTAACCGCCCTGCGTGCGGCTGGCCTGTCGCGGCTGCGGATTGCGGCGTCGGCGGTGGGTGTGGTGGCGGTGCTGATCGTCGGCGTGGTGATCCTCGGCGAGACGGCCGCGCCGTGGGGCGACCAGCAGGCGCAGGCGATGCAGCTGCGCATGAAGTCCGGCGCCCTCGGCGCCACCAGCAGCGGCTTGTGGGCGCGCGATGGCGACAACATCATCAACGCCCGCGGCACCCTGCTGAAAGTGCATGACGGCATCAGCAGCGTGCAGCTGGCCGATGTGCGCGTGTTCAGCCTGACCCCCGACGGCCAGCTCAGCCGATTCGAATGGGCCAGGACCGCCGAGCACGACGGCCATCAATGGGTGCTGCAGGACGTGCGCAGCACCACGCTCGACGCGCAGGGCACGCATACCACGCAGATCGCCAGCCAGCGCTGGCAGTCCAGCCTCAATCCGCAGGTGCTGGCGCAATCGGCGATCCAGCCGGAGCACCTGTCGATGCGTGATCTGCGTCGCAACATGGATTATCTGGAGAGCAACGGCGAAAGCCCGGGCAGTTACGCCGTGGCATTCTGGGCACGCGTGCTGTATCCGCTCAACGTGCTGGTGCTGGTGCTGTGCGCGATGCCGTTCGCGTTCGGCGCGATGCGTTCCGGCGGCCTCGGCAAACGCATGTTCATCGGCATGCTGCTGGCGGTCGGCTGGTACTTTCTGCAGCGGGTGATGGTGAACTTCGGCATCGTTTACGGCAGCCCGCCGCTGCTGGCCAACCTGCTGCCGGCGACGATCCTGGCGCTGGCGGCCTGGCTGTACTTCCGCCGGCATGCCTGAGCGCGCCGGAACCTCCACCCGCCGGCTCCGCCCCGCGCCCGGAAACCCATACGCATGACATCAGATGCCATCTGGCTGGTGCTGGGCTTTGTCGGCCAGGCGATCTTCGTCGGGCGCTTCGTGTTGCAGTGGCTGTACAGCGAGTACAAGAAGCGCAGCGAGGTTCCGCTGGTGTTCTGGTACGCCAGCCTGCTCGGCGGGGCGATCCTGCTGGTGTATGCGATCTACAAGCGCGACCCGGTCTTCATCGTGGGCCAGGCGGGCGGCTTCCTGGTCTATCTGCGCAACCTGCAGTGGCGTCTGCGCGAACGGCGTGCGCTTGCCCGCGGCGAGTAAGCGTCGCCGCCAGCGTGGCCCGCACGCGGCAAGCGTGACGACCTCGCGGTTCGATCAGGCGATCAGGGCGAGCGCCGCCTCTTGTTCGCAGTGCACGGGCGCGGCGCGTTGCGAACGTTGCGCCCAATCCAGCCACTCGCTCAGCACGATCAGCGTCCACAACACGCGCGAATGATCGCTGCTCCTGGCCCGGTGTTCGGCCAGCAGCGCCATCGCGGCCCGCTGGTCGATGCCCGCATCCGACAGCGCGGGGCTGGACAACCGCGATGCCGCCCAGTCGAGCAGGGGTTCGCGCAGCCAGCTGGCGAGTGGCACCGAGAGGCCGCGCTTGCGCCGGTAGACCACCGATCTTGGCAGATACTGCAGGGCGTAGCGCTTCAGAAATGCTTTCGTGTTCAGGCCTTCGACGCGTGCCTGCGCCGGCAGGCCGGCGGCGAAATCAATCACCGTCCGGTCCAGGAACGGGGCCCGGATTTCCAGCGCGTGGCGCATGCCGCCGCGATCGGCCTTGGCCATCAGCGCCTCCGGCAGCGATTGCTCGAAGTCATGCAGCTGCACTTCGTCGAGCAGTTCCATCGCGCCGCGCGGGAGCCGGGCGGCCGGCGGCTCGATGCCAAGTCGGCGCAGCACGTCGGGTCGCACGCTGGCGGTCCACAGCATGTGCCTGGCCAGTCCATCCAGTTCCTGCCCCTGCACGAAGCGCTTCAGCAGAAACGAGATCGCCACCTTCTTGTCGCTCACCGGCAGTCGCTCGACCAGGCGACCAAAGGCGTTGCGCAGCGTGGCGGGAAGCGCGGCGTAGTAGTGCGCGTAGCGCGCACCCAGATAAGTGGGGTAGCCACCGAACAGCTCGTCCGCGCCCTCGCCGGCGAGCGCCATGCGCACGTCCTGTGCCGCGCGTCTGGCGACCAGCGCCAGTGGCACCCACGCGGGATCGGCAATCAGCTCGCCGGTGGTCGCGATGAGATCCTGCAGCGTTGCCGGCACATCCTGTGCGGTGACCGTGACCGGCACAAACCGGCAGTCGAGCTGCCGCGCGACTTCGGCAGCCTGCTGTCCTTCGTCGAACGAGGCCTCGTTGAATCGGATGCTGTACGCGGTGGGATGCGTGTCGGGACGGACGCTGCGTGCCACGGCGGCGAGCAACGCGGAATCGACGCCGCCGCTCAGCAGCACCCCGTAATCAACATCGACATCGCTCTGTCTGCTCACCGCGCTGCGGAAAATGCGGTCGAAGGCGGTGGTGCTGGAGTCACTGCCCTGCGGCGCGGTGCCGATCGGACTGCGCCAGTAGCGCTGGCGCCGGATCCCGCGGCTGTCGATGAGCACGATTTCGCCCGGCTGCACCTTGTATTGCCCGCAAAACGGGCTCTGCGGTGCGGGGCAGAAGCCGTTGGCGAGATAGGCGGCAACGGCTGCCTTGTCAATTGGCGCGGGACCGTTTTGCCCCGCCTTCAGCGCGCTCAGCTCAGAGGCGAAACAGGTGGCACTGTCTGGCGTATGGGAATAGTAAAGATGACGTTCGCCGACGCGGTCGCGGGCGAGGATCAGCTGCTGCTTGCGCGGGTCCCAGATGGCCAGCGCAAAGACGCCCTGCAGATGCTCGACAAACGACAGGCCGGTTTCGAGATAGAGCGGCGCGATGACCGCCACATCCGTGCTGCGATCGATGCGGTGACCACGCTGCTCCAGCCACGCACGCAGTTCGCGGTGATTGTCGATTTCACCGTTGCAGACCACCACGATGCCATCCTCGCCTTCCAGCAGCGGCGGTTTGTCATCGCCCATGCTGCGGATCGTCAGGCGATTGGCCGCCATGACCGCCCGCCCGCAATTCAGCACCGATCCACCGTCGGGCCCGCGGTGCTCCAGCGCGGCCAGCATGCGGGCGGTTTTCGACGCGAGCGTGAGCGTGTCGGCAGGTCGGCTCAGAGCCAGGGCTCCGCAAATTCCGCACATGGATCGAGAGGCCTGTTGGAGAAACGCGATGGCAGCGACGCTGCGATGACTGTGAATGCCAGTCGCCATCCATGACGGATCTGGAACGTGGCGCGCCGGGAGCCGCAGCTTTGACCAAGCTCGCGGCAGCCCATGGATGACCCGCGCAACCGCCAAGGGTTCCATTCCTGGCGGTCAGCGCAGGGTGTCTAAAGGAATGCGAAGCATAACTGGCGCGAAGGAACGGTGTACACGCTGGCACGACCGGCCCATGGCGCGGCGCGGTTGGGTCAGTGCCGGACGAGCACGAGCTGCTGGTGGCGCCATGTTCCGAGCGTCGTCACCGCGTGTGGCTGGCACGGCTGCACGGCCGCGCGGAACGCCTGCGGTGTGATGCCCGGGTTGACCACATAAAGCACGCTCGCGTGATCGCGCAGCAGGCCGCACACCTTCTCGCCGCTATCGGGCTTGCTCCAGGCGATCCCGTAGAACGGCTTGTTGATATACAGCCGCATGCCCCACGGGGTGTGCTCCTCGATCCCCACGTCGTCGTCGGTCTTGTCCACGAATGTCAACGCGGCATAGTCCGATCCCGCGGTGATGGTGTCCAGCTGCTGCGCCTGCAGCCGGTTATCCGAGGCGGATTGCAGGTGCAAGCTTGTCAAGGCCTTGAATGCAATCAATGCGACGATCCAAGCCCCCAGCAGGATCCGTTGGTGCGTGCGCGTGAGGTCGATGCGCTGGCGCAGGTCCAGCGCCAGCATCAGCGACAGCGGCAGGAACAGCGGCAGCGCGTACACCGGCAGCCGTGAACGGGAGACGCAGAAAATAATCAGCGGCAGCACGAACCACAGCAGTAGCAATAGCGGCGCCGATGCGTCGCGCCACCAGCGCTGCCAGTTGGCGATGGAGGCAGCTCTCGCCACCCCGCGAAACATCGCCAGCGACCACGGCAACGTGGTGAGGGCAAACACCGGTCCATAGGCAACCAGCCAGCCGTACCACTGCGGATTGCGATTCTGGGTGGGCGTCAGGATGCGCTCGTAGATTTCGAAATACAGGAAATAGTGCAGCAGCCCCGGATTGCGGACGATCACGATCAGGTACCACAGAAATCCCGTCACGGCGAAAAGTGCCAGGCCGCCCGGCGCGAAAATGCGGCCAAGCGCGCGCCATCCGTCCCGCTTCACGATGAAGGGGACGATCGCGAGCAGGGGCAGCAGCCCGGGCGGCCCCTTGGTCAGAAACGCCAGACCGAAGCCCAGCCACATCAGATAGATGTAGCCGCGTCGCGGGGGCGTGCCCGGGGCCAACTCCGCCGCCACAAAGCCGCACATGGCCAGTGCCTCGAACAGGGTCAACAGTGTGTCCGTACTGACCACGTTGGCCGCGATGAAGGGCGCCAGGGTCAGGGCGTAAATCAATCCGGGCAGCCACACTTTTTCCGCCACCAGCTGCCTGCCCATCAGGCAGAGCAGCAGCGCAGTCAGCGCGAAGGCCAGCGCGTTGGGCGCCCGCACCGCCCACTCGTTGCGACCGAAAACATTCACTGCGGCGGCGATCGCCCAGTACGTCACGGGTGGTTTGGTGAAGTTCAGGCGGTCGGTGCCGTAGGCCGGCACCAGGTAGTTGCCCGAATCAATCATCTGCAGGGCGTTTTCGGTGTAGCGGCCCTCGTCGGTACTCCATACCGCCCGCGTGCCCTGGAAGGCGAAGCCAAGCAGCAGGCTCAGACAGAACAGCCAGAGCACACCGGAGCGCCCCCGGCCTGGCATGAATCGACGCGAAGCGGGTTCGGAAAAGTGGGTGCCTGGCATGCGCGGGGGTTCTTCTGGATTTTTTGTCGAGCGGAGGGAAAGCAGAATCGCACCAGCGTGCTTCAATCAGGTTTCCTGCGGATCAGCTGCAGATTCCGCGCAAAGATCATCAGGCTGACCGCTTCGCCAACGATGAACACCGGCTCCCGCCGATGGATGGCATAACACAGCAGCACGATGCCGCCGGCGATGCTGAAATGCCAGAACGTCAGCGGAATAACGCTTTTGCGGCGCGACTCGCTGTGCAGCCACTGCACGAAAAAGCGCATGCCGAAAAGCGCCTGACCGGCGAGACCAACGGCCAGCCAAAAGGAATTGCTGCTCATGGAAACAGGTGATACCGAGGTTGGAATAATCTGGATGGCCAAAGCGGGATTGACCGGTCGATGGCTTGCAACAGTAGCGCGCGTGTACCTGTCCTCCTGGTCGCGCCGCGGGTTGGCTGGATGCCGCAAGAGGGTCTCGGCGCAGCGCTTGCGCCACTTTCACATCACCCGCCGCAGCGCGATTCTACCCAAGCATCGTTAGGGTTGTGTTGCCGAACGACGTGGCGAATGGTCGTGGCCCCTGGCGACGACGATGCTCTCCGGTATCCGTCAGGCTGCGGCGGAGCAGGGGTGAAGGCCGGCGCATGCGCTGCGTCGCATGGCGAGGCTGGTTTCTGCTGCGGGTTTCTGTACCGTAGGCGGCATCCCGCAACCGGGTGAACGGCGGCTGCCGATGATGCCGGTGCGGACGGTGCCGCTTCGATCGGGTGGGCGGGTTCGAGCCGGCCTGCACCCAACCTTGGTCCCTGGAGAGCCGACGATGTCGTCTACCGAAAAGTGTCTTGTTGATCTGCGCAGCGATACGGTGACCCGCCCCACCGCGGCGATGCGTGCAGCGATGCTCGCGGCCGAGGTGGGCGACGACGTTTACGGCGAGGACCCCACCGTCAACGCGCTGCAGCAGCGGCTGGCGGACGAGCTCGGCTTCGAGGCGGGGCTGTTCGTGCCCAGCGGCACCCAGTCCAACCTGCTGGCGCTGATGGCGCACTGCGAGCGCGGTGATGAGTACCTGGTCGGCGCCGACGCACACACGTTCCGCTGGGAGGGTGGCGGTGCGGCGGTGCTCGGCTCGATCCAGCCGCAGCCGATTGCACAGGATGCCGACGGCACGCTGCCGCTGGACAAGATCGCCGCGGCGATCAAGCCGGTCGATCCGCACTTCGCGCGCACCCGGGTGCTGGCGCTGGAGAACACCTGGTGGGGCCGCACGCTGCCGCTGGACTACCTGCAGGCGGCGCAGCAGCTGGCCCGCGAGCGGGGCTTGGGCCTGCATCTGGACGGCGCGCGGTTGTTCAACGCGGCGGTGGCTGGCGCGGTGCCGGCGCGCGCGATCGCGCGGCATTTCGACACCGTTTCGGTGTGCCTGTCCAAGGGTCTCGGTGCGCCGGTCGGCTCGGTGCTGGTCGGCTCGCATGCGCTGATCGACAAGGCGCGGCGCTGGCGCAAGGTCACCGGCGGCGGCTGGCGCCAGGCCGGCATCCTCGCCGCGGGCGGGCTGTTCGCGCTGGATCACCACGTGGCGCGGCTGGCCGACGACCATCGTCGCGCCGCGTATCTGGCGGGCTGCCTGCGCGAGATCGCCGGCGTCGATCTGCTCGGCCAGTACACCAACATGGTCTACGTCGATGTACCGGCCGATCGCCTGCGCGATTTGGACGTCCATCTGCGCGCGGTCGGTATCCGCATCAGCATCGGCTACCTGCCCACGCTGCGGCTGGTGACGCATCTGGATGTGGATGATGCGGGCGTCGAGCGGGTGGTCGAGGCGTTCCGCGAATTCTTCGCGCGGCAGTGACGCGCCCGCTCCCCGTCGGGGAGCGGGCGGCAAGCCAGCGTGTTACGCGGTGGTATCGAACTTGCGGATGAAGTCGCGTACCTGCGGGTACACCGTCTCGCGCCAGCGGCGGCCGCTGAAGATGCCGTAGTGGCCGGCGCCTTCGATCACCTGGTGCTGCCGGTGCTTGGCCGGGATACCGCTGCACAGGTCGTGCGCGGCTTCGGTCTGGCCGAGGCCGGAGATGTCGTCCAGCTCGCCCTCGATGGTGAGCAGGGCGCTGTGCCTGATCGCGGCGGGGTTCACCCGCTCGCCGGCCACGTCCCACAGGCCGCGCGGCAGCAGGGTGCGCTGGAATACCTTGTCGATGGTGTCGAGATAGAACTCGGCCGGCATGTCGAGCACGGCGTTGTACTCGTCATAGAACTTGCGGTGCGATTCGGCGTCGTCGAGGTCGCCGCGCAGCAGGTCCTGGTAGAAATCCCAGTGCGAGTTGAGGTGGCGGCCGGGGTTCATCGCGATGAAGCCGGCATGCTGCAGGAAGCCCGGGTAGACCTCGCGGCCGTGGCCCGGGTAGTTCGGCGGCACCGTGTGGATCACGTTGCCCTTGAACCACGAAAACGGCTGGCGCATGGCCAGGTCGTTGACGCCGGTGGGGCTGCGCCGCGGGTCGATCGGGCCGCCCATCATGGTCAGGCTGCGCGGGGTGTCCTCGCCGCGTGCGGCCATCAGCGAGACCGCCGCCAGCACCGGCACGGTGGGCTGACAGACCGAGATCACGTGCAGCGATGCGGCGCCGATGTGGCGGATGAATTCCTCGACATAGCCGATGTAGTCGTCCAGCCCGAATGCACCGACCGCGGTCGGCACCATGCGCGCGTCGACCCAGTCGGTGATGTAGACCTTGTGGTCGCGCAGCAGGGTGCGCACGGTGTCGCGCAGCAGCGTGGCGTGATGGCCGGACAGCGGTGCGACCACCAGCACCACCGGGTCGTTCTTCATCTTCTCGATGGTGTCCGGATCGTCGCTGAAGCGCTTGAAACGCTTCAGCTGGCAGAACGGCTTGTCCAGCGCGATCCGCTCGACCACTGCAATCTCGTGCCCATGCGCGCTGGCCCCGTGGATGCCGAACGCCGGCTTCTCGTATTCCTTGCCCAGCCGGTGAAACAGCTCATAGCCGGCGGCCATGCGCTGCGCACCGGGCAGCTGCGCGAACGGGCTGCTGTGGTCATTGAGCATGCGCGCGTTGGCCTGCGCGAAGTAGCTCAACGGGCCGAGGAACGAGCGCTGCCATTCGTGGATTTGATAAAGCATCGGTGCCGTGCCGCCCCTACGGTCAAAGCCCATCTTAGCGCCGTTTCCGCTTGTCGTGTTGCGATGCCGCAAAGTCTTGCGTGGCGCGCGGGATCGCCGCTCATGCGGCCACCGGGCGGTAGCGGCAGCGCAGCAGCAGCTCATCCACGTCCGCCGTGGTGCCGAGGCCGGCGCGCCAGCGCAGCGGTTTCTGGAAGTGCAGGCCCAGCGGCATGAACACCCGGTTGTACCACCACATCGCGCGTTCGCGCCGGTGGGTGAGTTGCCACTGGCCGAGATCGAGCAGCCACGACGACTTCGGCTGCATGCCGTAGACCGCGCTTTGCTCGACCTGGAAGCCGTGCCGCGCCAGTCGTGCGACCAGCGGTGCCGGCTCATAGCGCCGGCAGTGGCCGACGAAATCGTCGAACGCGGTCCACGCCTGCGGATGCAGCGGCACCGACAGCAGCAGGTCGGCGCCGGGTGCCGCCACGCGCGCCAGCTCCGCCAGTGCGGCACCGTCGTCGTCCACGTGTTCAAGGATGTCCAGCGCGAAGATCAGCGTGAAGCTGGCATCCCTCCAGGGCAGCGCGCCGATCATGCCGTGCACCGCGGTGGCGCCGCGCTGCTGCAGGCGACGCAACGCGGTGTGACTGAGATCGACGAAGCAGGTGCCCTGCAGCGGCAGCCGCGGACGCAGGCCCGGCGCCACCTCCAGTCGCTGCGGTGCGGCGGCCGCCAGCTGGCTGAGCAGTGGCCAGGTGTTGAAGCGCTGTGGCTCGACCAGCCGCGCCTGCGCCCACAGCGCGTCGTAGAAACCGCGGTTGACGCGGATCAGTTCGGCATCGCGGCGGGGTTCGGTGGGGTGTGGGCTGGCCATGCGTGGATTGGAACCTGCG
>VFSW01004344.1_pt1 | contig 21175 bp, 27 predicted proteins | sample 5358111 | NCBI WGS metagenome assembly VFSW01 (sample SAMN11554181, study PRJNA540505) | mine drainage metagenome | isolation source: sediment from site ElyBrook_90M | place: USA: Ely Copper Mine, Vershire, VT | collected 2017
GCTCAATGAAATAGCGATGAACATCAGTTTTGCGCTGGATGCTTTTGACCGCGAGGACAGACGCAGGTAGAGCGAGGCGCACCTGAGAGAATCCGAAGAGCAATTCCGCTCTCTGGTCGAGCAGTCGCTGGCGGGGATTTATATCATCCAGAATCAGAAACTGGTCTACGTAAATCCAAGGTTCAAGGAGATTCTGGGCTATTCACCCGAAGACAGCCTGCTCTGGCTTGATCCGCTTGACACCGTTGCTGAAAAAGATCGCAGTGCCGTGCAGAGCAGTTTGCAGGCTTTGCATGAGGGAAGAGTGCGGTCAGCAGGCATGGTGTTTACCGCACTGCGCAAGGATGGCACGACCGTGGATGTGGGTGTGAGCAGAACGCTTGCGAGTTATCAGCACAGTCCCGCCATCATCGGCTTGATGCAGGACATTTCGGACAAGAAGGTTGCGGAAGAGCATCTAAGGCGCTATGCCAAGCAGCTCGAGCATGTGTTCATGCAGACGGTGGGGGTGGCTACTGCATTGGGTGAAATACGCGATCCTTATACCGCAGGTCATCAGAAACGTGTGGCGGAAATTGCGGTTGCCGTCGGGAAAGAGATGGGGCTGGACAAGGAAAAGCTGGAAGGGCTGGAGGTGGGCGGATTTCTGCATGACATCGGCAAGGTCGCGATCCCGGCAGAAATACTGGTCAAGCCGGGAAGGCTCACCCAGATCGAGTATGATTTGATCAAGACGCATCCGACAGTCGGCTATGAAGTTCTGAAGAATGTGGACTTTCCCTGGCCTGTGGCGCAGATTGCGTTGCAGCATCATGAGCGCATCGACGGCAGCGGTTATCCGCAGGGGCTGAAAGGCGATGAGATACTGCTCGAGGCGAGGATACTTGCGGTGGCAGACATCATCGAGGCGATGGCTTCGCACAGACCTTATCGGGCCGGATTGGGGGTCGACAAGGCGCTTTCTGAAATAGAGCACGGACGCGGGACGGCATACGATCCATCGGTTGTCGATGCCTGCCTGAAATTGTTCCGCGAAAAGAATTACCAACTTCCCGGGTAGACATATGTTGATTTCTTTCGACAAGAACATGGAGCTGGGCAATGAACTGATCGATGCGCAGCATCGCATGCTGATCATGCTGCTCAAGAAACTCGACATCGCACTGAAGCAGAACTTGCCTCACAAAGTGATCATGGGTATCTTGCTGGAGATCAAGAAATTCACCGAGTTCCATTTCTTGTGCGAAGAAAACCTGATGTATGAGCTGAAATATCCCGAAGTGGTCAGGCATGAAAAAATACATTCTGGACTCTTGTTTCAGTTCGAGGTCATCATCGCGAAGGTGAATCAAAAGCAGATGTTTGCCGATGAGACGCTGGACATGCTCTACAGATGGGTTACTGCTCATGCGATGCATGAGGACGGGAAAATTGTCGATTACATCAAGAGCCAGGGATTTCTCTCTGTCGGTGAAGCGCAGCATGGTCTCTATTCAGATTGATGCCTGCAGTCACTCTATTCAAGAATGGGTTCCATGTTGAACACGGCAAGCGTCCTATACGACCATTGGATATCCGGCCTGAACAGGGCTTAGTGCCTCCTCATCCCTGCGGCGAGACCATCTGAGCAAGGCCAACCCGAGCCCTACCGATGCAAGCGTGGCGGGCTCCGGTATCGGCGCGACGTTCACCGATACCTGCTTGATGTCCTGCAAAAGGGATGTGAGGGGCGCGGTGATCACGAGGCTAGTCACGATTTCCCCGTTCAGCGTGTAGAAGTTGTATGGGTTCTGGCCGTTCACTCTCATCGAGAAAATCGACGTATTGGGGTTACCGAACTGATCTATTCCGTTGAAGGTCACCGAGCCGGGATTCGAGCCGCCTGTGAGTTCGTCCAGCGCGAAGTCTCCTGCTGTAAATCCATAGCCCGCCTGAGCCATCAGGGTGAGCGAGGAGAAGCCGGTGTTTGTCGCGCCAGGCAGGGAGTCTGCATAGCTTTCCACGAAGGCCACGCCGTGTTGGCCGTGCATCGCGACCTTGGTTTGGCCGTCTGGACCAATCATGTTTTCGAAGGTCATCTGCAATCCGGTATTCTTGATGTCGCCTATGATAGAAAGCGCATTGGTGTCGGCTGCGATGTTCACGTTGGTGTATTGCTGATTGCCTGTCTGGAAGATGACCGTCGCATCGGCTTCTTGCATTGCAATGAACAAGAGAGAGCCGAGGATCAGCGTGCGATATAGATGCGGGGTTTTCATGATGGTCTCCTTTGCCTATAGCGATGCATAAGCCGTGCCAGCCTCGTTGTTATTGGCTTTCAAGAAGGGCGGGAGTCTTTCGAGTGGCGTACATGTAAAGATTTTCGACATGAGTTGCCATAGTTGCTGACTGGGTATCGTCAGTACATGTATCGTAAATGCATGTTTTTTCGTGATTCTGCGCTTTGGGAGAGGCTGTGGCGTGACCCCTAAGTGGTGTAAAAAATTCCGACTAAGTGCGTTCGAGCACTGCGGCGAAGAAGCCGTCCGTGGCGTGCAGGTCGGGACGCAGTTCAAGATAGTCTCCCATTTCCAGCGGGATCTTCTGCTGCTGCAGGATTTCGCCCGCAGGGTGCAGGACGAAATCGGGATGCGAGGACAGGAAGGCTTCCACGATCTGCTGGTTTTCCTGCACGAGGACGCTGCAGGTCGCATACACAAGGCGTCCGCCTTTTTTCAGCAAACGGCTGGCGGAGTTTAGGATCGCGGCCTGCTTTTCATTCAGTTCGGCGATGCTCTCCTGCGACTGGCGAAATTTCAGATCGGGATTGCGGCGCAGCGTGCCCAGGCCGCTGCAGGGCGCATCCACCAGGACGCGGTCTATCTTGCCGGCCAGGCGCTTCACCTTGAGATCGTTTTCATGCGCGATCAGCATCGGCTGGATGTTCGATGCGCCCGAGCGTTTGAGCCTCGGCTTCAGGTTGGCCAGCCGTTTTTCCGAGATGTCCATCGCATAAAGGCGGCCCTGAGAATTCATCAGCGCCGAGAGCATCAGCGTCTTGCCGCCGGCGCCCGCGCAGAAGTCCACCACCATGTCGTTGCGTTTGGGTGCCAACAGGAAACCCAGAAGCTGGCTGCCTTCGTCCTGCACCTCGATCTTTCCAGATGTGAAAAGTGCATCCTTGTCGAGCGGAATCTTTTCCTTTAGCCTGATGCCGACCGGGGAATAGGGGGTTGCGGCCGCCTCGATCTTTTGCGCCAGCAGTTGTTGCAGCACTTCTTCGCGCTTGGCAAGCAGCGTGTTGACGCGTATGTCCAGCGTGGCCGGCTGCTGCATCGCGCGGCCCAGTGTGAGTATCGCTTCGCCCGAATGCGAGACGCGCATCTTCTCGACGACCCATTCTGGAAGTTCGGCCTGGACTGAAAGAGATTGATCTTCGTATTTCGCGCCCTTTGCAGTCGCAAGCCAGTCCTTCTCGTCCCGTTTCAACACGGGCTCGATTTCGCGCAGGTTGTAGCCGCCGAATTTGACCAGATAGGAAAGCGCCATGCGGCGCGGTGTCGCGTTTCCCGCGCATGCGATTTCCAGCAGCAGGCGGTGGCGCAGCACGCCGAACACGGTCTCGGCGACGAGCGCGCGTTCCTTCGAGCCGATGCGCTCGTTCTTGAAAAAATAGCGCAGTGCGGTGTCCGCGGGATGTTCCAGCGGCAATATGGTGCGCAGCGCAAGGATGACGAGGTCAAGCCGGTATTCTGTGATCAGCATGTCATTTAAATCGAAAGGTTCAGGGGGTGGATTTTAGCAGGGAAGTTGCATTCTGCCCTTTGTCATCGGACACGCGGATACTGGATATATCGATTTCGCCTATGACCCTGTCCTGCTTGTCGAGCTGCTGAACTTTGATGGGCAGGAGCCGGTATTCCAGACCCAGCCAGATCTTGAGGCCCTCCTCGTCAGGACCGTGTATCTTGCGCAGCAATATTCCGCGCAGCAATCCCATGCGGGTCTGCACATTCTCCTCAGGGCCAATCTCGAGCTCATAGCTTTCAAGCTTCTTTCCGTTGCTCACATGCATGGCAATCTTCGGCTGATCCAGCGGCATTTGCGATAACTGATACAGCACGCTCAGGATGTCCTGCGCGTCATGGGGCAAGGCTGTGCTGGCGCCGCTGGAAAATTTGAGCAGATTGTCCTGCCAGATGAATTCAGCGCCCAGTTTTCCGGACCCTTTGGAAGTGAGTTTGTCCTCGCGATAGCTGTCGGGGCGCATTCCCTGTGCTGTCATCGTGCCTGTGCTTTGCTGGTTCATCACGAAGGTCTTGAGCAGTCGTGCAAGACCCGTGGTATGGATGGCCACCTGCAGCGTGTAATGCTGGTCGTCACTGATATCCAGACGGTGGCGCACTTCCCCTATGGGCAGGTCGGTGCCCATGTAGACCGCGAAAGTCAGTTCGGCATGTGTGGGAAGGGGGTTGGCAGGTGCTGCGTTCTTTTCTGCGGGAGCTTCTTCAGGAGCTTTTGCAGGGGCTTCCGCAGGCATTTGTACGGGTGCTGAGGCAGGCGCTTCTGCAGCAGGCACTTCCAGGGGTGATTTTGGAACGGCTTCAATGGGCGCTATTTTCGGAATGGATTTGATTGCGCGTTTCGGGTGCAGCTTCTTGGGTTTCGCTGGTTCCGGTTTCTTCGCCGGAAGTGGGGCTAGTCTTGCGGTGAGCGGCGGAAGGCGAGTCTCAACGGGTGTAGGCGTCATCAGCCTCGGGCCGAACAGCAGCATCGCGTGCAAAAGCAGCGACAGCCCTATCGCCAGTGCGATCCGTGCGGCCGGATGTTTGAGGTAATGAGGCACGGCCGATTCACGGCGTGATGCGCAGGCTGCTCAATAGTTGCGTGACCTGTTCGCCATGCGCGTCGGTGATGATCATCTTGCAGGGCAGCCTGTTTTTCGTCGACACCCATATCTCGGTGCGGCTCTCGCCTGCCTTGGCCTGGTTGTCCAGATACACACTTTCGCATGGCCCGGCAGCGGTATCCAGATTCTGATGGGCGCCTATCGCATAATGATAACTGTCGAGTTTGCTGCCATCGGTCATCGGAAAGTCGAGCGTGGAAATCTTTTCAAGATCGAGGAACATGAACTGGTACATCGCGCTCAGCCGGTCCTGCGTTCCTTCAGGCAAAGGAAGCACGGTCTTCTGTCCCTGATGGGTCAGCGTGATCCGCATTGAATGCCAGTCGAAATCGGCATGGCCGTTTTTGTTCGCATCGTTTTCGCGGACATGGTCATACACCTCGGGGCGCAGCCCTTTTGGGCCTACCGTTCCCTCGCTCGTGCTGATGATTTTTCCGGGCTTCAATGCGGCCAATATACCTTGCGGCGTGGTGGTGCTGGTAAGCGCATAATGGTCTTTCTTGCGCGTGTAGGTCTCATCCATCTGCCCCACCTTCATGCCGGCTATCATGACATCATAGCTTGCCTCTACGCTTGCGGGTTCCGCGTAGGCTGTGCTGACCAGGCATGCGATGAAAAGCGCAAATAATTTCATGTCTCCTCCAGGGAAGGTGAGATCAGGGTTGCAACCTGCTGGGTGTTTCTGTCGTTGATGACCTTCCCGTTCGCACCCAGCCTGACCTTGCCCGAACAGAGCCAGCGCACCGCCTGGGGATAGATTCTGTGCTCTTCGCGCAGCACGCGAGCGGCCAGACTCTGTTCGGTGTCTTCATTCAACACCGGCACCGCGGCCTGGATGATGATGGGACCGTGGTCCAGATCGGGTGTGACGAAATGCACGGTGCAGCCATGTATCTTCACGCCATCGGCAAGCGCCTTCGCGTGCGTGTGCATTCCGGGATAGGCGGGCAGCAGGGAAGGGTGGATGTTGATCAGGCGGCCTGCATAGCGCATCACGAATTTTTCGGTGAGGATGCGCATGAAGCCCGCGAGCACGACGAAGTCGGGGTCATGGCGGTCAATCTCGGCTGCAAGCGCTTCATCGAAACTTTCACGATCCGGATGATCCTTGTGCGCGACGATAGCAACGGGTATGCCTTGCGCCTTGGCAAGATCGAGGCCGTGTGCCTCTGCCCGGCTGCTGATCACCGCGCTGATGTTGAAATCGATTTTTTCATTCAGCAGCGCCTGCATGTTGCTGCCGCGCCCCGAGATGAGTATGACGATGTTTTTCATTTGGAAGAATCGCAGAGTCCGCCTGCCGCTATCTCACCTGGGTCTGATGCTCCGCGCCTGCTCTTTCCCGTATTGTGCCGATGCGCATCACGGTTTCTCCCGCAGCCTTGAGCTGCGCGATCGCTTTTTCCGCGTCGCTTTTATCCACGATGATCACCATGCCGATGCCGCAGTTGAACGTGCGGTACATCTCCTGGGTGGCCACGCTGCCTTCATCCTGCAGCCACTTGAAGAGTCCGGGCAATTGCCATGAGGAGGCGTCGATGTCTGCGACCACGTTTTCGGGCAGCACGCGCGGCACGTTCTCGGTGATGCCGCCGCCCGTGATGTGCGCCATGCCCTTGATGGTGAGGTTCTGCATCAGCGATAAGATCGGCTTCACGTAGATGCGGGTCGGCGCCATGATCGCATCCGCGAGCGTGCGATCGCCGTCGAAGGTCGCTGTGAGGTCCGGCTTGCTGCGCGCGATGATCTTGCGCACCAGGGAATAGCCGTTGGAATGCGCGCCGTTGGATGCGAGGCCAAGCACCGCGTCTCCGGGCTTGATATCCGAGCCCGTGATGATGTTGGCCTTTTCCACCACGCCCACCGCGAAGCCTGCCAGGTCGTATTCGCCTACCGGATACATGCCGGGCATCTCGGCGGTCTCGCCGCCTATCAGCGCGCAGCCGGCCTGTTCGCAGCCCGCTGCGATGCCCTTGATGACCTCGGTCGCATTGGGCACGTCGAGCTTGCCGCAGGCAAAATAATCGAGAAAGAACAACGGCTCAGCACCCTGCACCAGGATGTCGTTGACGCTCATGCCGACCAGATCTATGCCGACCGTGTCGTGGATGTTGAGCTCGAAGGCGAGCTTCAGCTTGGTGCCCACGCCGTCCGTGCCGGACACCAGCACGGGCTCTTTGTATTTTTTCGAGATCTCCACGAGCCCCCCGAAGCCGCCTATGCCGGAGAGCACCTCCGGGCGCATGGTGCGTTTTGCATAGGGCTTGATGTTCTCGACCAGCTGGTCGCCTGCGTCTATGTCGACGCCGGCATCACGGTAGGTAAGCGGGCTGTTGTTAGGGTTCAAGTCGGGTTCTCGCTTTCTTCTGGATGCAGGGCTGGTACCCTGCGTATTTGGCGTGCGAATTATAACCCATGCCTGCAATTAGGGAGAAAGATCGAAGACCAGCACTTCCGCCTGAAGGCCGCGGTCGAGCCGGATTCGGCTTTCATCCTCGAGCAGCACTGCATCGCCTGTCGAGATCATCTTGCCATTCACGGAAATCTCCCCGCGCACCAGGTGCACATAGGCCTTGCGAGCAGGATTGATGTCGAGGATCGCGCTTTCGTTTTCATCGAAGAGCCCGGCATAGAGTCTGGCATCCGCATGGATCAGAACCGAATCATGCTCGCCGGTTGATGAGGCGACTAGGCGCAGCCTGCCCCGCTTTTCAGATTCTGGGATGCTCTTCTGTTCGTAGCCAGGCTCGATTTCCTGGACATTGGGCTCGATCCATATCTGCAGGAAATGCGTCACCTGATCTTTCGCATGGTTGAATTCGCTGTGCATCACGCCGGTGCCTGCGCTCATGCGCTGCACATCGCCCGGTGGAATGCCCTTGATGTTTCCCATGCTGTCCTGATGCGCGAGCTCGCCGGAAAGCACATAGCTGATGATCTCCATGTTGCGGTGGCCATGCCTGCCAAAGCCAGTCCCTGGATCGATGCGGTCCTCGTTGATCACCCTGAGGTTTCCCCAGCCCATGTGGTCGGGGTCATGGTAGTTCGCGAATGAAAACGAGTGGTGGCTCTTGAGCCAGCCGTGATCGGCGTAACCGCGCTCTTCCGATTTTCTGATTCTCAGCATGTTTGTTCTCCTTTCGGGTCGAAGTTAATTCCGCCAGACATAGGCATCCATCGAAAGCGCGCCATAGGTGAAACGGGGGCGATGGCGCTGTGCTGTTCCATCATTCGCAGCACCCAGCGCCACGAAGAGCGGCATGAAGTGTTCCTCGCTCGGGTGCGATGCCGCGCCATTTGGTGCGCTGCGGTAATCGAGCATTGCCTGGATGTCGCGTGTTGCGATCCGTTCGCCCACCCAATCGCTGAAGATTTCCGATTGCGGCGCAGGCGCCATATCCGTGTTGGCGTTCCAGTCCAGCCATGCAAAGTTGTGCGTGATCGCCCCCGTGCAGAGGATAAGCACGCCTTCATCCCTCAAGGGCGAGAGCGCCTTGCCCAGTTCGAGATGTGCCTTGGGGCCTGCATTCCGCATCAGCGAGAGCTGCGTGACCGGCACATCGGCCTTGGGGTACATCGCGGACAGCGGAACCCAGGCTCCGTGATCCAGTCCTCGATCGGGATGAAAAGCCGGTGTCATGCCGGAGGATGCGATCAGCGCTGCCGTCCGTTCGGCCAGAGCCGGTGCGCCTTGTGCGCGGTACTGTATATGGTATAGCTCCGGCGAGAATCCGTGAAAGTCATATATCGTTTCGGGTTTTTCTGCGAGGCTCACCGTGGGCAGGCTTTCTTCCCAGTGCGCCGAGATCACAAGGATGGCCGAGGGCCTGGGGATCGATTCTCCGATCTCTCTCCAGCAGTCAACCGCGTCCTTCGCCTTCAACAAGGCATCGGGCGCACCGTGGGATACGAATACTACAGGTATGCGTTCAGACATATCGGGCTCCAGTTGGGTTTGCATATCATGTCGAGTGCGCCCATCATAATCCGCGCAAAATGATAGATAAAGCGGCTAGAGTGGCACATACTGTGCTGCAAATGGAACAATGTTTTCGGTGAAGGCGAGTTGATCATGGCAAAAACGAATACGGAAAACCACAGGATGCAGCACATCGGATGGCTGCGCGCCGCGGTGCTGGGTGCGAACGATGGCATCGTGTCTACCTCGAGCCTGATCATGGGCGTGGCAGCCTCGAGTGCGACCCAGGCCAGCATCCTGATCGCTGGGGTCGCGGGTCTGGTTGCAGGGGCGATGTCGATGGCGGCGGGAGAATACGTTTCGGTCAGCTCGCAGGCGGACACCGAGAAGGCCGACCTCGCGCGCGAGAGGCTCGAGCTTGCAACCGATCCCGAGCACGAGGTCGCCGAGCTGACTGCTATCTATGTGGAGCGCGGGTTGGATGCAAAGCTTGCGCGGCAGGTGGCCCTGCAGTTGATGGAGAAGGATGCGCTGGGCGCGCACGCCAGGGACGAGCTTGGCATCTCCGAGGTGTCCAGCGCGAGACCTTTGCAGGCGGCGCTGACTTCGGCTTTGTCCTTTGTCGCGGGAGCAGGACTGCCTTTGCTTGCCGCATGGCTCTCGCCCCAGGGCCTGACCGAATGGGTCGTCGGAACTACGTCGCTGGTATTTCTGGTGCTGCTGGGATGGCTTGCCGCGTATACGGGCGGCGCCGCCATCATCAAGAGCATATTGCGCGTGACGTTCTGGGGTGCGATGGCGATGGCGATCACGGCCGGAGTCGGCATGCTGTTCGGCGCAGCCCCGGCATAGAAACTAGAGCATTTCGATGACCCACTTCGTGACCGTTCCGGTCGCGTTGGCGCACTTGAGTCCGCGGGCATCGCTGAATGCCTTGTACTCATCCGCGTTCCACATGTCGTAGGTGCGGCCGGTGAATTGCTTCTGCAGTTGCCGGCAAGTCACGCCGCCGAATTCCTGCTGGAAGCGTTCGGTGAGTTCCTTTGCCTTCTTGAAGTTGTTGATGCAGCGGCCCCGGTCCAGCTTGTCGCGGTCTCGGCCGTACTTCGCGCTCAGCGCCATCAGTCCGCCGACCAGTGCGCCGCAGGTGCCTTCGCCTAAAAGTGCGCTGCCGCCGGAGAGGGCGTGGCTCGCCTTGATCGTCTGGTCATCCACAATGCCTACGGTTTCCTGCACGGTGCTCAAGACGCACTGCGGACAGCAGCCATAGTCGAGCTCGTATTTGACTGCCTTCGCATAGGCCTGTTCGCCAAGCGCCCGTTTCTCTTCGATGTCCATTTCAGCCTCCTTAATATTAGGAAACGCTGATTCATATTACGCCTCGTTTTTCATATCCACAAGGGGATGCTTCGCTTGCCGTGAAAACGAATCTGGCGTCTAATCCATCCGGTTCGGTGCAAGGGTCATTGTGTTTGAGGCTCAAATGGCCTAGTGCTTGTTCAAACAGCCTGGGGACATACAGACTTTCGCGACTCGGTGGCATCGCAGGTGTGTTTCAATTTTTCATTATTCACAAAACAGGCGTGCTAAAAATACGCTGATGATTGATATGAAACAAGTTTGTATTCTTTACACCCATTTAGGCACCCGCCCCGCTAAAAGATTATGTCTTTTATTGGTGTCTACATTACGTTAGCAGTCACAAGCATGTACCGATACCTCGGCGCCAATCCTGAAGACGAAATTGCTCGCATTCGCGCCCGCGAGCCGGAATGGTTTTCCTTTGCCAGTGAAATATCGGAATATGCAGGAGAGTTAATCAGCCGCCTTCAAGTTCCGCACAGCGACACGCGATTGTTTTTTGCCGCCATTCTCTGTCGGCGTGTTGCAGGTGCTTTCGAGGCAGTTCTGGTGCTTGCTGAACGGGGCATGCATACCGAAGGTTTGGCAAGTCGCCGTGCGCTTCTCGAAGCTTTATTCGTGCTCGGCGCGATTCACAATCAACCGGAGCTCGTTGAAACATCTCTTGCCATGGATACTCATAGGCGAAGGAATATATTCAAAAATATTCAGAAGCTCAGCCCGAAGATTCAAAATGCTCTTGCTCCAGAACTGACGCCCGAGATTGTAAATGCGACAGCAAGCGAACTTGAAGCCGCCGCGAAAGGGACGAGATACTTGGGGCCAAGTGAATATGCCCAGGCAGCAAAGCTTTATGATACGTATCTCACAGACTATTCATTCCTGTCGGAGGCAACGCATCATGCAGCCAAAGACTTGGAACGCAACATCTCGGTAGATATGGATGGAGATGTTGATGGTTTTTATTGGGGGCCGGAGCCAGACCTCCCGTCCGCACTTCTGGCACCAGCTATTGAACACACGCTAATCGCAGTCGCCACTACCGAGAAGATGTTCAAGTTGAAGAGTGCTGCAAATCTCAAGGAACTACGTAAGCGGCTGCAAAACATGATTGAGTCTGGAAAGGAATAAAAGGGCCTGGTCTTGACATTGGTCATTTTTAATCGATGGGATCGGACTCCATTGATGTTGTGAAGTAACCGCGTTGCAAGTCCAACGTAAGAAAGCGCGGGTTGGTATCTATTTGCTTGTAACGGGCCATTCCTGTCTCCGCAAATTCGTCTCGCGGTTTGACCTTGATATTTGCTTTGTCTCAGTGCACGACGTGCAAATGAGCAGACTTTTTCCACGGCGTCGTTGAGTTGCCCGAAAAGTGTTGCAATGCTATGCGCTTTAGGCGTATAGTCGCAAAATGCTCACCGTCGTCGAAACGCTGCTGTTTGAACGCCAATGGCCGTACTATTGGAGCGAAGAGGAGCGCGGCGAGTTTGCTGTATACATTGCAGAGAACCCAAGCGCCGGAGATGTCGTGCCCGAATCCGGCGGAATTCGAAAAGTGCGTTGGCGGCGAGCAGGTTCGGGCAAGTCGGGTGGTGTGCGGGTGATTTACTTCACTCGCCTCACTGCAGGCGAGGTGGTCTTGCTCACGCTGTATGCAAAGGCGAAGACCGACAATCTCACCGGCCCCAAATTGAAGGAGATACGCCGTGCCCTCGAAGAATAAACCCCTGTCCAAATCTGAGCTTGATGTCTACGAAGCAAAGCGTGACCTTGCTGCGGAGCTTTTGCAGTCGGTGCGCGAGATGAAAGCTGGTCAAGTTTCAGTCGTCATGTCGCCGGTCATTGAGGCGCGAAAAAAAACCGGCCTTTCGCAGTCCCAGTTTGCCGCACTGCTGGGTGTTTCTGTTCGCACCTTGCAAGGCTGGGAGCAAGGTCGCAAACAGCCGAGTGGTGCTGCTCGCACATTGCTGGCCATCGCGAGCACGAACCCGAAAGCCGTGTTGGCTGTCGCAGCAAAATAGCATGAGGCGCAACTCTGCGTTCCAGCGGATGCTAAACTCTACGTCAGGCATTCACTCCCAAGGGGAGCAAGGAGAATGAGCACGATTATTTGGCTGTCGATTGTTGTCGTCGCAATAATCGCAATGCTGGCCATTCTCAAAGCCAAATTCCAAGGAGGTGGCGCTGATGAGGTGTGGCCTTTCTACTCAAAGAAACCTCTTTCGCAACCCGAGCAAGTTTTATATTTCCGCCTCGTTCAGGCGCTGCCTGCCCATATCATTCTCGCCCAAGTGCAGCTCTCCAGATTGCTCGGGGTCAAAAAAGGTAATAATTATCAGGCTTGGTTTAATCGTATCAACCGTATGAGCGTTGACTTCGTGGTATGCAATAAAGACTCGAGCATTGTCGCCGTCATTGAGCTTGATGATGCAACCCATCAAAAAGAGGATCGCAAAACCGCCGACGCAAAAAAAGATAAAGCCCTTGCATCGGCTGATATCCGCATAGTGCGCTGGCAGGCGAAAACAATTCCAGATATTGCTACTATCCAGTCAACCCTCATGCCTGACGGATAAGGTCAGATCGTGTGAAGTCACGATCAAACCGTTTGTTGGGCGAGTCCGGCGCCGAGGTCGAGATCGTGGACTGTCACTGATTTATTCGTCATACCCGCCTGCGCGGATATGACGAATAAAGCTTAACTGCGACTTCCCGGCAATTCCCCGTCAAAATTTCTCCGCATTTATTTCTACAAGGCCCGCACTTTCACTGTCTTTCCTTTCACCTTGCCTGCCGACAATTTCTTCACCGCCTCGAAGGCGATGTCGCGCGCCACGGCAACATAGGTGGAAGCCTCGGTGACGTTGATCTTGCCTACCTGTTCGCGGGTATAGCCCGCATCCCCCGTCAGCGCGCCCAGCACGTCGCCTGCGCGGATTTTTTCCTTGCGCCCGCCGAGTATCTGCAGCGTGACCATGGGCGGCACAAGCGGCGATTGATCGTCGCCCTTCAGTTCGCTGAGCTCATGCCACTCGGGTTCGATGTGCAGCATTTTGGCGATGGTGAGGATGCGATTGCGATCGGAAGGTCCGCACAGGTTCAATGCCCAGCCGTTCTGGTCGGCGCGCCCGGTGCGGCCGATGCGGTGCACGTGAACTTCGGGATCGGGCGTGACATCGACATTGATGACCATCTCGAGCTTGTCGATATCCAGGCCGCGCGCCGCCACATCGGTTGCCACCAGCACCGAGCAGCTGCGGTTGGCAAACTGGATCAGCACCTGGTCGCGCTCGCGCTGTTCCATGTCGCCGTTCAGTGTCAGTGCCCTGATGCCCTTTGCATGCAGCGCCTCCAGCAGCGAGCGGCATTGCTGCTTGGTGTTGCAGAAAGCCAGGGTGCTGACGGGGCGGTAATGTTTCAAGAGGGCGGCGACAGAAGGCAGGCGCTCTGCGTCTTCCACCTTGTAGAAACGCTGGCGTATCTTGCTTTCCTCGTGCTGCTCCAGCAGCTTCACTTCCTGCGGGTCGCGCATGAACTGGCGCGCCAGACGCGTGACGCCCTCGGGATAGGTGGCGGAGAACAGCAGGGTCTGGCGCTCTGGGGGACAACGTTTGGCAACGAACGCGATGTCTTCGTAAAAGCCCATGTCCAGCATGCGGTCCGCCTCGTCCAGCACCAGGGTGTTGAGCGCCTCGAGATTGAGTGTGCCGCGCTCCATGTGGTCCATGATGCGCCCCGGCGTGCCGACGATGATGTGCGCGCCGTGTTCCAGGCTGTTGATTTGAGGTCGTATGATGGTGCCGCCGCACAGCGCCATTATCTTGATGTTATCGGCTGCACGCGCCAGACGCCGCAGTTCCTGGGTGACCTGGTCGGCGAGTTCGCGCGTGGGGCAAAGCACCATCGCCTGCACGGCAAAGCGACGCGGGTTGAGGCGGGTCAACAGGGCCAGCGCGAAGGCCGCCGTCTTGCCGCTGCCCGTTTTTGCCTGGGCGATGAGATCGCGGCCCGCCAGCGTGATGGGCAGGCTTGCGGCCTGTATTGGCGTCATCGTCAGATAGCCCAACTGCTGCAGCGTCGACAGCATGGCAGGTGCGAGAGGCAGCTCGCTGAACGGGCGGCCTGCGTCGGGTGTTTTGTCTGTCATTGGAATTTGTGGCGTAAGGATCGGGACATGCATTTTACACCCGGAAGGACAAAGCCCAAGGGAGAAGCTTCAGAGTCTGTATGCGAATATTTTTCAACACACTGCTTCAAAATAATTGAAGTCGATTCTCGAATTTATTGACTATGCAGTTTGACTTTGATCCCGGAGGAAGCAGGTTTCAGGTTTTGGGCGATCGAGGCGCTGCGTGCGCGGGGCGGAAGGTCTTGCACTGTTCCGGGTCTGATTCGAGATAGGCGCCTTCGATCAGATCGATGCAATAGGGAATGGCCGGGAACACCGCATTCAGGCAATCACCTATCGCCGAAGGTTTTCCGGGCAGATTCACGATCAGGCTCTTGCCGCGTATGCCTGCCGTCTGTCTCGACAGGATCGCGGTTGGCACGAATTTCAGAGACGCGGTGCGCATCAGTTCGCCGAAACCCGGCATCATCTTGTCGCACACGGCTTCGGTCGCCTCGGGCGTGACATCGCGCGGCGCAGGGCCGGTGCCGCCTGTCGTGACGACCAGCGAGCAGCCTTCGATGTCGCAAAGCTCGATCAGCGCGGCTTCGATCAGCGGCAGCTCGTCTGGGATTACGAGTGCGACGGCTTCCCATGGGCTTGTCAGCACTCTGGTGAACCATGCGCGTATCGCGGGCCCCCCCAGGTCCTCGTATTCGCCGCGGCTTGCGCGGTCGGATATCGTCAGTATTCCGATTCTCGCGATGCTCATTCTTGAAATCCTGTCTCGTTCTGAAATTCCGTTCCATCCAATAGCTGCACGGTGACCGTCTCGCCTGCCGAAAGACCCGTGCAATCCGAGGGTAACACCATCAGCCCGTCTGCGCGCGCCATCGAAAGGAGCACGCCGCTGCTCTGGGTTCCGGTCGCACTCGCAAGGTAACCCTCTTTGTCCGATGCAAGCTGCACGCGGACGAACTCGGTGCGCCCGGGCTTCATCCTCACAGGATGCGCGAGGCGCGCCTTCACGGTGCGACGGTATGGGCGGGCGTTTCCCATCATGCTACGCAGGGCGGGAGCCACGAACTGTTCGAAGCACACCATGCTGGACACCGGGTTTCCCGGAAGCCCGAAGACGAGCGATCTCGAGCCATCGCTGCGCTTCAGAACGCCGAACGCAAGCGGGTGGCCGGGCTTCATCGCAACGCGCCAGAATTTCATTTCGACTCCGAGCTTCTCGACGGTCGGGCGCACATGGTCGTGCACGCCGACCGAGGTGCCTCCCGAGACCAGCAGCACATCGTATGCCAGCCCGCGTTCGAGAAATGCTTCGAGCTCTTCCGGGTCGTCGCGCGCGATGCCTAAGAGCACGGGTTCCACGCCTTGTGCCTGAACCTGCGCCATCAGCGCATGGCTGTTCGAATCCGGTATCCTGTTCGGATCGACCGGCTCGTCGATGGATTCGAGCTCGTTTCCGGTCGAAAGGATCGCAACGCCGGGTCTTCGGAATACCCGAAAATTTTTCGCCTTGACCGTTGCGAGTATGCCGATCGCGCCCGGCGTGATCTCGGTGCCCGCATTCAAAACGATATCTCCGGTTTTCATGCTTTCCCCGCGGAGGCGCACATCATTCGCTGCCTTCACGGAAATATCGATCTGCACCGTGTCCGCCGATACTTGCCTTGTGTCCTCGATCCGGATCACCGCATCCGCACCCTGGGGCAGCGGCGCGCCTGTCATGATGCGCGCACATAGTCCGGGTGCTAACGTCATCTTCGGGATGTCTCCGGCCTTGATGTCCTCGATGATGGAAAGCGCACCGGGCAGGTCGGCTGAACGCACCGCAAAGCCATCCATTGCGGACACGTCGAAGGGGGGCAGGTCGCGGTTGGCGCGGATGTCTTCTGCCAGCACGCGGCCCAATGATTTTTCGATCGCCACCATTTCGCTGCTCTGCGTTGCGACGGAGTCGAGCACGATTTCCAGCGCCTGATTTACCTTCAAGTATTCCATGGTTCAGATGCTTTTCATGTTTTGTGCCAGCGCAATATCCTGCGGCGTATCCAGATCGAAAAAACTCTGCAGTATGGGGTCACGGGTTTTCAATTTGGCTTCATCCACGTAATTCACCGAAATCCTGTTCAGGAATTCGCGCATGCTGTGCGATGCGCCGTCGCTCATCAGGTCATGCAAGGTGTCAAGGCCGCGTCTGGAATAGAACGCCGCCATGGGCTGCGGATAGCCTGACACGACAGGCACGACCGCATCATAACCGTCGCGCAGTCCTGCCAGATATTCTACCAGCGCAGGGACGATGAAGGGCATGTCGCAGCCGATGGCGAATACCCAGGATGTCTGGGCTTGTTCAAGCCCTGAAAGCAAACCTGCCAGGGGGCCCTTGTGTTCCGGATGGTCGATCACCTGGGGCAGGGCGCAGTCGGGGCGAAGTTCTCTAGTGCTGACGATGATGTTTGCAAACAGGGGTTGCAGCACGGATGCGACCTCTTCGAGCAGCGTCATTCCGGAAAACAGGAGGCAAGCCTTGTCCTGCCCCATGCGCTTGGATTCTCCGCCCGCGAGTATCAGCGCCGTGCAGTCTTCTATCATTTTTGTTCCAGCATGAACTGCGCGATGCGCGCCATGTCTTCGAGACCGAAATGCGGAAGCTCCGGATAAACCTCATCCATGTCGGTGACCATTGCGATCAGGCCGTCTTCGATTGCGCAGCGAGGGGGCTTGCTGCATGCGCGGCGCAGCACCTCGATCTTAACTCCGGGTGCGAGCGAAAATCCTTCGGCTAGCACGATGTCCGCATCATTCATGTAGCGCCTTGCAAGCTCTCCCGGGTCGCGGTTTTCTTTTGCATCTGCGACAAGTTGCAGCGCATCCTTCGTGAGCAAGAGGCTCATCGCCGCACCCGCCGCCTTGTACCGGTAGCTGTCCTTGCCGGGCGTGTCGAGTTCGACCTTGTGGTGGGCGTGCTTGATGGTTGCGACCCTGAGGCTGCGGCTGTTCAATTCGCGTATCAGCTTCTCGATCAGCGTGGTCTTGCCTGCACCCGAATGGCCAACGATGGATATGATGGTGCTCATGGGTGGGGCGATACCCATGCTTCGCCTTCCGGGGTGATTTCCTTTTTCCAGATCGGCACGCGCGCTTTCAGCTCGTCTATCATGTAGCGGCAGGCTTCCAGCGCGGCCGCACGGTGTTCGGCGCCCGCCGCAATGAACACGATGTTGTCTCCGGCCATGACTGTGGCGATGCGGTGCACGATGCGTGCATCGATCAGTTTAAATTTTTCGATCGCGTCCAGCCTTAACTGCTTCATCTCGGACAAGGCCATGCTGTCATAGGCTTCGAAGCTGATCCTCGATACTTCACGCCCTTCCGAAAAATCCCGCGCGCAGCCCAGGAAAGTCGCGATGCCGCCCATGCGCTGCGAGCTTGCCTTGAGCAATGCGATTTCCTCGTCCTGGGAAAAATCTTCCTGCTGTATCCTGACGGCCTCTTTCATGTCAGCCCCCTGAAAACCTGGCCATGAAGGCGACTTCGCTGTTGTTGGCAAGCGGAGTCGTGTGGTCGCGCACATGCTGCCCGTCGATTGCCGCAAGGCAGACTATCTCGAATGCGCGCGGATACTTTGCAGCGAGTTCATCCTGCAGATCCTTGAGCGTCATGCCTGATCTAAATTCGACCTTCAATGTGGCGCAGCCTGCGCGCTCGGCTGCCGGGCCGAAGAACAGCACGTCTATCATGTGTTTTTCCTCTGCCATATGCCGCTCTTGCCGCCGCGTTTTTCTTCGAGCTGTATCGAGGTCATGCGCATGCCACGGTCGATGGACTTGCACATGTCGTAGATCGTGAGCAGTGCAACGCTGGCAGCGCTCATCGCTTCCATCTCGACGCCGGTCTGCCCAATGCATGAGACGGTTGCGATGACCTTGATGCCGACGCATTCGTCGTGGTCGGGTTTCAGCACTTCGGAGAATTCGACCGATACGCCGGAGAGTGCGATCGCATGGCACATCGGAATGAGGTCGGGCGTGCGCTTGGCGGCCATCACCGCAGCCACATCCGCGACCGTCAGCACATCGCCCTTGGCGATCTTCCTCTCGCGTATTTTGATCAGGGTCGCCATCTGCATGCGCAAAACGCCGCTTGCGATCGCGGTGCGCGCTGTCTCGGGCTTTTCAGAGACATCGACCATGCGGGCGCGTCCCGAGTCGGAGAAATGGGTCAGTTCGTCCATGTTTTCAGTTCCTGTGTTTAAGCATCCTGGCATCAGCCGCCTATATACGACATTTCGATCTTGTTGTGCAAAGTGAGCGCGTGGCGCATCAGGGAATATTGGTCGCTCCGGTTTTTCCAGCAGCCGGAAATCGCCTGCGCGATCCGGTCATCGTCTGCGTCCTGCCGCAGCAATTGCCTCAAATCGGTGTTCGAGCGCTCTGCAAAAAGACAGGTATACAGCTTGCCATCGGTAGACAGTCGCATGCGCGTGCAGTCATTGCAGAAGGCTTCGGTGACGGAGGCGATGAGGCCGATCTCGCCGCCGCCATCCTTGTAGCGCCAGCGCTGTGCGACTTCTCCCGGCGTCTCTGGGCTCATCCTTTCCAGGGGGTGGCGGCTTTCGATCGACTGAAGGATTTCACGGGCGGTGACCACATCGTCCATGCGCCAGCCATTGGTGCTGCCGACATCCATGTATTCGATGAAGCGCAGCGCAATCCCGCTGTTGCGAAAGTGTTCCGCCATCGGCAGGATCTCAAGGTCGTTGACATGGCGCCTGACCACCATGTTGACCTTGATCGACGTAAAGCCTGCGCGCCTGGCTGCGGCGATGCCGTTCAATACGGTCGCAACCGGGGCATTCGCATCGCTCATGCGTTTGAATACCGCATCGCTCAATCCGTCCAGGCTGACGGTAAGCCTTGCCAGTCCCGCATCCTTCAAGTCTTGAGCCTTTTGCGCAAGCAGGACTGCGTTGGTGGTCAGCGTCACTTCGACCGGGTTGCCTTCTTCATCGGCAATGACTGCCAGTTCGCGCACCAGATTTTCGATGCCGCGCCGCAGCAGCGGTTCTCCGCCGGTCAGCCTGATCTTCTTGATGCCGAGTTTGACGAAGATGCGCGCTGCGCGCGTGATTTCCTCGAAGCTCAAGAGTTCGTCGCGCGGCAGGAACACATGATTCCTGTCGAAGATCTCGCGCGGCATGCAATAGCCGCAGCGCAGATTGCAGCGGTCGGTTACCGAGATGCGCAGGTCGCGCATGGGGCGGCTCATCGCATCCGTGACCGGCGTTTCGGACAGGTCGTTCGCGGGGGCTGCAGGACTGATCGGTATGATTTTGACTGACACGGCTGTATCGGAGCGGGTAAGATCTGGCGCCATTTTACCTGACATGCCGGATCTATATCATTTCCGGCGGGAAGGATATGTGCTGCGCGGCTTGCCGGGGCGTTTTAGAATGGCGGCGGAAGCGCCGATCGCATCGTTGACAAGCGGGATAAAATTGCGGTGCAATCCGTTTTGTATACGCCGAACGGGTTATAAGGATTGACCTCTATCGCGTTCGCAGGTAGCATTGCGAAACTTTAAAAATGCATACTGGATTGGTCACGATGCGTCGTAAACTGGTAGTCGGAAACTGGAAGATGTATGGCCGCCTGGCAAAAAATCAGGCATTGCTGCAAGGTGTATCGGAAGGCGTCCGGCAGTTGAAGGGCGCTGATTATGCGGTCTGTGTTCCCTTTCCCTATCTGGCGCAAGCGCAATCCATGCTGCAGGGCAGCAATGTGGCCTGGGGTGCGCAGAATCTGAGCGCATTCGAAGAGGGCGCCTATACGGGCGAGGTGGCTTCCGGCATGCTGGTTGACTTTGCGTGCAGTTATGTAATCATCGGGCATTCGGAACGCCGCGGCCTGTACCATGAGAGCGATGAGGCGGTTGCGCAGAAATTTGCGGCGGCCCAGAAGGCCGGGCTGACTCCCATCCTGTGTGTGGGCGAGACGCTTACCGAACGCGAGTCCGGCGTGACCGAGGAAGTTGTGGCAAGGCAGCTCGACGCGGTGCTCGGTCTTTGCGGTGCGGTTTCATTGTCTAAAGCAGTGCTCGCGTATGAGCCGGTGTGGGCAATAGGCACGGGCAAGACGGCAAGCCCCGAACAGGCGCAGGCGGTTCATGCGTTCATACGCCAGCGCGTGTCCGGGCATGATGCGATGGTGGCGGAAGGTTTGTGCATTTTGTATGGCGGCAGCGTGAAGGCGGCGAATGCGGCAGAGCTTTTCGGCATGCCGGATATCGACGGCGGACTGATCGGCGGCGCTTCGCTGGTGGCCGAGGATTTCGTGGCGATATGTCGCGCGGCTCAACAATAATTCTGGTCTGGAGTGGTGTGTGGAAACAATAGTTTGGGTAGTGCATCTTTTGACGGCGATCGTGCTGTGTGGTCTGGTCCTGATGCAGCATGGCAAGGGCGCTGACATGGGCGCGGCATTTGGCAGCGGTTCGGCGGGCAGCCTTTTCGGTTCTGCCGGTTCTGCGAATTTCTTGAGCCGCAGCACCGCGGTTGCGGCGGCGATCTTCTTTGTGACCAGCTTGTCATTGACGTATCTTTATTCACATCCGGACCAGCCGCAGGGCGTGATGGACAGGGCGGCCGCCATCAAGGCGCCCGTTGCCGCTCCGGCGCCTGTGGATAATTCAAAACTCAAGGACATCCCGAAATAAACGGGATGCCGGAATAATAATCGCGGTTGTGGTGGAATTGGTAGACACGCAAGCTTGAGGTGCTTGTGCCCGAAAGGGCGTGGGAGTTCGAGTCTCCCCATCCGCACCAGTTTTAAATGCAGTAAACATGCCGATGCTCGGGCGCGTCGGCACCTTTAAAATGATAACG
>VFSW01004345.1_pt1 | contig 21173 bp, 19 predicted proteins | sample 5358111 | NCBI WGS metagenome assembly VFSW01 (sample SAMN11554181, study PRJNA540505) | mine drainage metagenome | isolation source: sediment from site ElyBrook_90M | place: USA: Ely Copper Mine, Vershire, VT | collected 2017
GCACGCTGTAACCGTTTGGTGGTGCGAACGATGCCGACGTAGTCCCACATGAAGCGGCGCAGCTCGTCCCAGTTATGAGAGATCACCACGGTTTCGTCTGCATCCGTCACCTGGCTTTCATCCCATTGCGGCAGTTTGGGGATTTTTACGGGTGACTTGCCCAGGATGTCTCGCGAAGCAGATTCGGCGAACACCAGACATTCCAGCAGCGAATTGCTGGCCAGGCGATTGGCACCGTGCAATCCGGTGCATGCGGTCTCGCCTATCGCGTAAAGCCCATTAACATCGGTGCGTCCATGCAGGTCGGTCATCAGCCCGCCGCAAGTGAAATGCACCGCCGGAACGACGGGGATCGGTTGTTTGGAAATGTCTATTCCGAGCGCGAGGCAGCGCGTATAGATAGTCGGGAAATGCTCTTGCAAGAACTCCAGAGGCTGATGTGAAATATCCAGATAGACGCAATCCAGTCCGCGCTTCTTCATCTCAAAATCGATGGCGCGGGCCACGACATCGCGCGGCGCCAGTTCGGCACGTTCGTCGTGCCAAGGCATGAATCGTGTGCCGTCGGGCAATTTTAATGTGCCGCCTTCACCGCGCACCGCTTCACTGATGAGGAAGGATTTTGCGTGAGGGTGGTAGAGGCAGGTGGGGTGGAACTGGATGAACTCCATGTTGGAGACACGGCAGCCAGCGCGCCAGCCCATAGCGATCCCGTCTCCGGTAGCTGTGTCCGGATTGGTGGTGTACAGATAGACCTTGCCGGCACCGCCGGTGGCGAGAACCGTGTTCTGGGCCTCAATGGTAATCACTTCACCGCTCAGACTGTTCAGGGCGTAAGCGCCATAGGCGCGATTTTCGTCTTGCCCCAATTTACTGCCGGTGATGAGGTCGATGGCGATATAGCGTTCCAGCAATGTGATATTGGGATGGATGCGCGCCTTGGCTGCAATTGTGTCTTGTACGGCTTGGCCGGTGGCATCGGCGGCATGGATGATGCGGCGATGGCTATGTCCGCCCTCCCGTGTGAGGTGGTAGCCATTGTCAGAGCCGGGGTCGCGAGTGAAGGGGACTCCTTGAGCTATAAGCCAGTCTATGGCCGTAGCGCCATGCTCGACCACGAAGCGGGTGGTTTGGGGGTCGCATAATCCAGCTCCGGCGATCAGGGTGTCATGGATATGTTCTTCCAGCGAATCTTCGGGGGAAAGTACTGCGGCAATTCCACCCTGAGCCCAGGCGCTGGCACCGTCCAGAAGTGATTTTTTGGTGATCACGGCGACTTTTTGCCGGTCAGCCAGTTTGAGCGCGAGGGACAGGCCAGCCAGTCCGCTACCTATGATGAGAGTATCGAAACGCAACACGTTGCTTTGTCCAGTTTGATTGTCTATTTGGCGAACTATATCAAACTTGGGTGGGCTATCATTAAAGAGTGAACTTATTTCTTCAATGACTGTCAATTTCCGTGACTGGCAAAGCTGACGTTTGTGTATCCATCCGGTTATACTGACGAACCGCTTGTAGGCGGTTCAGATCAATAAAACCGGGAAACGGAATGGGTGACAGGGAGGTCGATCAGCAACTGGTGGAACGTGCGCAACGCGGCGACAAGCATGCGTTCGAGTTGCTGGTGGCGAAATATCAGCGTCGTCTGGGGCGCCTGATCTCGCGTTTTGTGCGCAATGCAGCTGAGGCAGAGGATGTGACCCAGGATGCATTCATCAAGGCGTATCGCGCTTTGCCTTCATTTCGCGGGGATAGCGCGTTTTACACTTGGTTATACCGGATCGGTATCAATACCGCCAAGAATCATCTGGTAGCTCAAGGTCGGAGAGCGCCGACAAGCACCCCGTTCGACGCGGATGAAGCTGAAGATTTCGAGGATGCTGCGCTGTTGCATGAAGTGGCGACGCCCGAAAATGAGCTGATGAGCAAGCAAGTAGTGGAAGTGGTGAACTCTTCGTTGCAGGAATTGCCTGATGACTTGCGTACTGCTTTGACATTGCGCGAGATTGAGGGTTTGAGTTATGAGGAGATCGCGGCGGTAATGGATTGCCCGATTGGAACCGTCAGGTCGAGAATTTTCAGGGCACGCGAGGCGATTGCAACCAATCTGCGTCCTTTGTTGGGTACGAATGAAAATACAAGGTGGTAAATATGAAACAGGAAATTTCGGCATTGATGGACGGTGAGATGTTCGAGGATCAGGCGGATGCCTTTCTGGACAAGCTCAAACGACATCCGGAGATTCGGCACGATTGGGAGAACTATCATCTGATTGGCGATGCATTGCGACAACCGGACCACATCTGCAAAGGTTTCCAAAAATCCTTTCATGAGCGATTGCAAGCCGAACCTACCGTGATTGCTCCCTATAAGCGTACTACCCAGCGTGTCCGAAATTTCGCACTTTCTGCCGTTGCTTCCGTGATGGCACTGGCTTTGGTTGCTTGGTTGTCGCTTCAGGTTGGAAATGAACCGGCACCCAAGGTTGCTTCCATGCAACCGGATACTATTTCCGCCATAAGACCCGCTTCGTCTCAAGCTGACGATTACTTGATGGCACATCAAGAGTTTTCTCCCAGTGCGGATATACATGGCGCTGCTTCTTACATACACGCGGTGGCAGGTCGATAGTGCATAGAATGATGCAGCGATCCATATATCTGTTTTTCTTCGTGCTGTTGCAGCTGGGGATTACACCGTCTTTCGCCGATCCCGTACAAGCGACTGAGGCAGATTGGCTGAAAACCATGGCGCTGGCGGCGCACCAGACTGATTATAGTGGCGTGTTTGTTTATCAATCCGGCGGACGTGTCGAAATGTCGCGCATTACGCATGTTTCGGATGCAAGCGGTGAACATGAACGTCTCGAAGGCATTGGCGATAGCAAGAGAGAGCTCATTCGTGACAACGACCAGGTTTGGCTGTACACCGACGGTCACAAAGTCAGGGTTGAAAACCGACAAATCAAACGCGCGTTTCCGGCGTTGCTGCCAGAACAATTATCCTTGCTGAAGGAAAATTATTCGGTCAGTCAGGCCGAAGAGGATGAGGTCGCCGGTTATCACGCGCATGCTGTCGTATTTTTGCCACGGGACAATTTGCGTTATGCGCGAAAAATGTGGGCGCACAGCGATTCCGGATTGTTGCTAAAAGCCGTCGTGCTGGATGATCGCGGGTATGTGATTGAGCAATATGCATTTGTGCAGCTGGATATGGGAGGGAAAGTTGATCGAAAATGGATCGCTCCGGATAAATCTTCCGCGACAGCGATTGCACAGGAGCTTCATCTTTCTCCTTTGCCAAAAATCGAGCTATTTGAGGGTTCGTGCGGCTGGCAGATTGATGCGCTGCCTCCCGGATTCAAGAAGATACTGGAAATGCGTCGCCCGTTCAGGGGAAACAAGGAACCTGCCATTCATATGGTCTTCTCCGATGGGTTGGCAGGCATCTCGGTATTCATAGAAAAAATACAGGATGCGGCATTTAGCCATTCAGGGCTTTCAGGACAGGGGATGGCGCATGTCTATACCCGTATTATTGGTGACCACCTGATTACGGTGGTTGGAGAGGTCCCGGCAAGGACTGTTATTCAAGTGGGCGATTCCGTCCGTTACGCGGGACAATGACATGATTGAAATGCGCGCGATCGTTATTCAGTTACATGGGGGGGATGCCTCGGTGCAACCTATAGGCACGGGTGGATGCGGCCATTGCGACAGTGAAGGCGGTTGTGGGAGCGGTACTCTGACAAAAGTGTTTTGCGGCAACAAACCCCGTCAGTTCAAAGTTCGCAACGACGTGAGCGCCAAGATCGGCGACGAGATTCAGGTATCCATTCCCGATGGCGTTTTGTTGCGCGGCGCAATTAAGATGTATGTCTTGCCGTTAATTCTGCTTCTGGCTGGCGGCATCGCGGGAGTCAGCATGGCCGGGGAAGGTGCTGGAAGTGATGCCTATGCGGCAGCCGGGGCGGTTGCCGGGCTGTTGCTGGGTTTTGTTCTTGCCAGATTGTCACCCACCGTAGGTCTGGCTGTCGCTTCATCTATTGTTACATCGAGGTCTGTTTCTTAATTATTGATTCATCAGGAGGATGAGCAAATCATGCTGAGGAAATTGTTTTTTTTCGCATTGTTCGGGTTGTTCGCACAATCGGTCGTTGCAAACAATCTGCCTGATTTCACCGACTTGGTGGAAAAGCAAGGGGCGGCGGTCGTGAATGTCAGCACCACGCAACTTATCCACACGCCACAGATGCTCCAAGGGATGCCAAATTTGCCCGAAGACGACCCATTTTATGAATTCTTCCGCCGTTTCGCACCCCAGGAGCCGCATGAGCAGGAGTCGCAATCGCTAGGATCCGGTTTCATCATCAGTTCGGATGGTTACATCCTGACCAATGCGCATGTCGTGGATCATGCAGACAAGATCACGGTGCGGTTAACCGATAAGCGCGAATTTAAAGCCAAGGTGATTGGTGCCGACAAACGTACCGATGTGGCATTGCTCAAAATTGAGGCAAGCGGGTTACCCAAAGTCACGCTGGGGAACGCAGACCAGATCAAAGTAGGCGAATGGGTGCTGGCAATCGGCTCGCCTTTTGGTTTCGACAACAGCGTGACTGCAGGTATCGTCAGCGCCAAAGGTCGTTCTTTGCCCCAAGAAAATTTTGTGCCTTTCATCCAGACCGATGTGGCGATCAACCCCGGCAACTCTGGCGGACCGTTGTTCAATATGAAAGGCGAAGTGATTGGAATCAATTCCCAGATATACAGTCGTTCCGGCGGTTATATGGGGTTGTCCTTCTCCATTCCAATTGACGTGGCAATGGATGTGGTTAGCCAGTTGCGAAGTACAGGCAAGGTCACGCGCGGGCGTATCGGGGTGACTATTCAGGAAGTGACGCGGGAGCTGGCTGATTCGTTTGGGTTGCCTAAAGCGGGAGGAGCGCTAATCTCCAGTGTGGAAAAAGGTGGTCCGGCGGAGAAGGCGGGTGTGCGTGCCAGCGATGTAATTCTCAAGTTTGACGGCAAGGTGGTGGACTCGTCGGCCGACTTGCCGCGTATCGTTGCAGCAACCAAGCCGGGGAGCAAGGTCAGTGTGCAGCTGTGGCGTAAGGGCAGTACGTTGGACGTTTCATTGGTGGTTGGTGAAATCAAGGACGAGAGCGCGGTTGCCCAGCGTGGTGGCGGTCATGGTGGCGCGGAAGGATCGTCTGAAAGTGAAACCAGGCTCGGGGTGGTCGTAAGCGAATTGAATGACCAGCAAAAGGCTGAGCTACAGGTTGAAGGCGGCCTGATCGTTGAAAACATGAAAGGAGCGGCGGCGCGCAGCCAGTTGCAGCGCGGAGATGTGATCCTCGCTGTTGGCAATATCGAGATACACAGCGTCGAACAATTCAACGACGTGCTCAAAAAGGTACCTCGCGGACGTAATATCGCGTTGCTGGTGCGCCGCAGTGAAGGCACGGTGTATGTTCCAATCAAGCTGGATGAAAAGTAAGTAGTGTCCTTGTTGCTCAGCGTATCCCGCCAAAATCGGCTAGAATCCGCGCTTTGCGAAACGCCGCACCCTACCCTCAATCCTCTCCTGTTATCGGGGAGGAAGCGATTGCTCCTTCTCCCCCTGGGAGAAGGTCGGGATGAGGTGGCGGGATTTTTTATATGAGCCTCATGCAGCATATCCGTAACTTCTCCATCATTGCCCACATTGACCATGGTAAATCCACATTGGCAGACCGCATCATTCATTTGTGCGGCGGCTTGTCCGACCGCGAAATGGAAGAGCAGGTACTTGATTCAATGGATATCGAGCGCGAGCGCGGCATTACCATCAAGGCACAAACGGCAGCCTTGAGCTACAAGGCTCGCGACGGCCAGGTGTACAACCTCAATCTGATCGATACGCCCGGGCATGTGGACTTTTCCTACGAAGTCTCGCGTTCGCTTTCGGCTTGCGAAGGCGCATTACTGGTGGTGGATGCCTCGCAGGGAGTGGAAGCACAGACCGTGGCCAACTGTTACACCGCGCTGGACTTGGGCGTCGAAGTCGTGCCTGTGCTGAACAAGATCGACCTGCCTTCCGCAGATCCGGAGAATGCCATTGCCGAGATTGAAGACGTTATCGGTATCGGTGCGCAGGATGCAGTGCGTTGCTCGGCCAAAACCGGACTGGGCGTAGAAGATGTGCTGGATGCACTCATCGCAAAAGTGCCACCGCCCAAAGGCGATGTCACCGCACCCCTGCAAGCGCTTATCATCGATTCGTGGTTCGACAATTATGTCGGCGTGGTGATGCTGGTACGCATCGTGAATGGCACGCTCAAGCCAAAAGACAGGATACTGCTCATGGCGACCGGTGCGCAGCATCTGACAGAGCATGTCGGAGTGTTTACTCCCAAATCGCAAAATCGGGAGTCGTTGTCAGCCGGCCAGGTGGGGTTTGTGATCGCCGGTATCAAGGAATTGAAAGATGCCAAGGTGGGCGATACGGTCACCTTGGTGGCAAAGCCGGCCAGCAGTCCGCTTCCCGGTTTCAAGGAGGTTCAGCCGCAAGTTTTTGCGGGATTGTTTCCGGTCGAATCCAATCAATACGAAGCGCTGCGTGATTCGCTGGAGAAACTAAAGCTGAACGATGCATCGCTGCAATATGAGCCGGAAGTTTCGCAGGCTCTCGGTTTTGGTTTCCGCTGTGGTTTCCTTGGATTGCTGCATATGGAAATCGTGCAAGAGCGGCTGGAGCGCGAATTCGATATGGATTTGATTACCACCGCGCCGACTGTGGTCTATGAGGTGGTGCAGCGTGACGGTACCATGCTGATGGTGGACAATCCTTCCAAACTGCCTGATGCATCCAAGATCGAAGAGATCCGTGAGCCTATCGTGCACGTCAATCTTTACATGCCGCAGGAATATGTCGGTTCGGTCATTACTCTGTGCACGCAAAAACGCGGTGTGCAGATCGACATGACATACCACGGTAAACAAGTGCTGTTGCAATACGAGATGCCGATGGCCGAGATCGTGCTGGACTTCTTCGACAAGCTGAAATCCGTGTCGCGCGGCTACGCATCGATGGACTACGAATTCAAGGAATACCGTCCGGCCGATGTGGTGAAGGTGGATATGCTTATCAACAGCGAAAAGGTGGATGCATTGTCCATCATCGTGCACCGTTCAAACAGCATGTATCGCGGACGCGAGGTGGCGGCAAAAATGCGGGAGCTGATTCCGCGCCAGATGTTCGATGTGGCGATCCAGGCTGCCATTGGCGCCAATATCATCTCGCGCGAGAACGTGAAAGCGCTGCGCAAAAACGTGCTGGCCAAATGTTACGGCGGCGATATTTCGCGCAAGAAAAAACTGCTGGAAAAGCAGAAGGCGGGCAAGAAACGCATGAAACAGGTAGGTAGTGTGGAGATCCCGCAGGAGGCTTTCCTCGCCATCTTGCGAGTGGACGATAAATAACCGGAATTGGAAGAAGAATGCCCTTTGCCTTGATTTTGTTTTTATTGATGTTGCTGACAGGTGTGATCTGGTTGCTGGATCGCTTCATGTTGCGTGCCAAGCGTCCGGCGGGCGTGAACGAACCCTGGTGGGTGGAATACGCCAAGAGTTTTTTCCCCGTGATTCTGGTCGTATTCCTGCTGCGTTCCTTCTTGTTCGAACCGTTCAAGATCCCATCCGGCTCGATGATTCCAACCCTGCATGTTGGCGACTTCATACTGGTCAACCGCTTTACTTATGGCCTCAGATTGCCTATCGTCAACAAAAAATTCATTGAGATCAACCAGCCGCAACGCGGAGATGTGATGGTGTTCCACTATCCCGAGGATCCGTCAGTGGATTATATTAAGCGCGTGGTTGGTGTGCCGGGGGATAAGGTGGTGTATCGGGATAAAAAGCTGTGGATCAATGGTGTTGCACAGGAACAGCAACGCGATGGCGATTATAATTATGTCGAGAGCGAATTGCGCTTTGTGCACACCGAGCGCTATCAGGAAAACCTGAATGGGCGCATGCATCCCATTCTGTTGAATCCGGATATGCCGCTGCTACACTTGGGCAACGTGGCAAACTTTCCGCAGCACGAACAATGCAGCTACAGTGAAGTAGAGGTGAGCTGCGTTGTTCCGGCCGGTCAATACTTCATGATGGGCGATAATCGCGATAACAGTCGCGACAGCCGCTACTGGGGGTTTGTGCCGGATGACATGATTGTCGGCAAGGCGTTCTTCATCTGGATGAATTTTGGCGAATTGAAACGCATCGGTTTATCGATTGAATAGGGCAATACATCTGGAAAGGAATAAAGATGAAAGCAGCGGCATGCAGGCAGCGCGGTATCGGCTTCGTCGGAATGGTCATGATTGCGGCCGGGCTGATCTTTGTTACGATACTGGGCATGAAGCTGGTTCCTGCCTATATGCATAGTGCGCAGATTGCGCAGATATTCAAGACAATTGCGCGCGACCCTGCGATGCAGGGGGCAACGATCAGTGAAATCAAGGATTCTTACAGCAAGCGCGCCAATATCAACTACATTACCGATATTACGGCGGAAGATATCGAGATCAGCAAGGGCGACGGCCAGTTGAGGCTGAGTGCCAGTTATTCGGTCAAGATTCCGGTTGCGGGCAACATCACCCTGTTGCTTGAATTCAATCCGAGCAGTTCATAAGCAACCTGATGAAGCACGCTGCATTGTGCAAGCGACTCGGTTATCAATTTTTGCAGCCGCAACTGTTGCAGCGTGCACTGACTCATCGCAGTTACAGTGCCGCGCATAACGAACGGCTTGAGTTTCTCGGCGATAGCGTGTTGAACTGTACCATCGCCAAATACCTGTACGATACCTATCCCGACTTGCCGGAGGGCGACCTCTCCCGCCTGCGTTCCAATCTGGTCAATCAGCAGACGCTGGCAGTATTGGCGCAACAGTTGAATCTGGGCGAGCAGTTGCTGCTGGGGGAAGGTGAACGCAAAAGTGCCGGATTCCGCCGTCCTTCGATTCTGGCAGACGGGCTGGAAGCCATATTTGGTGCGGTGTTGCTGGATGCGGGTTTTTCTGCGGCGGAAAAAGTGGTGTTGGGTTTGTATGTGCCGTTTATCGCGCAAACCGACCTGCAGGCCTTGGGCAAGGATGCCAAAACCTTGTTGCAAGAGCACCTGCAGGGTAGAAAGTTGGCACTGCCTCAATACAGTGTGATTGAGATTCAAGGCGAAGCGCATGCACAGACTTTCGTCGTTTCCTGCGAAATTGCGCAACTTGGCCTGACTACGCAGGGCGAAGGCGCAAGCCGCCGTATCGCCGAACAAATCGCCGCCGAGCGCGCCTATCAACAAATTAAAGAAAACCCATGACCGAATCTCAAGATTTTCACAGCGGCTTCATTGCCATCGTCGGCCGCCCCAATGTGGGGAAGTCGACCCTGCTCAACCACCTGATCGGGCAAAAGATCAGCATCACCTCGCGCAAAGCGCAGACTACACGCCATCGCATCACCGGCATCCTCACCGAAGGCAAAACGCAATTCGTCTTTGTGGATACGCCGGGTTTTCAGACACAGCATACCAACGCCCTGAATCGCGGAATGAACCGTGTAGTGACCAGCAGCCTGCGCGAAGTGAATGTGGTGTTGTTCGTACTTGAAGCGCGTCACTTCGATGAGCGCGACCAGCAGGTTCTCGACCTGTTGCCGCAAGACCGTCCGGTGATCCTGGTCATCAACAAAGCGGACTTGATGGCAGACAAGGCGGAATTGCTACCCTTCATTGAAAAATTGTCAGTGCTGCGCCACTTTGCTGCCATCGTTCCGGTCAGCGCCCGTCAGGGCAAACAACTCGACACCTTGCTGGATGCGATTCGTCCGTTTATTCCGGAAGGTGAGCACCTGTATGCGGAAGACGAGATAACCGACCGCAACGAACGATTTCTCGCTGCTGAATTGCTGCGCGAGAAGGTGTTCCGTTTCACGGGAGAAGAGCTGCCGTACTCGGTCAGTGTAGTGATCGAACAGTTCAAGCTGGAGGGCAAGTTGCGCCGGATTCATGCCGCCATCCTGGTGGACAAGGAGGCGCACAAGGCCATGTTGATCGGCAGCAAGGGCGAGAAACTCAAGGAGATCGCCACCCAGGCCCGACTCGACATGGAAAAGCTGTTCGACGGCAAAGTGTTTCTCGAAGTGTTCGTCAAAGTACGCAGCGGTTGGGCGGATAGTGCGCAAATGCTGAAATCGTTGGGGTATGAGTAACGTAGCATCCAAACAACGTATCCAGGACGAACCCTCTTTCGTACTGCACAGTTATCCGTTCCGCGAGACGAGTCTGGTGATCGAGGTGTTCAGCCGGCAGTATGGTCGGGTGGCGCTGGTAGCGCGCGGCGCGCGGAGACCGAGGTCGGTGCTGCGCGGCTTGTTGATGGGTTTCCAGCCGCTGTCATTGAGCTGGTTCGGCAAGCACGAGTTGCGCACGCTGCACAGCGCCGAGTGGCAGGGCGGACAGCCCCAATTGCAAGGGACAGCGCTGTTGTGCGGTTTCTATCTGAACGAACTGCTGCTCAACCTGATGGCGCGCGACGATCCGCACGAGAGTCTCTTCGATTATTACCAGCAAACGTTGCAGCGACTGGCACAGGAAAGCGATCATGCTTTCACGTTGCGTTGTTTCGAAAAACACATGCTGCAAGAGTTGGGTTATGCCCTGCTGTTGGAGACCGAGGCGGGTGGCAGCAGGCCCATCGTGCCAACCCGGACTTACCGCTATATACTTGAGCGCGGAGCGGTAGCGGAAACGGCGGATGCCACGCAAGGCATGCCGGTGACAGGGAAGACATTGCTGGACATGGCGGCCGACGATTACCGTGACGTGAACAGCGCGCGTCAGAGCAAGCAATTGATGCGCATGTTGCTCGACCATCACCTTGCCGGAAAGACATTGCACACACGCGAACTGATGAGGGATTTGCAGAAACTATGATCAAGCTCGGACTCAATATCGACCACGTTGCCACACTGCGCCAGGTGCGCGGCGCACGCTATCCCAACGTCGTACGCGCGGCGCTGATCTGCGAAGAGGCGGGGGCGGATGCCATCACTATCCATTTGCGCGAGGACCGTCGTCACATCCAGGACGCGGATGTGGATATCCTGCGCGGTATGCTGCAGACGCGCATGAATCTTGAATGTGCCGTCACCGACGAGATGATAGGCAATGCATTGCGCGTTAAACCGCACGACATCTGTCTGGTGCCGGAGAAGCGCGAAGAACTGACCACTGAAGGCGGATTGGATGTGGTCAGGCATTTCGATGCGATACAGCGCGCCACGCAGCGTTGCACGGATGCAGGAATTCGCGTTTCGCTGTTTATTGATGCGGACGAGAAGCAGCTTGATGCTGCAAAGAAAGCGGGAGCCCCGGTCATCGAGATACATACCGGAAAATATGCCGATGCCGATAGCGTTCCGGCACGGGAACAGGAACTGGCACGCATCCGCAATGCCGTGTTGCATGCCCATGCCCTGGGGTTGCAAGTCAATGCCGGACACGGCCTCAACTACCACAACGTTGGTTCAATTGTGTCGATTCCCCATATCGTGGAGCTCAACATCGGCCACGCCATTATTTCCGAGGCGTTGTTCATCGGGTTGGAACCGGCGGTTAAAAAAATGAAAGCGCTCCTGTCAGCATGATCTTCGGCATTGGCACTGACATTGTCACCGTGGCGCGCATCGAAGCGGCCAGTGCACGTCACGGTGCGGCATTTGCCAAACGGATATTGAGTGTGCAGGAGTTTGATGAATATGCCTCTCAGGCCCATCCGGCACGCTTCCTGAGCAAGCGTTTCGCTGCCAAAGAGGCCTTTGCCAAAGCCACGGGATATGGATTGAGGCATCCGGTGAGCTTGCATCGCATGACCGTAAGTCATGATGAACTGGGCAAACCGATTTTTCTGTTTGATGCTGAGTTGTCGGCATATTTGCAGCGTCTTGGCATTAAGCGTCATCACCTGAGTATCAGCGATGAGCGTGATACCGCAGTGGCATTTGTGATTCTGGAGGGAATGGATTGATGGGCAACGGACCGGTGATGCTGGATGTGGTTGGAAAAAGACTCACCCCGGAGGACGAGGCGCGCCTGCGTCATCCGCTGGTCGGCGGAGTGATTCTGTTCACGCGCAATTACGATACCCCCGGCCAGCTTGCCGAGTTGACCTCCAGCATCCATGCGTTACGTACTCCCCCGTTGCTGATTGCGGTGGATCACGAAGGAGGCAGAGTGCAGCGTTTTCGCGAGGGATTTACCAGAATACCGCCGATGCGCGAACTGGGCAGGGAGTGGGACGAGCATCCGAAACACGCCAGGCATCTGGCACAGCAAACCGGCTTCGTGCTGGCTTCGGAACTGCGTGCGTGCGGAGTGGATTTCAGTTTTACACCCGTGCTGGATGTCGATTACGGTGAGAGCACTGTCATCGGCGACCGGGCTTTTCATTCCGATCCGCAAGCGATTGCCGAGCTGGCCCATAGTTTGCTGATGGGCTTGAAGCAGGGGGGGATGCCCACCGTGGGCAAACATTTCCCCGGCCACGGCTTTGTCCGCGCAGATTCGCATCTGGAGATTCCGGTGGACGAACGCAGCTATACCGATATCGAGTTGAGCGACCTCATTCCTTTCCAGCAGATGGTGAACTACGGCCTTACTGCCGTGATGCCCGCGCATGTCATCTATCCCAAGATCGACCCCAGGCCTGCAGGGTTCTCCAAAATATGGCTGAAGGACATCCTGCGCGGCGAACTGGGCTTCGAGGGCTGCATTTTCAGCGATGATTTGAGCATGGAAGGAGCGACAGTGGCGGGCGGAATCGTGCAACGTGCAGAAGCGGCGCTGAATGCCGGATGCGACATGGTGCTGGTATGCAACAAGCCGGAATCGGCCGACGAATTGCTGGCAGGCCTGAAATGGGCTATGTCGGCTCAAAGTCGTGCGCGCCTGGCCCAGATGCACGGACGTCCCCATCCAAAAACACTGATGCAACTGCATGAAGAAGCTGAATTTGTCAAAGCCTTGCACGACGTGGGCAGCATTGGCATGCGCGAAGGAGAGCTGCCTTTGGCCTAGCACGCTTTCCTTTGTTAAGAGAGTGATAGCTTGGACTTCTCGAATTGGATTCGAGGGATTATGATGCGTACCATCCAGATTTGAGTTAAGGAGAAAAAGAATGGAACTCGTTCAGAATCACCACGATTTACTGAAGACAGAATATTCTCAACTCCGCACTCGCTTCGATGCAGATCTTGGCGTGCTTTGGACTCAGGTTAGCCAAGATGCCGTTCCGTGCGTGACGCCGGAGCTCTTGAAAGATCTCGGCGATCATCATAAATCTATTGAAAATGCCCAAGGCAAATTGCTGGTCGGAGATGAGTTGCACGAAATCCGCTATTCGGTGTTGGCTTCCATCACGCCGGGAGTGTTTAACTTGGGCGGTCAGCTTGCCCTTTTCAGACAGTTGATTAGAAATCAGGACCGCGAATCGTTGCTTCATTATGCGATCGCATGTATCGATGTCATCTTCCCCAGAATGCGCCATTTTGATCTGCCATTGGCAACAATAACCTTGTTGCAGGGTGATGCGCTGGGTGGCGGCTTGGAGGCGGCACTAGCTAGCGATGTTGTCATCGCCGAACGCAATTGCCAGTTGGGCTTCCCGGAAATATTGTTCAACTTGTTCCCGGGAATGGGGGCCTATAGTTTGATTGCAAGAAAAGTGAGCCCGAAATTCGCCGAAAAAATGATCCTTGGCGGAAAGATTTACAGTGCAGAAGAATTGCATGAAGTCGGGCTGATCGACATCCTTGCTGAAGACGGAAAAGGAGTTGAGACAGTTAACGACTACATCAAGAAGCAAGAGCGCCGCTCCAATGGTTTTCTGGCTGTCCAGAAAGCTCGTCACAGATTCAATCCGCTAACCTATCAGGAACTGATCGATATCACGACTGTTTGGGTTGATGCTGCGCTCAAGCTTAATGAAAAGGATTTGAAGGTAATGGATCGCTTTGTTCGTTCCCAGGAGAAGCTCTTCCTGCAACCTCAATCCATGCCGACACAGCTTCCCAGCGCAGCCTGATGTTTACAAGATAGCCTGATTGGCGCCGTTCAGATAATGCAGTAGCGAAGCGCGGGTGGCAGGGTGGCTATCCAGTGCTTCAAGCAGCAAGTCTTTGGCTGAGTTTTTTAGCTCAGTGTCACTGAGTGCCAGTATTTGGCAACAGACCTTGAACAACACTTCTGCTCCGACGTTACCGGAGCTCCCCTTTAATATGTGTGCCAGCTCCTTGAACGTGGCGTATTCCTGTTTGGATAGTGCGATGCGCATGGCCTCAAGCAACTTTTCCGTTTCGGAAAGAAATCCGTAGATCACCGTTCGCAAAAAATCATCCTGTTCGCCGCCCAGCAGCGTCAGGTGATGCAGCGTATCTTCATTGATGAACCCAGTTGCAATTTGTTCAGCGTGGTGAGCCAGTTCCGGGACATCGGATTTGGACGGAGTCAGCGTCAGGCGCGCGACAGTATCAAGCAATGTCAATGCGTCAACCGGTTTGGTAAGGTAGGCATCAATGTGGGCGCGTTCGCATTCCAGCTTTGCTTCGAGTGTGGCATTTGCAGTCAGGATGATCACCGGCGTACCCATCGGCTGCCTGGACAGGGCGCGATGAACCTTGACCACATCCAGCCCGCCCATCTGCGGCATATTCATGTCCAGTATCAACAGGTCGTAATTGTTTTCTTCAAGCTTGTCCAGCGCCTGTTCACCGTTTTCGACCAAATCTACTTGGTGATTACCGTGCATGAGTATCTTCTCTATGATCTGCCGACTGGTGCCGTTGTCCTCAGCGACAAGGATGCGAACCCCGCGCTTGCTGGCCGTGCTGCGTTCATAATGTTCCTTGAATGAAATCACGCCTTCCGAAGGCCGCGGTGCCATGATTCCGTGCAGCGCATTAAATAACAATGTTTTGTCGAGCGGCATTCGCAACAGGCAGGAATATCCCGCATCGAGATATTCTTCTTCGCTGTGGTTATGCAAATCAGGATTGAGCAGTATTGCAGATAGCCTTTGTTGTCCCCGCAATTCATGGAGATTTGCGGCAAAATCCTTCGCGGTCATGCCAATGTTCTGCGGAAGGCACAAGATCGCCAGATTGGCTGGATGGGCGATATTCTTGTCGATCAAATAGGTGAAGAAATGCGTGAGCGATGCAGCATGTTCGCATCGTAATCCCCAACTTTTCGTAAAGTTGGTCACTGTGAGTTGGTCGGTTTGCGGCAAACCTATGGTCAATACATACAGTTGTTGCAATGTCGGCTTTGCTTCGCCGAGAACTGCAACTGGCTGCTTGGAGAAGGGGGCCTCGAACCAGAAAATGCTGCCGATACCAGGCTCGCTCTGTACGCCCATACTGCCGCCCATTAACTCCACCAGTTGTTTGGAGATCGTTGTGCCCAATCCGGTACCGCCGTACGTTCTGGTAATATTTTGATCAGCTTGGGTAAAACTTTCGAATATCCTCGATTGTGCTTGCGGAGAGATACCGATACCGGTGTCGATCACCTCGAAGCGGAGCCGGGTCAGGTAATCATCCTGCTGCACTGTGGCGATTCTGAGCTCAACACTTCCTTTGTTGGTGAACTTGATCGCGTTCCCTAGCAGGTTGATCAGGATCTGCTGCAGATGCAAGGGATCGCCTTGCAGCATGAAGCATGTCTCCGGCGTGTAGCGGACGGATAGCCCGACTTTTTTCTTTTCGACCTGCGGCAGGAACATTTCAAGCGTGCCGTTGACCAGTTTATGCAGGTCGAAATCAGCATTCTCGGAAACCAGCTTTCCGCTTTCGATTTTGGAGAGGTCGAGGATGTTGTCGATCAGCTTGAGCAGAAGCTGGGCTGATTTTTTCAAGGTCGAGACAAGATCCTTCTGTTCGTCATCCAGATGTGTGCTGATCAACAGGTCGCTGGCGCCGATCACCCCGTTAAGCGGGGTGCGCATTTCATGGCTCATGTTGGAGAGGAAGTCGCTTTTTGCCTTGCTGGCAGCCTGGGATTTTTCCAGGGCATCATTCAATTGTCCTCGTAGCTTCAGGATATATAGCGGAACGCAGAGCAGAGTGAGCCATAGTCCGACTGCAATGCGCAAATGATCATGCCAATAGTCGTTCAGATAGATAACCGCGGAGAAGCCGATAAGACTGGTCACATATGAACTGACAAGTGATTCCTTGCCGTACCGAATACCGTTTCCTGTGATGACCCACAAATAGATTCCGTAAAACAACACTCCGGCTTCCTGTGTCATCAGCATGCCGACACTCACCGCGACAATATCGGCAAACATCGCCACCCATTGTCGCCTTCTGGAAGTGTTGCGCCGATACAGGACGTAAAAGGCCAACAGGATAGAGCAAAGGAACCAGACGGCAGAAAAGACGAAAACCGGAACCCCGACCGAGGTGGGGCTGACGAAATAGAATTCGACAAATAAATAAATAAATATCGGAAGGGCGAAAAAAACTCTTAACAGAGTTTGTTCATGCTCCCCTTCGCGCTGGCGGACCTGCTGGACGAAATAAGCTAGCCTTTCGTTCATTGCCACACCTGCACTTTCTGTGAAGGCGAAGCATCCTGCAACTGTTGCTGGATGAGGCTGACCTTGCTGAATTGCAGCATGAATGCCTCCACGCAGCCCGGGTCAAAGTGCGCGCCCTTGTTGGCTTCAAGGTATGCCAGCGCATCCTGGTTTGACCAGGCTTTTTTGTAAGGGCGTTCGGAGGTCAGGGCATCATAGACATCGGCTACCGCGACAATGCGTGCGTCGAGCGGGATTGACTTTCCCTTCAGGCCATTCGGGTAGCCGCTGCCATCGTATTTTTCATGGTGGGAAAGCGCAATTTGTGCCCCCAGGCTGATGTACTTGGAGTGACTGTTCTGGAGGATATGGTAGCCGATAGAGGAATGCGTCTTCATTGTCGCGAACTCTTCGTGGTTCAGCTTTCCCGGTTTGAGCAGGATGTGGTCCGGAATGCCGATCTTGCCGATGTCGTGCATGGGAGCGGCCATCTCGATCAGGCTGCAACGGTTTTCGTCCAATCCCATCCCCTCGGCAATCAGGCGCGAAAACTTTGCCATGCGCAATACGTGGTTGCCGGTATCCGAATCCCGGTATTCTCCAGCCTTCGCCAAACGGATCAGCGTTTCCTGTTCACGTTCCCGTATCCGCCGCGTAGCCTCGGCAACGGCTTCTTCCAGCTTTTCGGAACGGAGCAACACTTCTTTATGGTGCCGGTGCAAAGTGAGCAGATTGCGGCAGCGGATCTGGCATTCGTAGTGATTGAAGGGCTTGGAGAGAAATTCGGCAACGCCCAGATCCAGTGCCCTGTGGCGTATTTCGTTGTCGTTCGATACGGTGATCATGATGATGGGGACATGTTCAAGATGGGGAATGCGCCGTATCGTTTTGATGACCTCCAGTCCGGACATTTCATCCATCAGATAATCGACCAGGATCAGGTCGGGCTGATTCAGCCTTAGCCAATCGATCGCTCCCAGGGGAGAGGCGAATGCCTGAACGAAAATATCCTTCTGCAAACCGCGCACGATCTTGTCGAGGATAATGCGGCTGGTGAACTCATCGTCGATGATCGCGATGGTCGGATGAGACAGGTTCTTGTCGTTCTGGCTGATAATTTCGAATGGCATGATGGTCGTTCCTTTGTAAACGCATCGTGAGATACTCTGCCCCGTCTTTCATGCGGGGTTATGGATGGAGTGCGGCTGGTCCAAATGGCGGTTCTTTGGAATCGAGCCGACGTAAGTAGAACCTTCCCGGCAGCCATCGTCAACTGCCGGAACGACGGCATGGCCGATCTTACGTTTAGCGACAAGTGGCCGCAATACTTTAAGACCTGCCATTCTAAGCAAGGATTTGAGATAATTCACGGGTATTTCCCACTTGGTGTACTCCCCGGTATTCGAACATGAGTGAATTTCAGTTGAGTCTGTTGATCATTGGTCTTGTGGTGGTTGCCGGCGTTTTTCTCTATGGCCAATGGCAACAATGGCGATATCGCCGCAGCCAGGGCGATCCAGTCAAGCCCAGGCATGCTGAATCCTCTTCGCAGGCACCCCCCGATGTCGCCACTGTTCAAAAGCCGCTCGACGCAGATAGCGAGCCGCAATCCGGGTTTGAAGGCAATCCTGACAGCAGGGCGGAGGATGAGGTCTGCGGCCTGCTTAATGATGCAACCGATTATGTCGTCACCTTCCTGCTTAAAACCACGCATACGCCTGCAGTACTGGAGGCCCTGTGGTCGCGCCGGTTCGATTTCGGCAAGAGTATTCATGCGTGCGGGCTGAACACCGGCAGCGGTCTGTGGGAGCGACTGATCCAGGAAAGCGGACAGACCTATCGCGCATTCCGGATTGGTCTGCAACTGGTGGACAGATCCGGTGCCGTGAACGAAAACCGGCTGACTGCGTTCCGCGACTTGCTCGGCGATATCGCTGCAAAATTGCATATCGAAGTGAAGTTGCCCGCGGTGGAAGAAGCATTGCAACGCGCACAGGAACTGGATCGCTTTTGTGCCGATGTGGATCAGATGATTGGCATCAACCTGTTGGCCGGCGGGGACCGGAAACTGTTCGGTACCGAAGTGGCGAGTGCGGCCGCACAACAGGGAATGAGCTTGCAGACCGATGGCACCTTTCATCTGCTGGATAAATACGGCACTCCCCTGTTCAGCCTGAGCGCATCCGATGGTACGGCATTTCACCCGCATACCCTTAATCAGTCGCGAGTGGATAGCCTGACCCTGTTGCTGGACATTCCGCGTGTAGTCGAACCGGTCCATTGTTTCGACGAGATGGTGGCACTGGCACAGGCACTGGCCAAGGTATTGCGCCTGACGCTGGCCGACGACCAGCGGGTGGCGTTGAGCGATGGAGCGATTGCACAAATACGCGCGCAGATTGCCGCCACCGAAGACCTCATGCTGGTCGGACACATCACCCCGGGCAGCGCACAAGCCTTGAGATTGTTCTCCTGATGACGGCAGCACAACGTATTGCGCAGCTGCGCACAGAGCTCGAACAACACAATCATGCCTACTATGTGCTGGATGCACCGACCATCCCCGATGCGGAATACGACAAGCTATTCCGGGAGCTGCAAGAACTTGAAGCACGGCACCCCGAACTGCTGACTCCGGATTCCCCCACGCAGAGAGTTGGAGGCAAAGTGCTGGACGGCTTCGCAGCCGTGCGCCATGCCGTGCCGATGCTCTCTATTCGAACGGAGACGGATACAGAGTCCAGCGGTGCGACCAACTTTGACACCCGTGTACGCAACGCATTGGGGACGTCGGGCGAAATCGAATACGCATGCGAACTCAAGTTCGACGGCCTTGCCATCAACCTTCGCTACGAACGCGGTGTACTGGTACAAGCCGCCACGCGCGGCGACGGAGAAACGGGGGAAGATGTGACGCAGAACGTGCGTACTATCCATTGTATCCCCTTGCACCTCAAGAATTGCATAGCCGAGGTGCTGGAGGTGCGCGGCGAGGTATACATGTCGCGCAGAGATTTCGAGCGCTACAACGAAAAGCAGCGCTCACAGGGTTTGGCGACCCTGGTTAATCCGCGTAACGGTGCGGCAGGCAGCATCCGTCAGCTCGATCCTGCGCTGGCGGCGAAGCGTCCGTTGTCGTTCTACGCTTACGGATTGGGTGAAGTTCAAGGCTGGAATCTGCCTCCCACGCATAGCGGCATACTCGATGCGCTGGTGCAATTTGGTTTGCCCGTATGTGAAGACCGCCAAGTGGTACATGGCGCGGAGATGCTGGCGGCCTTTCATCGTAGTGTCGCTTTTAGGCGCGATGAGCTGCCGTTCGATATAGATGGCGTGGTATACAAGGTCAACAGTCTTGCTCTGCAAAAGGAATTGGGCTTCGTTTCGCGCGAGCCGCGCTGGGCAGTGGCGCACAAATTTCCGGCGGAAGAGCAGCTCACCATTGTGCGGGATATCGAAGTGCAAGTTGGGCGCACCGGCAAACTTACTCCGGTGGCGAAGCTGGAACCGGTATTCGTCGGCGGCACCACAGTGAGCAATGCCACACTGCACAATGAGGGCGAGATCCGCCGCAAGGACGTGCATATCGGCGATACCGTGATCGTACGCCGCGCGGGCGACGTGATTCCGGAAGTGGTGGGCGTGCTGGCGGAGCGCCGACCTGCGGGTGCAAAGGCCTTCGTCATGCCGACAACCTGTCCGGTTTGCGGCAGTCACGTAGTGCGCGAGGAGGGTGAAGCGGATGCGCGCTGTACCGGCGGCTTGTTCTGCGCCGCACAGCGCAAGCAAGCCATCCTGCATTTCGCAGGGCGGCGCGCGATGGATATCGAGGGGCTGGGGGACAAGCTGGTTGATCAGCTGGTAGACGAGAACATCATCCACTCGTTGTCGGATTTGTATGACACGCAGGTGCTGAACCCGCAGACGCTGGCTGCACTGGAGCGTATGGCGGAGAAGAGTGCGCAGAATATTGTTGGCGCGCTGGAAGCAAGCAAGCGCACTACGCTCCATCGCTTCCTGTTTGCGCTTGGTATACGGCATGTGGGTGAGACGACAGCCAAGGATTTGGCCCGGCACTTCGGCAAGCTGGATGCCATCATGCAAGCCAGTGCGGAGCAACTTCTCACCGTGCATGACGTGGGGCCGGTGGTGGCGCAAAGCATCGTTGCCTTCTTCGGGGAGGTGCATAACCGCGAAGTGGTGCAGCAATTGCGTACATTGGGTGTGCATTGGGAAGAACATGAAGGTGCAAGTAACGAGACCTTGCCTTTGTCCGGCAAGACCTTCGTGCTCACGGGAACGCTGGTCACCATGAGCCGAGATGAGGCAAAATCACGTCTTGAAGCGCTGGGTGCAAAAGTGGCGGGTTCTGTATCGAAGAAGACCGACTGCGTAGTGGCCGGCGAGGAGGCGGGCAGCAAACTGATTAGAGCGCAGGAATTGAATGTGTCCATTTGGAACGAAGCGGAATTAATTCAACAATTGAAAGAGTGCGAAAAGACATGAAACAAAAAATCACGAAAGCCGTGTTCCCCGTTGCCGGTATGGGCAGCCGG
>VFSW01004346.1_pt1 | contig 21173 bp, 22 predicted proteins | sample 5358111 | NCBI WGS metagenome assembly VFSW01 (sample SAMN11554181, study PRJNA540505) | mine drainage metagenome | isolation source: sediment from site ElyBrook_90M | place: USA: Ely Copper Mine, Vershire, VT | collected 2017
CGGTCGCGCCGCAGGTGGCAGACGATGATGTCCGCGCCGGCCTGGCGCGCGACCTGGGCCGCCGAGATCGGATCCGGGTCGCGGTCCTGACGCGCCTGCCTCAGGGTGGCCACGTGATCGACGTTGACGCCCAGCTTGATGCGCTGTTCCTTCATGGATGAGCCTCCTCGCACTGTCCCGTCTCTGAAAAATAAATCTTGGCGATCGCGCCGGCCAGCCGCGCGTTCTCGGCCTTGCTCGGGCCCTCGACGAGCACGCGCAGCGCCGGCTCCGTGCCCGAGTAGCGCACGAGCACCCGCCCGCGCCCCGCAAGCGCCTTCGAGGCGCGCGCGATCGCGGCCTGCGTCCTCTTGAGCCCGTCGAGCGCCGGCTTGTGCCGCACGCGCAGCGCGACCAAGGTCTGCGGCGTCGGCGCGTAGAGCCGGCGCAGCGCGCTCATGGGCCGGCCCGACTCGCGCCAGGCCGCCAGCGTCTGCAGCGCGGTCAGCATCCCATCGCCCGTCGGCGCGAAGTCGCGGAACACGACGTGGCCGGAGTTCTCGCCGCCCAGGCTCAGCCCCTCGCGCTCGATCGCCTCGGTCACGTGCCGGTCGCCGACCGGGGTCGTGACCACGTCCACGCCCCTCTCCTTGAGGTAGCGGATCAGGCCGTAGTTCGACATCACCGTCAGCGCGACCTTGCCGCCGCGCAAGCCCCCGCGCGAGAGCAGCCGCGCGGCCGCCGCGCCGATCACCGCGTCGCCGTCGAGCAGGGCGCCGCGCTCGTCGCAGACCAGCGCGCGGTCGGCGTCCCCGTCGAAGGCCACGCCCGCGTCGGCCCGGCGCCGGCGCACCTCGCGGCCCATGCGGTCGGCCGCCAGCGCCCCGCAGCCCTTGTTGATGTTGCGCCCGTCCGGCTTCACGCCGATCGCGATCACCTCGGCGCCGAGCGCCTTGAACAATTCCGGCGCGAAGGCCGCGGCCGCGCCGTTGGCGCAGTCCACGACGAGCCGCACGCCGTCGAGGTCGAGCGTGGCCGGGAAGGCGCTGCGCAGGAAGTCCGCGTAGAGCGCGGCGTGCCGGCGCCCGTCGACGGGGCGGGCTCCTCCGCGCGCCGCCGGAACCTTCCGCCCGGCGGCCACGGCCGCCTCGATCCGGTGCTCGAGCGCGCTCGCCATCTTGAAGCCCAGCGCGTCGAAGAACTTGATTCCGTTGTACTCCGCGGGGTTGTGGCTGGCCGACACGACGACGCCCGCGAAGCAGCCGAGGCGAGGCGTCAGGTACGAGACGCCCGGGGTCGGGATCACGCCGAGGTCGACCGTCGAGGCGCCCGCCGCCGCGAAGCCGCGCGCGAGCTGGCGCGCGAGCGCCGGGCCGGAGCCGCGCGTGTCGCGCCCCAGAGCCAGGCGCGGGCGCGCCCCGTTCGCCTCGGCCCCGCTCAGGCGCATGAGCTCGCGCGCGGCGTGGTAGGCGATCGCCGTCACCGTGCCCGGAGTCAGCGGCGGACGCCCGGGGATGCCGCGCACGCCGTCGGTGCCGAAAAGCCGCTCGCTCATCGCATCCCCGCCACGGCCGAAAGCGCCGCGAACGCCTTCTTGGTCTCGGCCACGTCGTGGACCCGGAGGACCTCGACGCCCGCGAATCCCGCCCAGGCGGCCAGCGCGAGGGAGCCCGGCAGGCGCTCCTCCGGACCCTCGTCGCGCGCGATCTTGCCGAGGAAGGACTTGCGCGACACGCCGAGCAGGACCGGCGCGAGCGAGGAGAGCTCGCCGACGTGCTTGATCAGCGCCAGATTGTGCTCGAGCGTCTTGCCGAAGCCGACGCCCGGGTCGATCCAGACGCGCGCCGGATCGCCGCCCGCCGCGGCGAAGGCCTCCAGGCGCTCGGCCAGGAACGCGAGGACCTCGCCGACGACGTCGCCGTAGCTCGGCTCGTCCTGCATCGTCCTCGGGCTGAGGCCGCGCATGTGCATGAGGACCACGCGCTCGGCGCGCGCCGCGGCCTTCGCCATCCCGGGATCCGCGCGGAGCGCCGAGACGTCGTTGACGATGCGCGCGCCCGCGCCGATCGCCTCCTCGGCGATCCGGGCCTTGTCGGTGTCGATCGAGATCGGGACCTGGATGCGCCGGGCCAGCGCGCGGATCACGGGGATCGTGCGCGCGCGCTCGATCTCGAGGGAGACCGCCTCCGAGCCGGGACGCGTGGACTGCCCGCCGACGTCGATGTAGTCGGCGCCCTCGTCGATCAGGCGCAGGGCGCGCTCGACGGCCGCCTCCGCCGACGGCGCGCGGCTGCCGGCGAAGAACGAGTCGGGCGTCGAGTTGACGACCCCCATCAAGCGCGGGGCCCGGAAGCGCAGCGGCGCCTCCGCGCCCGGGGCTTCAGGCGCGCGCAGCCTGGAGAATGGCATCGATGTCTTCGCCGTTGAGGACCTCGCGGTCGAACAGCTTCTGCGCGAGATCGTCGAGGATCATTTTGTTCGCGGTCAGGATCCGGCGCGCCGTGGACTGAGCCTCGGTCACGAGGCGCTTGACCTCCTCGTCGATGAGCTGGGCCGTGTTCTCGGAGTAGCCCGCGCCCTTGTTCATGTCGCGGCCCATGAACATCTCCTGATCCGGCTTCTTGAGCGACAGCGGGCCGATCTTGTCGCTCATGCCGAACTCGGTCACCATCCGCGTCGCGTAGGCGGTCGCCTTCGACAGGTCGTCGGAGGCGCCGGTCGTGATCTCCGAGAAGTTGATCTCCTCGGCCGCGCGCCCGCCGAGGAGGATCGCGAGGCGGTTGAGGATGTCGCCGCGAGAGGTCAGGTACTTGTCGTCGAGCGGAAGCTGCAGCGTGTAGCCGAGCGCGTGGCCGCGCGACACGATCGAGACCTTGTGGACCGGGTCCGTGCCGGGCAGCATCTTGGCCACGAGCGTGTGCCCGGACTCGTGGTAGGCCACGATCTTCTTCTCCTTCTCGGACATCAGGCTCGAGCGCCTCTGGGGGCCGGCCATCACGCGCTCGATGGCCTCCTCCAGGTCCGCCAGCTCGACGCCTTCCTTATTCTTGCGGGCGGCGAGCAGGGCCGCCTCGTTGATCACGTTGGCGAGGTCGGCGCCGGCGAACCCCGGCGTGCGGCGCGCGACGACGGAGAGGTTCGCGTCGGGCGCCAGCTTCACGATCTTCGCGTGGACCTTCAGGATCTCCTCGCGGCCCTTCATGTCGGGGATCGGGACCGCGATCTGGCGGTCGAAGCGTCCGGGGCGCAGCAGCGCCGGGTCGATCACGTCGGGGCGGTTCGTGGCCGCGATCAGGATGATGCCCTGGTTCTGCTCGAAGCCGTCGAGCTCGATCAGGAGCTGGTTGAGCGTCTGCTCGCGCTCGTCGTGGCCGCCGCCGATGCCGGCGAAACGGTGGCGCCCGACGGCGTCGAGCTCGTCGATGAAGATCACGGCCGGCGCGGCCTTCTTGGCCTGCTCGAACAGGTCGCGCACGCGGCTGGCGCCGACGCCGACGAACATCTCGACGAACTCGGAGGCCGAGGCCGAGAAGAACGGCACGCCCGCCTCGCCGGCGACCGCGCGCGCGAGGAGCGTCTTGCCCGTTCCGGGAGGCCCGAAAAGCAGGACGCCGCGCGGCATCTTGCCGCCCAGCTTCTGGAACTTCTCGGGATGCTTGAGGAACTCGACGACCTCGCTGAGCTCCTCCTTGGACTCGTCGCAGCCCGCCACGTCGGCGAAGACGGTCTTCTTCTTCTTGTCGTCGACCATCTTGGCCTTCGAGCGCCCGAAGGACAGCGCCTGCTTGCCGCCGACCTGGACCTGGCGGATCACGAAGAACCACCACAGCACGAAGAACAGCAGGATGCCGCCGACGTTGAGCAGCAGGCCCGACATCCACGAGCGGTCCGGCTCGCCCTGGAAGTTCGTGACCTTGTGCTCCTCGAGCTCGGAGACCAGGTTCGGGTCGTTGAGCGGGAGGGTGTGGAAGGACACGACGTTGCCCTTCTCGTCGCGATAATCGCCGTGGATCAGGTCCGGGCGCACGCGCAGCTCGGTGATGGCGCCGTCGCGCAGGTGCTGCTTGAACTCCGAGTAAGGGATCTCCTTCTCGACGGGGACGCTGCTCTTGACGCTGTTGAAGAGCATCAGGAGCGCCAGGAGGCCGAAGCCCCACATCGCCATCTGCTTCAGGTTCTTGTTGTCCATCTAAAGTGTCCTCGTTAATACGCCGACGTAAGGAAGCTGGCGGTAGCGCTCGTCGTAATCCAGGCCGAAGCCGACGACGAACTCGTTGGGAATCTTGAAGCCCGTGTACTTGGGCTGGAACGGGGTCTTGCGCGTCTCCGGCTTGTCGAGAAGAGTGCAGACCTCGAGGGAGCGCGGCTTGCGCGCGCGCAGGGTCTCGGTCAAGGACGACAGCGTCAGCCCCGTGTCGACGATGTCCTCGACGAGCAGGACGTCGCGGCCCTCCGGGTTCTCGCGCAGGTCCAGCAGCACGCGGATCGTCCCGGTCGAGGCCGTTCCCGCGTACGAGGACACGGCCACGAAATCCACGTGGACGTCCACCTCCGGGCCGATGGCCCGGAGCAGGTCGGCCATGAAGATCACGCTGCCCTTCAGCACGCCGACCACCATCAGGCGGCGGCCCGCGTAGTCGCGGGTGATCTGCCCCCCGAGCTCGCGGATGCGGTCGCGGAGAGCGGTCTCGGAAAGAAGGATTTTCTTGACGTCGGGATGGAGAGGGGCGTCGGTCGGCATCGAAAGCCTAAGATAGCTTTTCCGGGCGCTCTTATCAAGGAAGCGGGCGGACTGGACGGCGCGGAGTTCGTCTGCTACAATCCAGCGCGATGGCGACACCCGCGACGCATCCCTTTTCCATCCTCGTGGTGGACGACGAGGCCGACAACCGGACTCTCCTGAAGTCCCAACTCGAGAAGGTGCCCCACTCGGCGCTGTCCGTGGACACGGCCGTCGACGGCGACGAGGCTCTGGCGAAGCTGCGCGCCTCCCTCTTCGACCTGGTGTTCCTCGACTACCGCCTGCCGCCCACCGACGGCCTCGACATCCTCGACAAGATCCGCCAGCACCACCCCAAGACGGCTGTCGTCATCACGACCGCCGCGGGCTCCGAGCAGGTCGCCGTCGCCGCCATGAAGAAGGGCGCGATGGACTACCTCACGCACCAGGACCTCCGCACGGCCGACCTGGGCCAGCTGCTGCGCCGCGTCTCCGAGATCCGGAACCTGGTCAACCAGAACATGGAGCTGCGCCAGGTCAACCAGATGAAGAACGAGTTCATCGCCAACGTCTCGCACGAGCTGCGCACCCCGCTGACCGTCGTCATCGGCTACGCCAACACCATGCGCGACGGCAGCCTCGGGCCGATGAACGAGCCCCAGCAGAAGGCCCTGACCTCGATCGTCGAGCGCGCCGAGGGCCTGCTGGTCACCCTCAACAACATCCTGCGCATCCGCGAGGTCCACGAGGGGCGCAAGCCGATGCTGCTCAAGCCCGTCGATCTCAAGGCGCTCGTCGAGGTCCAGCTCGAGCGCGCCGGCAAGGAGCTGCGCCGCAAGAAGCTGACCGCCGCGGTCTCGCTGGGCGCCGAGCCCGTCTGGGTCCTGGCCGACGAGGAGAAGCTCGGCGACGTCGTCGACAACCTCCTCAACAACGCGACCAAGTTCAGCCCCCTCGGCGGCGAGGTGCGCGTCGACCTCGCGCGGATCGGCCGGAACGCCAAGCTCTCGGTCTCCGACCGGGGCCCGGGCGTGCCGCCCGAGCTGATGCCGCACGTCTTCGAGCGCTTCTTCGCGGCCAACCAGGGCCCGACGCGCGAATACCCGGGGCTGGGGCTGGGGCTGCCCCTGGCCAAGGAGGTCGTCGAGCAGCACGGCGGGCGCATCTGGCTGGAAAGCCAGGGCGCGGGCAGCGGCACGACCGCGCAGCTGGAGATCCCGACCTGCGCCGCCGGCGCGCCGCCGCTCGTCGTCGAGGGCGGCGAGACGCTGCGCAAGAAGCGCGTGCTGATCGTCGAGGACAACCCCGATCTCGTCGAGGTCCTGATGCTGTTCCTCGCGAGCGTCAGCCGCAACGTCGAGATCTCGACGGCGCGCTCCGGCTTCGAGGCGCTCGAGAAGATCAAGGACCACACGCCGAACCTCGTGATCCTCGACGTGATGATGCCGGGCATGGACGGCTTCGAGGTCCTGGCCCGCCTGCGCCGCCTGCCCGACGCCGAGCGCGTGCCGGTCATGGTCCTGACCGGCTATTCCGACGCGGTCCAGCGCGCGCGCGACGCCGGCGCGCAGGAAGTCATGCTGAAGCCGTTCGAGAAGAACGTCTTCGTCAAGAAGGTGCTGCAGCTCCTGCAGGACGCCCGCGTCTGACGCCCGTGGCGCGCATTCTGATCGTCGACGACGAGGAGTCCATCCGGGACCTGATTCAGGAGGTCCTCACTCCCGGCGGCCACGAGTTCCATCTCGCCGCCGACGGGGCGCAGGCTTTCGAGATCCTGCGCCGGAAGGCCGTGGACCTCGCGATCGTGGACCGGAACATGCCCGGAATGACGGGCATCGAGGTCGTCGAGCTGATCCGCCGGAACCCGAAGACGGCCGCGGTCAAGGTCCTGATGTGCACCGGCTCGAGCGTGACCAAGGAGATCGACGAGGCCTTCGCCGCCGGCGCCGACGACTACGTCCTCAAGCCGCTGAACTTCGGCCAGCTCCTCGCCAAGGTCGCCAAGGCCCTCGCCTCGCCGCCGAGGCCCCGGTGAGCCTTCCGACCGTGCTCGTGCTGTGCGGAGGGGGCGCGGCCGACCGCCGCGGCTCGCTGGTGTCCGCGCAGTGCGTCGTGGGCCATATCGACGCCCGCCCCAACCGCCAGCCGCTGGTCCACGTCGGGGACGACGGCTCCTGGGCGGAGGTCGCGCCGCGGCGCCTGCTGGCCGAAACGCCGCAGGCCTTCCACACCTCGCCCGCCGCGCTCAAGCGCCTGCGCGCCGGCGCGCGGGAGATGAATCCGTGGACCCTGCTCTCGTCGCTGAGCGGCGCCGACTGCGTGTTCCCCGTCCTCCACGGGCCGATGGGCGAGGACGGGACCCTGCAGGGCATGCTCGAGCTCGCGCGCGCCGCCTACGTCGGCTGCGGCGTCCTCGGCTCGGCCGCGGGCATGGACAAGGAGGCGACCAAGCGCGTCGCCGCGTCGGCCGGGCTGCCGCAGGTGCCCTGGGCCGTCGCGCGCGCGCCGCGCGACGCCGCCGCCGCGGCGCGCCGCTTCGGCTACCCCGTCTTCGTCAAGCCCGCGCGCATGGGCTCCTCGGTCGGCGTCGCGAAGGTCCGGCGCCCGTCCGAGATCGCCGCGGCCCTGAAGCTCGCCCTGCGCTACGACGACAAGGCGCTCGTCGAAAAAGGCATCCCCGCGCGCGAGATCGAGACCGCGGTGCTCGGCGACCCCTGGGCCCCGGCCGGCGACCGCTTCGAGCTCAAGGCCTCGGTCGTCGGCGAGATCGCGGTGAGCGCGGAGTTCTACGACTACCGCGCCAAGTACCTCGACCCCGACGGGGCGCGGATGCTGGTGCCGGCGCCGCTGCCCGCCCGGACCGCCGCGCGCGTGCGCGAGCTGGCCCTGGCCGCCTTCCGCGCGCTCGACCTCTACGGCCTGGCGCGGGTCGACTTCTTCGTCCACAAGGTCAGCGGCGCGGTCTATTTCAACGAGCCCAACACCCTGCCCGGCTTCACGCCCGCGAGCATGTATCCGCGCCTGTGGCGCGACTCGGGCGTCCCCACGCCCCGGCTCGTCGAGACCTTGGTCGCGCTGGCCCACCGCCGGGCGCGCGCCCGCCGCCGGCTGTCGCCCGATCCCAAGGTCCGGTAGGGCCGAACCAACCGCCCGCCCGGGCGTAATAGATATGGAGAAGATGGACGCCCAAGCGTTCGCCGGCCTGATCGCGGCAGCGGGAGACAAGGCGTACAACTTCGCCTATCGCTTGTCCGGCAACGAGCCGGACGCGCGCGATCTCGTGCAGGAAGCGTTTTCCCGGGCCTTCGAGCATGCCGAGTCGTACGATCCGACCCGGCCGTTCGATTCCTGGCTGATGCGGATCCTGCACAACATTTTTTTGGACTCGATGCGGCGCCATTCGCACACGCGCACGGTCTCGCTGGACGCGCCGGCGCCGGTCGAGGACGCGGGCTGGGCGGACCTGCTGCCGGCCGACGAGCCGTCGCCGTCGGACGACATGGTCCGGAAGGAAAGCTTGGATTTGCTGCAGAAGGCGCTGGCGCGCCTGCCGACGACGTACCGGTCGGCGATCGCGCTGTGCGACATCGAAGGGTTGGCGTACGAGGAGATCGCCGGGATCATGGCGATCCCGGTCGGGACGGTCCGCTCGCGGATTCACCAGGGACGCGTCCTGCTGCGCAAGGCGTACGAGGAGCTCGAAAAGAGCGGGGGCACGAGGTCATGAGCACGCACATCGACGGGATCGAGATTTCGGCTTTGCTGGACGGCGCCCTCGCCGCCCCGGACCGCGCGCGCGCGGAGGAGCACCTGTCCTCCTGCCCCGATTGCCGCCGCGAGCTCGACTCCTTCCGCCACCTGAAGCGCGTGCTCTCGTCCGCCCCGCGCCGGACCCTGCCCGCGGAGCTGGCGCTGTCGCTCGAACGCCGGCTCGTGAGCGGCCCCTCCCTCTGGAAGGCGCTGGCCAAGCCCGCGTTCTGGATCCCCGCCGGCGCCGTGGCCGGGGCCATGCTCGCGTTCGGCCTCTGGGTGCGCCAGGCGCGCGCGGCCGACGAGCTGCCGCTCGAGCCGCTGCTCGCCGCGCACGCGCGCTACAGCGCGGAGGCGCTGGTGCCCGAGGACAATCTGGTGGCCTCCAACTACTCGGACCAGCTGAGCACGATCTATTCGGATGCCCCGGATTCCGAGCTCCAGTAGCGTCGCCGCGGCGATTCTCCTCGTCGCCGCGGGCGCCGGCGCCGCGCGGGCGGCCGCGGCGCCCGATCCCCTCGCGGTGCTGGGCGCCCCCCGCGCGCCGCCCGCCGGCCCCTACCAGGGGCACGTGACGGTCACGCAGTGGTTCGGCAAGCAGTCGCGCTCGGAGGAGATGCGCGTGTTCGTCTCTCCGCCGGACAAGATTCGGCGCGAGTTCCTCGCGCCCGACGGGAGCGTGGCGCGCGTGTCGGTCAGCGACGGCGACGAGGAGAGCGTTTTCCTCGTCCGCGCCGGCAAGACCATCGTCGGCGACGCGGTGCGCAGCTACGAGAAGGTCCTGCCGCCCGACCGGGAGCGCGAGACGCTCCTGTCCAACTACGAGCTCAGCACCAGCACCGCCGACAAGGTCGCGGGGCGCGCGACCTGGCGCCTGACGATGAAGCCGCGGACGGCCGGCAAGGCGTGGCAGATGCTGTGGGTGGACCAGGAGACCAAGGTCGTCCTGCGCAGCCGGCGCTTCATCCCCCGCCGGTCCTTCGCCAGCCGCGCCCAGTTCGACAGCTTCAGCCCGCGCAAGCCGCAGAACGACGCGCTGTTCGAGGTGTCCGCGGCGACCGCGGGCGTCATCGAGGCCCGCGGGCTCGCGCCCCAGTTCCTGACCCTCGAGCAGCTGGGCCAGGCCGCCGGCGACCGGTCGCGCCTGCCGGCCTCGCTGCCGGGCGGGTTTATTTTCGAGAGCGCGGACGTGCTCCCCGTGCGCGGCCGCAAGGTCCTCCACGCGCGCTACACCGACGGGCTCATCGTGATCTCGCTGTTCCAGACGGACCGCAAGGTCAAGATCCCCAAGGGCGGGATCGTCTCCTCGGCCGGCGTCCACCTGCCCGGGCCGCTGCGCGCGTCGAGCGCGGGCAAGCTGATCCAGTGGGGCGGCGGCCGGCGCTACTACACGCTGATGGGCGACGTGTCGCGCGAGCTCGTCGCCGACATCATCAAGAGCCTGCCTTAGCGCCCTCCGGCTTGCTATAGTTCTGCGTCGTCGGGGAGCTTGGGCGTTGCCAAGCTGAGAGTCCCGGTTCCACCGGGAGACCCTTAAAACCTGATCCGGGTAATGCCGGCGGAGGGAATCTGCTGATCGACGCGCTTCTGGTCTTCGCCTTCCTCGCCGCCGCCGTCGCTCTCGGCGCGCGCGCGCGCCCCCGCCGCGGGCGCGCCGCCGACGGGCTCGCCGCGCGCGCGCGGCCCCTCCCGCCGGTAGTCGCGGCATTGGGGGCCACGGTGTAAGGCGGGGGGGTCGGCGTCGGCGAGTTCACCTGGACGACGGGCCTGGCGAACTGGACCGTGATGGCGCTCCCCTACTACGTCTTCGCGGCGGCCTACGCGCTGTGGCTGGCCGGGCGCGTCCGGGCGGCGCCCGGGCTCACCATCGCCGACCACCTCGACGCCGCCTACGGCCGGCGGACCGCCCTGCTCGGGGCCGCGCTCGTCTTCCTGCTCGCCGCGCCCGCCGACGAGATGCTGATGGCGGGGACGCTGCTCGCGCACTTGACCGGGATGCGGCTCGCGCTCGCGACGGGCCTGGCCGGGGCCGCGGCGCTCGCCGCCGTGTGGCGCGGCGGCCTGCGCGGCGACGTCGCGTCCAACCGCCTGCAGATCGTCGTCATGTTCGCGGGCTTCGCCCTGATTCTTCCGTACGCGATCCGCGCCGTCGGCGGCCCGGCCGCGCTCGCGGCCAAGCTCCCGCCGGGGCACCTGTCCTGGACCGGCGGCATGAGCGCGTGGAAGATCCTCGGCTGGTGGCTGATCGCGGTGTGGACCATCGTCGACCCCGCCTTCCACCAGCGCTGCGCGGCCGCCGAGTCGCCCGCCGTCGCGCGGCGCGGCATACTGATCTCGATCGGGTTCTGGATGGTCTTCGACGCGATGACGACCGCGGCCGGGCTGTACGCGCGCGCCGCCCTGCCCGCCCTCGCCAACGCGACCCTGGCCTACCCGCGCCTGGCCGACGCGACCATGCCCGTCTTCGCGCGCGGCCTGTTCTTCGCCGGAATCTCGGCCTCGATCTTCGCCGCGCTCCAGGCCAAGTCCCTGCTCGCCGCCGTCAGCCTCGGACGCGACTTCGGCTCGCGCCTGAAGCCCGCGGACGCGGACGCGACCCAGCGGCGCGTGCGCGGGGCGCTGATCGTCGCGGCCGTCTTCTCGTTTGCTCTCGCGCTGCTCGTGCCGTCGGTCGTGGACCTGTGGTACGCGGTCGGCAGCGCGGTGATCCCGGGCCTGCTGCTTCCGATGCTCGGCGCGTACTTCCCGCGCTGGCGCGTGCCCGGCCGCTGGGCCGCGGCCGCGTCGCTGTCGGGCTTCCTCGGATCGCTGGCCTGGGTGATCGCGGCGCGCCGCCTCGGCTCCCCGCCCCTCGGCCTCGAGCCCCCGTTCCCGGGCCTCGCGCTCTCGGCGCTGGCGTGGGCGCTCGGGCGCTACGCGTCGACGGCCGCGGCCCAGCAGGCGCCGACGATGACGCCCCAGCAGCCGCAGTAGGCCCAGACCAAGGTCGCGAGCGCGGACTTCATCACGCCGTGGAACAGGCTCACGCCCCACACGGTCGGCAGGATGTAGGCGAAGACGTAGCACGTCCCCATCCAGCTGGCCGCCGCGACCAGCGCGCCCTGCGCCGCCGATTTCCAGCGCGGCCGGTGCGCGGGCTCCGGCACGAACTGGTAGGTCAGGGCGAACGCCGCGAACATCAGCGCGAAGGCCGCCGGGTAGCGCACGTCGGCGCTGAGCAGGAGCGGCAGCTCGGCCGCCGGGGCGAAGCTCGCGACCGCGTCGCGCGCGAGCGGGATCAGCACCAGGAACACCGCCGTCGCGCCGATCGCGAGCGTCCAGATGGCGAGCAGCCCCAGCGATTTGGCGCGCCGCAGCCAGCCGCCGGGATGGGGCCGGCGCTCGTCGGAAAAGATGTAGTGGACCGTGCGCGCGAGCTCGTTCAAGCCGCTCGACGCGGTGTAGGCGGCCACCAAGGTGCTCGCCGCCCAGAAGCCGGCGCCGCCGCCCTGCACCGCCGCCGAGAGCGCCTCGGGCCGCAGGCTGCTCTCGGGGGGCAGCACGTCGCGCAGGAAGGTCGCCAGCTGCGGCGTGAGGTTGGCGGAAAACATCCACGCGGCGGCGCGCGTCACGACGATCAGGAACGGCACCAGGGAGACGATGAAATAGAACGCCATCGCGGCGGCGAAGGACGGAAGCATGACGAGCTTGCCGTCGAGGCGGCGCGGGATCAGGGCCATGTCCCGCGAAGGGTACCAAATCGAGGACGGCCGCTTCACTTGACCGGCGGGCGGGAAACGGCGACAATGGCCGCGTGACCCCGGGGCTCTCGACGGCCGCGCTCTCCGCGCTGGGCGCCTGCGTGTTCTTCGCGGGCGTCGTCGACGCGCTCGCCGGCGGCGGCGGCCTCATCACCCTGCCCGCGTACCTGGCCGCCGGGCTGAATCCCGCGCTCGTCCTGGGCACCAACAAGCTCGCGTCCAGCCTCGGCACCTCGGTCTCGGCGCTCCGCTACCACCGGGCGCTCAAGTTCTCCGTCAAGGACTTCCTGCCCGTGCTGGCCGCGGCCGTGGGCGCGTCCTGGCTCGGCGCGCGCGCCGCCATGCTCGTCGACCCGAAATGGCTGCGGCCGCTGCTGCTGGCGGCCCTGCCCGCCGTCGCCTGGCTGGTCTGGTCGCGCAAGGATTTCGGCCGCCGCGACGAGACCCACCGCCTCGCGACGGCCGAGCGGCGCCGGCGCGCGCTCCTCGTCGCGGTCCCCGTCGGCGCCTACGACGGCTTCTTCGGCCCCGGCGCCGGGGCGTTCTACGCGCTCGGCCTCGTGCGCGTCGGGGGCCACGACCTGCTCGGCGCCACCGCGCGCGCCAAGGCGCTGAACCTCGCGTCGAACCTCGCCGCGCTGACGGCCTTCCTGCTCTCGCGCCGCGTCGCGTGGCGCGTGGGCCTGCCGATGGCGGCGCTGAGCGTCTCCGGGAACTGGGTCGGCTCGCACCTGGGCGTGCGCAACGGCGCGGCGGTCATACGTCCCGCCATCGTCTTGGTCTGCGCGGGTCTTTTCGCCAAGATCCTGTTCGACGCCCCGCGCTGAAAGCACGGGCCGAGGCCGCGCGGCGGCCGATTCACGCAGGGCTCGCGGAAATTACGGAACGGTCGCTCTTGAGAAGGCGACGATCAACTCTTTGACCAGCATGCCCATTTTCAGCGGATCGGAACATTCCTCGATTTCGCTTCCGTCCAAATTGGTCAAGCGCGTCAAAACGGGCCGGCGTTTTTTCACGATCACTCGAATAGGGAGACGCGCTCCGCGCGCCACGCCGAGTTCCATCAGCGTATTCCAATTCACGTCCGTTTCCGGCCCTTCAGGAAGCGTCAGGTCGAAGATTCCCAGCGCGCTGATGCGGATCAGCCCTTCGATTCTCGGCCAGAATCGACCGTCCCGAATGCCGTTGATGTCTCCATTGGCGCTCCGAATTCGGTCAATGATCTCCTCGTCGGGCCGAGTATCTCCATAGAGAGGCCGTACGGGCTGACCCAAGGACCTTCCCGCGGCCTGGCATCCTCGTTGAAGCCTTCGACGATAGCTCGCGAACGGCTGGCGGCTGCCCTTAAAATAGTCGTGGCCGAAAAAAACGCGGAGTTGTGAGGCCACTCTTTAGACCCGGTAGTAGGGATACTGTCCGCCGGCCCGGATCTCCTGGAGGAGGTTGCGTCGGGCAAGATCGGCGCAGATGCGGTGCACGGCATCCTGAGTGAGTCCAAGGTCTTGCGCGATAATGCGGACACTGACGGGGGTATTGCCTTGGCCGAACAAATTCTCCCTCGCCTTGCGGAGATAAACCAGTACTCGGTCTCCGGCAGAACCGAGAGCCGCTCTTCGCACGACGCGCGCGCCGCTGGTTGAATTTCCACGCATCTTGGTCATAGTATGGTGCGAATGGTGGAATTTGTCAACTTGTCGGAAGACCGCCGAAGGAAGTGGCATATCTCCATACGAATGACCCCCCGAAAAGGTTCCAGGCTTTCGGCCGCGGGGCTACAAATAATAGAATGAGGACCTCAGTGAGTGATCGCCTCATCGCCGTCTACGAAGTCCCCGGCCCCGCCAATGAGGCGGAGAAGCTCGCGACGGCCATCGCCTTCGAGGAGACCGTCGAGGTCCCGCTCGACTTCCCGCTCCCGCCCTTCATCCGCGAGCACGTCGTGGGGCGCACCAGCCTCGTCGAGCCCGCCGGGAACGGCCGGTTCCGCGTCTCGGTGGACTTTCCCGCGTCGCTCGCCTCGGGCCGCGTCGGCACCCTGCTCAATCTCGTCTTCGGGAACGCGTCCATCTGGCCGGGCGTGAAGCTCGTCGGCGTCCGATTCCCGGACTCGTTCCTCAACGAGTTCAAGGGCCCGAACTTCGGCGTCGACGGCCTGAGAAAAATGCTCAAGGCCGAGGGCCGTCCGCTGCTGGCCACCGCCTTGAAGCCCGGCGGCGCGTCCAACGCCGAGCTCGCCGAGACGGCCGCGGCCTTCGCGCGCGGCGGCGGCGACATCGCCAAGGACGACCAGAACATCGTCGACGCCTCGTTCGACGCCTTCAAGTCGCGCGTGACGGCGATCGCGGCCGCGGTCTTCCGGGAGAATCATCGCGCCAAGCGCCTGTGCCTTTACCTGCCGCATCTGGCCGGCCCCCAGCAGGAGCTGGAAGCGCGGCTCAAGTTCGTCTTGACGCTGGGCCTGCGCGGCGCGCTGGTCTGCCCCGCGATCATAGGCCTCGACGAGGTCCGCCGCCTCGCGTCCAAGCACGAGGCGCTGTTCATGGCCCACCCGTCTTTTTCCGGCGCGTTCTACGCCGACCGCTCCCACGGCATCGAGACCTCGCTCTACCTGGGGACGCTCATGCGCCTGATCGGAGCCGACATCTCCGTTTTTCCGAACGCCGGGGGGCGCTTCGCCTTCACGCCGGAGGAGTGCCGCGCGATCGCCGAGAAATCCCGCGCTCCGCTGGGCCTGCTGCCTCCGGCCTGGCCCGCGCCCGGCGGCGGCATGAACCTGGACAACGCCGCCGGCATGGCCCGGGATTTCGGCGCCGATTCGATCTGGCTCGTCGGCGGCCGCCTGCTGATGCACCCGGGCGGCCCGGAGGCCGGCGCCCGCGCCTTCCGCGAAGCGATTTCGGCCGCTTTTCCGAATTGACGGCCTCGCCGGCCAATTGCTACCATTGACCTTCGCTTTTCTTAGACGTTCAGGAGCTATTTGGCGATCAACAAGTTCAACAACAGGTTCCAGGCGCCTCGCGACACGACGCGCGTCAACCAGCTGATCCGGGCCTCGACGGTCCGGCTCATCGACGCGGACGGGACTCAGATCGGCGTGCGGCCGATCAGCGAAGCGCTCGGAATGGCCCGACAACGCGGCCTCGATCTCGTGGAGATCGCGGCCACCGCGACCCCCCCGGTCTGCAAGATCCTCGCGTACTCGAAGTACAAGTACGAATTGGAGAAGAAGGAGCGGGAGGCGCGCAAGAAGCAGAAGGCGGGCCTGCTCAAGGAGCTGCGTTTCCGTCCGAACATCGGCCAGCACGACCTCGACGTCAAGGTCCGGCAGATCGAACAGTTCATCGACGCGCACGACAAGGTGCGCATCACGGTGGTGTTCCGCGGGCGCGAGATGCAGCACCGGGACCTGGGGTTCAAGCTGTTGATGTCGATTCAAGAGAAGCTCGCCGCAAAGGCGGCCGTGGAGCAGGCTCCCATGCCTGACCGCAACCGCCTCGTGATGACGCTGATTCCGAAGCCGCACTAAAAGCCGCACGAGTTGAGGAAGTTATGCCCAAGATGAAGTCCCACTCCGGCGCGAAGAAGCGCTTCCGCGCCAACGCCGCCGGGAAGTTCAAGCACGAGCACCCCGGACAGCGCCACCTGATGGCTCCGCTCGGCGGCAAGCGCCGCCGCTTCCTGCGCGGCAGCTCCACTCTCAACAACACCGACGCGAAGACGATGCGCCGGTTCCTCCCGTACGCCTAGAGGCAATCCATGAGAATTAAATCCGGCGTCTCCACCCGCGCCCACAAGAAGAAGTTCTTCAAGCTCGCGAAAGGCAACTACTCCGCCAAGAGCACCCGCTGGCGGATGGTCAAGCAGCAGGTCGAAGCGTCGCTGGCCGAGTCGTACATCGGCCGCAAGGACAAGAAGGGCGACTTCCGCTCCCTCTGGATCCAGCGCATCAACGCGGCCTGCCGCCAGCACGACACGACCTACGGCCGCTTCATCAACGGGCTCAAGAAGGCGGGCATCACGCTGAACCGCAAGATGCTCTCCGAGATGGCCGCCCAGGACGGCGCGTCCTTCAAGAAGCTCGTCACGCTCGCCCAGGGCGCTTAACCCCCCGGCCATGGAGCCGACGACGAACCGCGCCGCCTGGGATCAGGCTTACGCGCGGGTCGAGTCGGCCCTGCGCGGGGCGAACGTCGGCGCGTGCGCGGACCTCCTCCAGCTCGAGGAGGTCCGCGTTCATTTCCTGGGACGCAAGAGCGGGCTGACCGAGCTGCTGAAGTCCCTGAAGGACTTGTCGATCGACGACAAGAAAGAGGCCGGCCCCAAGGTCCAGGCCCTGAAGTCCGCGTTCGAGGCCGCGCTGGAAGCCCGCAAGGCGGTCCTCGAGGAAGCCGGCGACGCCGCGGCCCTCGCCAAGGACGCGATCGACCTGACCTTGCCCTCGGTCCGCCCCCCGCGCGGGCGCCTGCACCCCCTGACGACGACGCTTCACGGCATCGCCGGCATCTTCTCGCGCATGGGCTACTCGTGGGCCGAGGGCCCGTACGCCGAGGACGAATACCACAACTTCACCGCGCTGAACATGCCGGACGATCATCCGGCCCGCGACGCGCAGGACACCTTCTATCTCAAGGACGTGAAGCGCCTGCTGCGCACGCACACCTCGAACGTGCAGATCCGCGAGCTGGAGAAGCCGGGCGCCAAGGACAAGCCCCTGCGCGTGGTCTGCCCCGGCCGCGTGTTCCGCCACGAGCAGATCGACGCCACGCATTCGGCCGTGTTCCATCAGGTCGAGGGCCTCGTCGTCGACCAAAACGTCGGCTTCGCCGACCTGAAGGGCCACCTGCAGACCTTCCTCCAGGAGCTGCTCGGCTCCGAGACCAAGACCCGCTTTCGCCCGTCGTATTTCCCTTTCACGGAGCCGTCGACGGAGGTCGACGTGAAGTGCTTCTTCTGCCCCGGCACCGGCTGCCCGTCGTGCAAGCACACCGGCTGGATCGAGATCCTCGGCGCGGGCGTCGTGAACCCCAAGGTGCTCTCGGGCGCGGGCTGGGACCCGGAGAAGTGGTCGGGCTTCGCCTTCGGCATCGGCGTCGAGCGCGTGGCCATGCTCCTGCACGGCGTGCGCGACCTGCGCGATTTCTACACCAACGACCTCCGCTTCCTCAAGCAATTCGATGAAGATCTCGTCTAACTGGCTCAAGGAGCATATCGACCTCGGACTCTCGGTTCCCGAGCTGTCCGCGGCCCTGCTCAAGCTCGGCTTCGAGATCGCCGGCGTCCAGCATCTGGGCCCGACCTTCAGCGGCGTGATCGTCGCCAAGGTCCTCGCCAAGGACAAGCACCCCAACGCCGACAAGCTCTCCGTCTGCGTCGTCGACGACGGGGCCAAGCAGTGGAGCGTCGTCTGCGGCGCGCCGAACGTGGCCGCGGGGCAGACCATCGCCTTCGCGCGCATCGGCGCGGTCCTGCCGGGCAACTTCAAGATCGAGGGCCGCAAGCTGCGCGGCGTCGAGAGCCAGGGCATGATCTGCTCGCGCGCCGAGCTCGGCCTGCCCAAGGACGACGACGGAATCTGGGTCATGGGCGAAGGCCCCGCGCTCGGCACCGACGTCGGCTCGCTGCTCGGCCCCGCCGACGACGCGCTCGAAGTCGAGATCACCTCGAACCGCCCCGACTGCCTGTCTCATCGCGGCCTCGCGCGAGAACTGGCCGCCGCCTTGGGCAAGACCCTCAAGCCTCTTTCCTCGACGCTGGCCGAGTCCTTGTCCAAATCCTTCCCCGTCTCGGTCGAGGATGCGGCCGCCTGCCCCTTCTACGGCGCCCGCCTGATCGAAGGCGTGAAGGTCGGCGAGAGCCCGGCCTGGCTCAAGACGCGCCTCGAGGCGATCGGCCTCCGGCCGATCAACAGCGTCGTCGACATCACGAACTTCGTCCTTCACGACGTCGGCCAGCCTCTGCACGCTTTCGACGCGGACAAACTCGCCGGCGGCAAGATCGTCGTGCGCCGCTCGAAAGCGGGAGAGAAGTTCCTCGCCCTCGATCATAAGGAGTACGCCCTTCCCGAGGGACTCTTGGTCGTCGCGGACGCCGAGAAGCCGGTCGCGCTCGCCGGCGTGATGGGCGGCGAGCCGTCGTCGGTCACGGCCGCGACGACGCGCGTCGTCCTAGAGGGCGCCTACTTCGCCCCTTCCGAGGTCCGCCGCTCGTCGCAGAAGACGCGGCTTCGGTCCGATTCGTCGTACCGCTTCGAGCGCGGCGCCGATCCGGAAGCCGCGCGCAGCGCCGCCGCCCGCGCCGCGGCGCTGATCCTCCAGCTCGCCGGCGGAACCGCCGCGAAGGCGAACGAGGCCGGCGCGCCGCTCGCCAAGGGAGGCCCCATCAAGTCGTCCGCGGCCCGGATCAACTCGATCCTCGGCACGGCGTTCACCCCCGACGAGATCGTGGATTCGCTGAAAAAGATTTCCGCGAGCTTCTCCGGAGACGAATCCTCGTTCGTTTTCGTCGCGCCGACGTGGCGCCACGACCTGGCGACAGCCAACGATCTGGCCGAGGAGGTCGGGCGTTTCCTTGGCTTCGACCGCATCCCCTACCGCCTTTCGCCGCTGACGCCCAAGGCCGCGACCACCACTCCCGTCGCGGCCGCGTCGCGCCGCTTGCGCGCCCGCCTGTCCGCGCTCGGCTTCTGCGAGGCGTACAACTACGACATGCTCTCCGAGAAGGCTCTCGCGGCCGCGCGGCTGTCCTCCGAGGGCCTGCCGCGCGTCGACAACCCGCTCTCCGAGGATTGGGCCGTCCTGCGGCCGTCGCTGCTGCCGGGCCTCCTTAAGAACGCCCAATACAACCTGAGCCGCGGCGCCGACGCGGTGCGCCTGTTCGAGCTCGGCAAGGCTTACTCCCAGAAGGAAGGCGCGGTGAGCGAGCAGTGGCGCGCAGCCGGTCTCCTGCTGGGGCCGGTGCTGGACGCGCGTTGGATCCCCGGACGCTCTCCCCGCGCCGACTTCTACGATGCAAAGGCTGTCGTCGAGGAACTGGTCGCTGGCCTCGGCAAGCCGACCTGGACCAAGCCCGGCGAAGGCGCGGCCGGAAGCTGGGTCTGCGATCCGCTATTCCATCCGTCGAACGCTCTGCGCGCGCTTCTCGATGGGTCGCCGATTGCAACGGTCGGTTGGCTGCACCCGCGCACCGCGCAGGCCTTCGACCTTGACGGCGAAGGGGCCGTTCTCTTCGAGGCCAATCTCGAGAAGATCGCCGACCGGCCGACGCCGCGTACGCTGTTCCGGGAATTCTCACCGCTTCCGGTGTCTCGTCGCGATATCGCAGTTGTTGTCGACGGGCAATTGCCCTTTGAGAAATTGTGGGACGCGATTTGGGCCTGCAAGATCGACGAACTTCACGCGATCGACCTCTTCGATCAGTACCAAGGAAAAGGCATCCCTGACGGCAAGAAGAGCATCGCCGTCCGGCTCGAATTCGGCCGCTCCGACCGCACGCTGACCGACGCCGAGGTCGCGGGCTTCGTCGCCAAGATCGTCGCCGCGCTCGATTCGAAGCTCGGCGCGGTCCTGCGGGGCTGACATGGCCCTCGCCGCGATCCAGAGCCTCAAGCAGCTCGAGGGCCTGGTCAAGCAGGCCTCCGAGACGCTCCACAAGACCGCCGCCGAGAACCGCGCGCTGAAGGAGAAGCTCGCGCGCGTCGAGGCGGAGTCGAAGCGCGTCAAGGAGGAGCTGCGCGAGGCCAAGCTCACGCTCGCGCGCCACGACCGCCTGAAGGCGCGCCTGGTCAAGCTCTCCGAGAAGCTGGAGAAGATCGCGTGAACGAGAAAGTCGAGGTCCAGATCGGCTCGCGCCGCCTCGTCGTCGAGATGGAGGGGCTGATCCCCATGGAGATCAGCGCGCTGGCCCAGAAGGTCGCCGAGCGCATGGCCGAGCTCCAGGCCCAGAACAACAAGGTCGCCGACACCTCGAAGATCGCGCTGCTTGTCGCGCTCTCGTTCGCCGCGGACTACGACCGCGAGCGCCGGGCGCACGAGACGACCAAGAGCATGCTCGACGCCTCCGCCGAGCGCCTGTCGAAGTCCCTGCGCGAGTCGCTCGAGGCGGGCATGCCGCCCGCCGCCGAGTGAGCGAGCTGTTCTCCGCCGGAACGGCCGGCCAGCCGCTCGCGGCCCGCATGGCGCCGCGCGCGCTCGACGAGTTCGCGGGGCAGACGGCGCTGCTGGGGCCGGGCAAGCTCCTGCGCCGCCTCGTCGAGAGCGGGAAGTTCGCGTCCGCCCTTTTCTTCGGGCCTCCCGGCTGCGGCAAGACCGCGCTGGCGCGATACATCGCTCGACAATCGAACGCGGAGATCGTCGAGCTGAACGCGGTGACGGCCGGGGTCGCCGACATCCGCAAGGCCGTCGACCAAGCGAAGTATTCGGCGGCGAGCCTCGGCCGCAAAACTTTGCTGCTGGTCGACGAGATCCACCACTTCAACAAGACCCAGCAGGACGCCCTCCTGCCCTCGGTCGAGCGCGGCGACGTCCTGCTCATCGGCCTGACGACCGAGAACCCGGGCTTCTACGTCAACGCCGCCCTGCGCTCGCGCGTCACCGCCTTCGAGTTCTTTCCCATTCCCGAGGCTGAGCTCGAGAAGATCGCCGAGGCCGCTTTATCGGATTCGGAGCGCGGCCTTGCCGCGCTCCGAGTCGTGCTGACGCCCGAGGCGAAGGCCCATCTTCTGCGGCAGTCGGGCGGCGACGCGCGGCGGCTTCTCAACGCGCTCGAGATCGCCGCGCTGACGACCGCGCCGGATTCGAACGGCGAACGGCGGGTGACGCTCGCCGTGGCCGAGGAATCCATCCAGAAAAGACAGATCCGGTACGACAAGAAATCCGACGACCATTACGACCACATCTCGGCGTTTATTAAGTCCATGCGCGGCTCCGACCCGGACGCGGCCGTGTACTGGATGGCCAAGATGCTCGAGGCCGGCGAGGAGCCGAGGT